>FTDT01000048.1_pt1 | contig 20780 bp, 17 predicted proteins | sample 1640021 | NCBI WGS metagenome assembly FTDT01 (sample SAMEA3914869, study PRJEB12502) | metagenome | biome: forest; material: soil | place: USA | collected 2012-03-12 | depth 0.1 m | reverse complement strand
GGTGGCCACCGTCTTGATGATGGTCGCGCTACTCTTGGCCGGACTTCTTGGCTATAGACTATTGCCGATCTCAGCGCTGCCAGAAGTCGATTATCCAACTATTCAAGTCCTCACTCTTTATCCGGGTGCCAGCGCCGACGTGATGACGTCCGGCGTGACCGCGCCCCTCGAGCGGCAATTCGGGAGAATGTCAGGATTGTCACAGATGACGTCGACCAGCTCGAGTGGGGCATCGGTCATTACACTGCAATTTTCTCTCGAGCTGTCACTCGACGTAGCTGAGCAGGAAGTCCAGGCGGCCATCAACGCGGCCGGTAATTTTTTGCCGAAGGACCTTCCGAATCCGCCAATCTATAGCAAAGTCAATCCAGCCGATACCGCGATCCTTACGCTCGCACTGACGTCGCACACGCTAGACTTGACGAAGATTGAAGATCTCGCGGACACGCGCATTGCGCAAAAAATTTCGCAGATCTCGGGCGTCGGCCTTGTCACCGTTTCGGGTGGGCAACGGCCGGCGGTCCGTATTCAAGTTAACCCTACAGCGATGTCTGCGTATGGGTTGGACCTGGAAACGCTGCGAGCCGCCGTGGCCGCGTCTAATTCGAATGCGGCGAAGGGCAGTTTTGATGGAGCAACTCAGGCTTCCACGATTGACGCGAACGATCAGCTGAAGTCGTCCCAGGATTATCGCAATGTGATCGTCGCCTTTCGAAATGGCGCGCCGATTCGCCTTTCCGATGTCGCCGATACCGTCGATGGCGCGGAGAACACTTACTTGGCGGCGTGGGCCAACGAGGCCCCTGGCGTGATTCTAAATATTCAACGGCAGCCTGGTGCTAACGTGATAGAAGTGGTGAAAAGGATTCAGAAATTACTGCCCGTACTCCGAGCCTCGCTGCCGGCATCGGTTGACATGAAGCTCCTGACCGACCGCACCACGACCATCCGCGCTTCGGTCGAAGACGTACAGTTCGAACTGCTTCTCTCCATCGGTTTGGTCATCCTAGTTATCTTCATTTTCCTGCGCAGCCTGCGCGCTACCATTATTCCCGGAATTGCCGTCCCACTTTCGCTCGTGGGTACATTCGCGGTTATGTATTTGGCGGGATTTTCGATTAATAATCTCACGCTGATGGCCTTGACCATCGCGACCGGCTTCGTGGTCGACGACGCTATCGTCATGATCGAAAACATCGCTCGTTATATAGAGCAGGGTGACGAGCCTCTGGAAGCTTCTCTGAAAGGTTCCGGCCAAATCGGCTTCACGATTATATCGCTGACATTCTCATTGATCGCGGTGCTGATTCCGCTGCTGTTTATGGCGGATGTCGTGGGCCGACTCTTTAGAGAGTTTGCGATTACCTTGGCGGTTTCGATTTTGATCTCAGCGGTCATTTCGCTTACGCTCACCCCGATGATGTGCAGCAAGCTTTTGCGGCACGTTCCGGAAGAGCAACAGGGCAGTCTCTATCATGCAACCGGCGCCTTCTTTGACCGAATGGTCGAAATTTATGGAAGCTGCCTGAAATGGGTTTTGGATCATCAGCCGTTCACCCTCGCGATTGCAATGGGCACGCTCTGCTTGACCGGCGTACTCTACGTAGCAGTGGAAAAAGGCTTTTTCCCCGTGCAAGATACTGGGATCATCCAGGGAACGACCGAGGCATCTCAGGATGTTTCGTTCTCGGCGATGGGCGACCGTCAGCAGGCCTTGGCCCGCGAAATTCTCAAAGATCCGGCCGTTGAAAGCCTGTCTTCTTTCATTGGTGTAGACGGAAGTAATTCCTCGCTGAACAACGGTCGCATTTCGATTAACTTAAAGCCGCTGGAAGAACGGCATGATCGCGCGCCGGCTGTCATGCGGCGAATCCAAGAGGCTGTTTCCAGTGTTCCTGGCATCACGCTCTATCTACAACCTGTTCAGGATATCACCATCGATACCGCGGTCAGTCGCACGCAGTATCAATTCATTCTTCAGAGCGCTGATGCGAAAGAGCTCATGACCTGGGTTCCGCGCGTCATGGATAAGCTCAAGTCTCTTCCGCAGCTGGCTTCGGTGGCGTCGGATCTCCAGGTGCAGGGACGCCGCGTTTATGTTGAGATCGATCGCAACGCGGCGGGCCGGTATGGGATTTCCGTTTCTGATATCGATAACGTTTTATACAATGCGCTGGGTCAAAGATTGATCTCCACGATTTTCACGCAGTCAAATCAGTATCGAGTGGTGCTCGAAGTGAAGCCGGAGTATCGGCAGGGACCCGGGGCTTTGGAGAACTTACGGCTCAAGACCATCGATGGTGGCCAGATCAGCCTGAGCACGGTTGCGCGGATTGCAGAAGAACCGGCGCAGCTCGCGGTCACCCGTCTGGGACAATTTCCCGCGGTTACGATCTCTTTCAATTTAGCTCCCGGTGCTTCACTCGGGACGGCAGTGCAGCGGATTAACGAAGCGGTCACGGATTTGCAGATGCCGCTTTCGATCCAGGCAACCTTTCAAGGAGCCGCGAAAGCGTTTCAGGCGGCGTTGTCCAACGAACTCTGGCTCATTCTCGCGGCCGTCGTCACGATGTATATAGTTCTTGGAGTCCTTTATGGCAGTTATATTCACCCGATTACCATTTTGTCGACTCTGCCTTCGGCGGGCGTGGGCGCCTTATTGGCATTGATGTTAGCACACACCGATCTCGATGTGATCGGGATCATCGGTGTCATCCTGCTGATCGGCATTGTTAAGAAAAATGCCATCATGATGATCGACTTTGCGATCGATGCAGAGCGCAAGGAGGGGATGGCTCCCAGACGAGCAATTTATCAAGCCTGTTTACAGCGCTTCCGTCCGATTCTGATGACCACTTGTGCCGCGCTCCTTGGCGCGCTTCCACTCGTGACCGGGCAAGGAATGGGCGCGGAGCTTCGTCAACCGCTCGGCATCACTATGGTGGGTGGTCTTATCTTTAGTCAGGTGCTGACACTCTTTACCACGCCAGTCATTTACTTGGCTTTTAGTCGCATCGGAGCAAAAAAGAACATCACCGCGCCGGCGCCGGCCACCGAGGTCGATCAAGTCTTGCTTCCGTATCTATGAAGTTCATTCGGACTTTTATAGATCAGTCGGTAGCGACGACGTTGCTAACGGTCGGTATCACGTTGGCCGGCGCGATTGCTTTCAAGCTGCTTCCGGTCGCGGCGCTACCGCAGGTCGATTTTCCGACGATTTCGGTAACGGCCAACGTCGCCGGCGCGAGTCCGGAAACCATGGCGGCAACTGTAGCGACTCCACTCGAACGCGCTCTGGGGCGCATCGCGGGAGTCAGCGAAATGACTTCCACGAGCTCGCTCGGTGTGACGAACATCGTCCTGCAGTTTGATCTGAATCGCGATATTAACGGAGCGTCTCGCGACGTTCAGGCGGCGATCAATGCGGCCCGCACGTTGTTACCGAGTACACTCACCAGTAATCCCACGTACCGAAAAGTGAATCCATCGGAAACGCCAATCTTGATATTGGCGATGACGTCCGAGGAGCTCTCGCGCGGTCAGTTGTATGATGCTGCGTCGAGCATTCTGGCGCAGAAAATTAATCAGTTAAAAGGAGTCGGCGATGTCACCGTGGGCGGAGCGGCGCTGCCGGCGGTCCGCGTGGAATTAAACCCGGTTAAACTGAACGCGTACAATATTCCACTTGAACAGGTGCGCTCGGCAATCTCGAACAGCAATGCCAACCGCGCGAAGGGTCTGCTCGATGACGGCCGCCAAAATTGGCAGGTTACGGCTAACGATCAGGCCACGGTGGCTGCGGATTATAAATCGTTGATCGTGGGATTTCGCAACGGCGCGCCTGTACGCGTGAGTGACGTTGGTGAAGCCGTCGATTCGGTGGTCGATGTTCGCAACACCGCTTCGTTCGATGGGAAGCCAGCGGTGTTGCTGACAATCACGCGTGAACCTGGTGCTAACATTATCGATACGGTCGATAAAATTCGTTCGATGTTGCCGGTATTCAAAGCATCGATCTCAAATCAAATCCAATTGTCAGTCGCAGTGGATCGTTCGATCAGTATACGAAGCGCTCTGCGTGAGGTGGAGTCTACGCTTATACTTTCCGTCTGCTTGGTAATTTTGGTGGTCTTTCTTTTCCTCGGGGAGGTACGCATCGCCGCGATCCCCGCTGTTGCCGTTCCCGTTTCGCTCATCGGCACCTTTGCCGTGATGTATCTGGCAGGATTCAGCTTAAACAATCTTTCGCTGATGGCGCTGACGATCGCAACTGGGTTCGTGGTCGACGACGCGATCGTCGTGCTCGAAAATATTTCCCGGCGAATCGAGGAAGGAATGGCCCCGACGCGGGCGGCGGTGGTGGGAGCGGAGGAGGTGGGCTCAACGGTCGTTTCCATGAGCATCTCGCTGATCGCGGTGTTCATACCGATTCTCTTGATGGGAGGCATTGTCGGACGCCTTTTCCGCGAGTTCGCAATCACACTCTCGATCGCCATCATGATGTCGCTTCTCGTTTCGCTGACGACCACGCCAATGATGTGCGCGAAAATTCTGCGCAAGCGTCACGCGACGGGAAAAGGGTGGGCGGCCTCGTTCGATGCGGTTTTCGAAAAATTGCTGAGCGGTTACGCATCGAGCTTGTCATGGGCGTTGCGGCACTCGTTTGTGATGCTATTGCTTTTGTTCGCGACGATTGGGCTGAGCGTTTATTTATATATCGTCATTCCGAAGGGATTCTTTCCACAGCAAGATAATGGATTGTTGTTGGGCACGATGCAGGCCGACCAAAGCATTTCGTTCCAGGCAATGAAGACCAAGATCGAGCAGGTGCTCGACATTGTGCGCAGCGACCCCGCGGTCAGTGCGGCCACGGCTTCCAGCGGAAGCAGTCGAAATACGGGCAGCATGAACGTATCGCTCAAGCCGATTGCGGAGCGTAAGGTTTCTGCGGATACAGTGATTGCACGTTTGCGACCACAAACCGCCAAAGTCCGAGGGCTGACACTTTTCCTCCGCACCTCGCAGGACGTCCGTGTGGGCGCGCGTGGCGGCACTGGACTTTATCAATATACAATCCAAGCGGACGATCTGGGCGAATTGAGAAAGTGGGATCCGCAAATTCGTCGCGCGCTTTCGAACCTGTCCGAGTTAGCGGACGTGAGTGCGGATTCGCAGGATAAAGGGCTGCAGACAACATTGACTTTGGACCGCGAGAAGATGGCGAAACTGGGGGTCTCGATCGCCGCCGTCGACGACGTGCTTTACGATGCTTTTGGTCAGCGGCAAGTGTCGACGCTCTACGAACCGTTGAATCAATATCAGGTCGTGATGGAAGTGGCCCCGGAGTTTTGGCAAGCGCCCGAGGCATTAGAGAATATTTATGTGATCAACGATGCAGGAGCACGCATTCCCTTGTCTACCTTTTCGAAACACGGCCCGACGAACACCGCCTTAGTCGTGAACCATCAAGGCCAATTTGTGGCCACAACGATGTCGTTCAACTTGGCGCCGGGCGTTTCACTGTCGGAAGCGTCGACGGCGATTGATCGGGCAATCGCTCAGCTAGGCGTGCCGACGTCGATTCAAGGTGGTTTTCAAGGAACCGCGAAAGTCTTCCAGGAGTCGTTAGCGAGTCAGCCGCTGTTGATTTTTTCAGCGCTCGTCGCGGTCTATATTGTTTTAGGAATATTGTATGAGAGCTTTATTCATCCGATCACAATTCTCTCTACGCTTCCGTCGGCTGGCGTCGGCGCGCTGCTGGCGTTACGAGTGTGTAACATTGAATTCAGCGTGATCTCTTTGGTCGGTGTTCTCCTCTTAATCGGGATTGTGAAGAAAAATGCCATTATGATGATTGATTTTGCTCTCGTCGCGGAGCGCGAGCGGGGATTCTCAATCAATGACGCGATTTATAGTGCCTCGCTTCATCGTCTTCGACCGATCTTGATGACAACCATGGCCGCGTTGTTGGGCGCGCTGCCGTTCGCGTTGGATACTGGCGAGGGTGCGGAGTTTCGGCGGCCTTTAGGTATCGCGATCGTCGGCGGGCTTTTATTTAGCCAAGCACTGACGCTCTATACAACCCCCGTTGTCTATATTTATTTCGATCGCTTGCGTGGTTGGTTTGCCCGCCGCGCGCCGGGGGCAGCCCTAAATCCAAAGCTACGCCCAGCGAATTCCTGATGGAGACGCGGGGTGTTCAAGCGCACGGCCGCAGCTTTTAGCCACGGCACGTGTTCAATTCTGACCACCCGCCCCGAATCAAACGGTCGCGCGGTGGAGTTCGGCTAGATAGCGACCGGCGCCAAAAAACGTTTGTAGGCCCGCGTCACGGCAGTGCGGATTTCTGTTTCCCGCCAAGTCGGATCCATCGCGAGGCATGCGCGGATCAAAAATTCCGTGCCTCCGCGGTCGGAAAGTTTCGCAACCGACGTGTCGAAGAACATATCGTCGGGCAACTCCATCTGCTTTACGTCGAAGGCGTGTTCGCTGAATTTTGGCACCGGCAGTAATGCACGGATCGAAGGCCAGTTAGCCGGGAACGAACAATAGGCGCAGGCGCGCTGTAGGACTTTTTTGATACGTTCGCACACTTCCGGCTCATTTTGCACGAGACCTTCGCGGACGGCCAACACCGAACGCGGATGATTCGGAAAGTATTCATGACTTTTCATGACGGTTATACCAAGCTGACCCATAACAGCTTCGGAAACAATTGGCTCAGCCGCGATGAAGCCGTGGACATACCCTTCACGCAGCGCGTCGACAAACTGGCTCACAGCGATGGGCAAAATGGTCATCTCTTGAGCCTGGAGGCCGCGAGCCTGTTGCCAGGCGGACGCGATCAACATCGAATCGCCCAGCGGAGCGCCCGCCCCGATGCGCAAAGGCGTGGGGAGATTCTTTTTCAGCGTCAATGCCGAGGCGATTGCGGACGAAGTCACCAGGCGAAGACCGCCGAAAGACGTCATCACTAAAACCTGCAATGCGGATTGGCCGAGCCGGTCCGCGCGACGTGCAACCATTAAAGGCGAAAGCGCGGGAATATTTCCGGCAATCAACGTGCCTTTAGTGAGTTTGGCGTTGAGGGCGGCCCAGCCGAGCTCTCGAGAGAGCTCCACATCGAGGTTTTCTTTTTGAAACCAACCGTTGGCATAGGCAACGAGGAGCGGCGCGTCTTCAAGTAAGCCGACATAACCGATTGTATAAGCCTTACTCATGTTAAGAGGTCGCTGCCGCTGAAAACGCAGCGGGCGCGGCGATTCTGCTGCGCAAAGCCAGCACGCAGAATGGAGGGAGATGGCGTGCAAACACGCAAACTTGGTCCAGAAGAGCTAAAAGGTGTACGCGGGAGTTAATGATTATCGGGCTCACCGATTTGCTTGCAAAGTAGATCTGACGGTAAAGAGAGCTGGTGGGAGAGTTTGAGGCTGTGGAAGCGGCGGTAGGTGCGAGTGGCACTTGGTCTGCTTAGCACCTGATGTACCAAACGATTTTGGTCTTCATGAAAGAACCGATTGATAGCCGACAGCTTCAAATTTTCTTCACCCTGGCCAAAACCGGCAATCTGAGTGATGCGGCGAAAGAATTAGGCATCACGAACTCAGCGATCAGTCATTCCATTCATGTGCTCGAGGAAAGCTTAGGGACGAAACTCTTTCATCGCCCCGGCAAAGTTTTAATCTTGAGCGAGCAGGGTCATTACTTGGCCAAAGAGGCGACGAGTATACTGACTCATATGTATAACATCAGGTCGGTTCTGGCAGGACCGATCCTGGATGACCATACGACTCTGCGGGTCGCGGTAGGATATAATTTCATGAGTCGCCCGCTGCCCGATGTCATGCGTGAATGGCAGCAGTGTTTTCCGAAGGCGACGCTCGCGGCCCAGGCGGCAGAGCGCGACGCTTGTTTAAACTTGTTGAAAAACGATTCGGTCGACGGGGCCATCCTGGTCGATCCGCCGGAAGATGCCTCTTTAGAACAGGTCCCGCTTTTCGAGGACTCGCTGCGCGTCTTGGTCTCGAGCGAAAATTCTCTCGGCCGAGCGGAGTCGGTGACGATGAGAAGTCTTCATCAGAAAGTCCTTTTGGTTTCCCGGATGCACAGCCATACGACCCAGAAAGTGCTTTCGGAAATTCGGCGGCGGGGCTTCAGCCTGCGAGATTGCGTCGAAGTGGGTAGTGGTCAGGCGATTACGGAGATGATTAAAGCCGGCAACGGATTCGCGCTCGTTCCCGAATGGACTCTGGGCACCGATGCGGATGAAGGCTCGCTAGTGTGGAAGACAATCGAAGACGCCGATTTCACCCGGAAGTGGGCTTATATTCGCAAGGCTAGCGCACCACCAAGCTTTATGAGTCGCACATTCTTACGCCTTTGCCAGCGCGTCTGTGAAGAACTGAATGCCTCGCCGCGCCTCGTATAATGACTGCTCTCGCGGAACGGAATCTCACCAGCTCAAATGAAATTCACTTCGGCGTCAGCCGGCTCGCTGAAGCCAAATTCAATGTTGGGGTGAGGAAAGTTGAATTTAATTGCATGGCTGGCTTTGGCACGGGTGCGACACCCCAGAGGCATATGACGTGCTATTTCAGGTTCCGTCAGAAAATGCGCCTTATGTTAACAAATCAAAATCAAGTTTTCGTGCCGTCTGGGACGGCCGCTTAATCAGCAGCATTGTCCGCCGCTCTCTCAAGAAATCAGAACTAAATATATATCAGTCTATGAACACAGTCCTCGAATCTCTGCCGCTCGGGTTTATCATGGGTCAGTCTCCAATGGAGCTCTTTAAACATGGTGGACCCATCATGTGGCCGATCGCAGTGGTCTCTTTCATCGCCGTCACCGCGGTGTTGGAGCGTACAATGTTCCTCATCAAGGATCGCACCACACGTCAGCCCGATGTTGTCCAAAAGATGTTCAACATGATCGAGGAGCGGGAATTCGAAGGCGCGATTCGGTTGAGCCGGACGAGCCAAGATCCAATTGCACGGATTTTGGGTGAAGCGCTCACGAATAAAGAGACGGCTCTCACGAGCGCCTTCTCGCTCGCGGCCAGCGTGGAGCTCGCTCGCCTCCAACAGGGGCTGCCGGTGCTCGATACTTGCGTGACCGCCGCGCCGCTTCTCGGTTTGCTCGGTACGGTTACAGGTATGATGAACACCTTCGGCGCTCTCGGCGACGGCGACATCGCTGCTAGCGCGGGCAAGATCACCGGTGGTGTCGGTGAAGCGTTGATCGCTACCGCGTGCGGTCTGTGCATCGCCATCATCGGCTTGGTTCCTTATAATATTCTCAACTCCCGCATCGAAGCGATGAAACGCGAGATCGCGCAGACGGCCTACGCTCTCGACGTGATCCTGAAAAAGGGCGAGCTCGTTCACTAAGAGCACCGCTTATATATAATGAGCACTTCGCATAGCACAACTCCGCTGCCGGTGCCGGTGCCGTCGTCAGACGGCCCGGTCAGGGCTCGGATCGAGATCATCCCGCTGATCGATGTTATCTTCTTTCTTCTCGCGACGTTCGTGCTCTTCACCTTGTCGCTGAATAAATCGGGAGGCTTGGCTGTGCTTTTGCCTTCGGTTGAAACCAGCGAACCACGCGACGCTAATGGCGCCGTCACGATTTCGGTCACGAACGAAGGGGCTATTGCCTGGGATAAACAGGTCGTTACCCTCGACGAGTTCATCACCCGCTTAGAAGCTTATAAACGTATTGAGCCAAATCCGCGCATTTTGGTTAACGGCGACGAAACCGCCGCATTCTCGCAGATGCGCTATGTAATTGATGAAATCCGCAAAGCCGGTATCCCGCGTGTCCTTGTAGAGACTCGGGTCCAGCAGGCGAAATAGTCACTAAAACGATAATACAATGGCAGGTTCCTCCGGTGGTTCACATGCAGCTGACGGTCCTAAGAAAGCCCGTATCGAGATCATTCCGCTGATCGACGTTATCTTCTTTCTTCTAGCGACCTTCGTGCTGTTTACGCTCTCTCTCAACAAGATTCAGTCTCTTCCCGTCGATCTTCCCGCGGCTAAAGCCAATGCGGCGGCGAATCCCGACGATGATATGGTGGTCCTCCAAGTGTCTGACGGAGGTTCGGCCTATTGGAATAAAGAACTGATCCCAATGGTGGAGATCGGACCGCGGCTCCAGCAGTATAAACAGTCATCGGCCAACCCGAAAGTCCTCATCACTGGCGACGACAAAGCGAAGGTAGGCTCCGCCGTCAGAGCTTTCGATCTGGTTAGAAAATCCGGCATCAAACAGGTCTCGATCGAGACCAACTATCGCGCCTCCGGCCGCTAAACTATGCAGCGTAACGTTATCATCAGCGTACTCGGTTCAATCCTCATTCACGGTGGACTTGTTTGGGGTGGCGATTTGTTCGACCATGCCAAAGAAGCCGTCAAGAAAGAGGATGTCGCTCCGCCTCTTGAAGTGCTCGCAATGCCGCCGCAAGAGCAAGAGACTCCCGAAGTCACGCCTGAAGCTGCACCGGAAACCGACATCTCGGATCTCGCGCCGCCCAGTCAGATGGACGTGCCTTCAGCCTCGGTGGACTCAGCGTTTTCACAGCAGATGCAGCCGCCGCCGCCGCCGCGGTTTAACCATGGCGGTATGATTAGTATCCCAACCGGTCCCGCCAAAGTTGGTGCTGGCGTTGGCAATGTTTTCGATTTGGAGAACCTCGATCAGCGACCAGAAGCTCGTTATCAGGTCCCACCAAAATTTCCGATCGCTCTCAAGCGCGCTCGTATTACTGGATCCGCTACCATCCGTTTCATTGTAGATACGAATGGCGACGTCCGCGATCCGGTGGCCGTTTCATCCACTCACCGCGAATTTGAAGCGCCGGCAATCGAAGCCGTGAGCAAGTGGCGCTTTCGCCCGGGCAAGAAGGGTAATTCTGCAGTGAATACACGAATGGAAGCCGAAATCGAATTCGCGCTCTCGAATGAAAGGTAGAATGAGAATCGCAAAAATGAGAAAACTTTATGTGTTGTTCGCGTTGCTGGCGGTGACCTGCGTCCCGCCGATGATGGCGAAAACCGAAGCGCCCGAACCGCCAAAGAAGGAAATTTCCGACAAGGTTTCCGACGATCTCGGAAAGCTGAAAGAAAAGGTCGACGCGAAAGACTACGACGGTGCAGTTAAGCTCCTCGACGAGATTCTCGCCAAGGTTTCGCCCGACACCTACGACCTTGCGATGGTCTCGCAAATTAAAGCGCAGATTCTGCTGACCCAGGGAAAATATGCAGAGGCCATTCCCGCGCTCATCACGGCGCAGGACTTAGGTGATCGTTTCGACTTTTTTGATAAACATCAGCAGCTCGATCGCCTCCATCTCTTGGGCCAGATTCATTATCAATTGGCCGCCGACTCGAAGGATCCGAAAGCGCAGGACGAGCTTTTCACGAAAGCTTATAAATACGTGAGCGATTGGCTTGCGGCGACTCCCAAGAGCACTGCTGAAGGTCATCTATTCGCGGCGTCGATCCTCTATGCGCACGGCACGATCAATCCAAACAAGCCGAATCCTCAATATTTGCGGATGGCGGTCGCCGAAGCGAAAAACGCCCTGCTCCTCGCGGTCCATCCTTCCGATCAAAACTATTTGATGTTGTTGGCTGGGCAGCAGCAGCTCGGCAACCACGCGGCCTGTGCCGACATTTTGGAAATCCTCTTAGAAAGAGATCCGTCCAAGGGTGTCTATTGGCAGCAGCTGGCGGGTTTTTATCTGACGATGGCGTCGGAAACGACCGACCCGAAGGAAATTCATCACCTCCAGTTGCGCACCATCATCACGATGCTGCGGGCGCAAGACCACGGCGTGATGACCGGAGCTAAAGATAACCTCAATTTAGTAAGTCTCTTCTTCAACCTGGAACAATACAGCAAAGCCGCCGAACTTCTTTCGACTGACCTCGGCGCTGGCAAAATTGAGAATACTCGGGCCAATTGGGAGATGTTGGGCCTCGCTTATCAGCAGGCTGGAAAAGAAGATCTTGCGATCAAGAGTCTGTTAAAAGCGGCGGATCTCTTTCCGACCGAAGGACAGCTCGAGCTCAATGTCAGCCAGCTCTACTATGGAGATGGCAATACCGACGAAGCCTTCGCCCATCTGCAGAAAGCGGTTTCCAAAGGAAATCTCAAAAAGCCGGGCGCGGCTTATCTCTTCCTCGGATTAACCGCCTATGAGCTCCAGAAATATGACGAGGCTCTCAAGTGGGCCGGTGCTGCAGCTAAAGAGCCGGATATAAAACCTGAAGATGCCAAGCGTCTGACTCGAGCCGCCACCGAGGCACTTAAAGAGCACGGGGACACTAAAAAGGCTTAAACACTCTATAGACCATTCACATGAAAATATACTTTATTGGACCGATCGCTGCGCTCGCTGTTTTCGCGGCGTACACCTGGCACTTCGACAAAGAATATAACGCTAATGAGGCGGCCAAAGCGGCCCAGATTCGTGAAGTGCACGACGCCAAGATGAAATCGGAGGCGGAAGCCCGCAAAAAAGCCATCGAGGAAGCAGTGCTCGCACAAAAGACTTTAAAGAAAGAGCGCGCCGACAAAGAAGCCGAAGAGGCCCGCAAGAAAGAGGAGCGACAGGTCGCGATCGCGAAACGCGATCAAAGCTTTAAGGAGCAGGATAAGCTCTCTCACCAAGTCGAGCGTCTAAAGCGAGATATCAAGACCGAAGAAGACGCGGTCGCTAAGCTCGATGCTACCATCAAAGCGACTGTCGCGGAAAAAGATTTCCAAGCGCAGTTTATAGTGAAAGCAAAAGAAAATGAGGCCGGTCTCGCCGATCTGTTAACGAAAGTTGACGCCGCCGATCAGGCGCGCGCCGCCGCTGCTGCCGCTGCTCCCACGACCAAAAGCTAAAGATATATATCAATGAAAAAGTTCTATTATATATTTCCCGTCGTTCTGCTCGTTTCGTTTATCGCAATGTATTCGAGGTTCAGTGCGACCTCGGACGCTGCCGATCGCGAAAAAGCCGACCGCATCGCGGCAGTGAAGCATGCCGACGAAAAGGCCAAGGCCGAAGCGGAAGCCCGCTCGCGTGAAGACTCACAGAAGCGCGCCGCAGAACGCCTTGCCGAAGAGCGGGCCAAAGACGCCGAAAAGGCTGCGAAGTGGGATGCTGAATCCAAGCGCATCGCGGAAGAAACCGAAAAATACAACAGCCAGCTCGCGTCCTACACGAGTTCGGTAGCCGCGATGGAAAAACAGCTCGAAGACTTACGGGCTACGAAGGAGAAACGCACCCGCGAGCTTCTCGATAGCGAAATGCAGGTCGAGCTCGCCGCTGTCGGCAAGCACAACGCGGAAATGGAAATTCAGCGTATGACAGAAATGCTCCTGCGCCGCGCGTCCAAGAGTTCGCTGGTAAAACAGTAAAACACTTACGCTTATATAATCTGCTAGTGCCCTGAGGAGCTCGGCGAATTGGTAGTACGCCGAGCCCTGCAGGGCAAAGCTTTGTCTTTTTCATGACCACATCACACCTCACGCCTTCAGCGACCGAGCTCTTCAAGCGCTGTTTATTTGTGCTTGGACTCACGCTGGGGCCAGCGTTGTCCGCAACAGAGATCGCGGCCGACTATCATGTCCCGTTCACGCCCGAGAACGCGATTCTCGGTTACTATTCACCTACGAAAAAACCCGTATTGACAGTGAAGTCCGGCGCGATCGTGAGTATCGACGGCGGCGGCGGTATTCGCTATCAGCGCGCGACGAAGCCCGCAGCAGCGGGGGCGACGGACAGCGCTCCTACACCGACGCCAAATCCGATGGCGCAGCCGGTCCCCACGGCGGAAGAAATCAATGCCTGGCTGAAGGAAAATAATATCCCCGGCACGATTGATACCTATCCTGTGCTCGGCGAAACGTTGAAGGTGATGAAAGAAACCCCGCGGCCGCCGCAGGTGGCGGGCGGACATTTGTTAAATGGTCCTATCTATATTGAGGACGCTGAGCCGGGCGACAGCTTAGAGATTCGTATTCTCGAAGTGACTCCGCGCATTCCGTACGGCACGTGTGGAGGACGTCCGGGCGGCGGCGATTTGCCCGCCGAAACCCCGCGTCCGTTCAGCTTCGTTGTGCCCATCGATTTGAAGCGTAATGCCGGTGTCTTTGATAAAAACGTAGAAATCCCGCTCGCGCCGTTCATGGGCGTGATGGGCGTTTGCCCTGCGGAATCCGAAGGCGATTTTCGTAAGTCTGGGCCTCCAGGAAATTTTGGCGGCAACCTCGATTGCCAGGAGCTCAGTGCCGGAGCGACGCTCTATCTGCCTGTCTTTCGCAAAGGCGCGCTGTTCTATACAGGCGATTCGCACGCGGCTCAGGGCGACGGCGAGGTTACCGTTAACGCGATCGAAACCGCAAACACCTGCGTGCTGCAGTTCATCCTCCACAAGGGCAAGAAGCTCGATATGCCGCGGGCAGAAAATTTCGATAATTATATTACGTTCGGCCTCGATCCCGACCTCAACAAAGCGATGCATCAGGCTTTATTGCAGACGATGGATTTTCTCAAAGAAAAGCAGGGCTACGACTTCTTCCAGTCCTACGCGGTTTCTAGTATCGGCGTGAACTTCCGCGTGACTCAGGTTGTCAATGGCACGGTTGGCGTGCACGGGATGATTCCGAAAAAGCTCTTCATCAACGATCCGAATCCGTACTGGTATCGGAAGCACTAAGATAGACACGCGTTCTCTCAGAGGCGCGCTATATCGAGTCTGGTTAAGGCTGCAGGCCAACCGATTTTATGGCGGCGTCTTCTCCGAGCCGAATCAACGATTGAGATTCGTGCTCGGGATGGCGTCGTAGTCTTGCCGCAAATACGACGGCTCTGCTCCGTCGCGGGGACGAATATATAAATCCGTCGACTGTTCGCGAAGGTCCTTCGCCGAGTCGAGATCCCCGGCGGCCTGCAGCTGCGCCGCTTGGTGCAATAAATCGGTGTGGGTGTCCAAGCGCAGTTGCTCGTGGTACATCTCGAGCGCCAGCTGTTCGTCCGACATTCCGCCAAGCCAAGAAGGCAAGTGCACAAAGTTTAGCGCCTGCTGGGTCGAACTCATATATTGTTTAACGGCCTTGGCTGCGACGCCCTTCTCGGTATCTAGCTGCTTCCGGAAAATCGGAGGACGTTCGCCTTGCACTTCGAATCCCGGAAGGCGGACGATGCCATTGCGGGGCTTCTCTTCTTCCATCTCGATCTCTGCCTTGGCCTGATCCTCAGCGCGTTTCTTTTCGGCGGCCGTGGGCTCGAAAGAAAATCCGCCTAGCCCTGGGACCGTGGAATGGCGTACTGCGGCAGCAGCCGTGCTGGTCGAGGCGGCTGGCGCGGTCAGGTTGGTCGATGTTGGTGCGATTGGATAAGTGGCCGTCGCGTTTGCAGCGGGTGTCGCTGACGGGGCGGTGGCCACTGTTGCAGCCGGCGCGGCGATCGCGGAGGCACTGTCGGTCGTCGATTGTGCTCGCAGCGACGTGGCGGCGAGGGCAACGGTGCAAAGAACGAGAGCGGAAAGCGCGCGCATAGGGTAGTGCGACAGCAAATCCCGATGGAGGTTGAGTTGCAAAAGATTTTTCGGAGGCAGCCGTAGCTTTTGCCCACCGCGATGTTGGTCGCTCAGCCCCGCACCTGGCCGTTGCCCTGGATCAAATATTTATAACTGCACAGCTCGCGAAGACCCATTGGGCCGCGCGCATGCAATCGGTCGGTGCTGATGCCAATTTCGGCGCCAAAACCGAATTCGAAGCCGTCGTTGAAACGTGTTGACGCGTTCCAAAAAACGGTGGCGCTGTCGACCCCGGCGAAAAAACGGCGCGCGGCGTCTTCATCCTTCGTGATGATGGCGTCACTGTGCGCCGAGCCGTCACGATTGATTGTGGCGATGGCATCTTCCGTTGTATCCACAATCCGGATAGCGATCACGTAATCGAGAAATTCCGTTTTGTAGTCCGCCGCCGTGGCGGACACGTGCGGGATTGCGGCTTGCTCGAGAATCTGCGCGCTGTCGGCATCGCAACGGAGTTCGACGTTTTTCGCGCGCAAGGCGCGCGCCACGCGAGGGAGCAGGTCGGCCGCGACATCGCGATGGACCAGCAGTTGTTCAGCTGCATTGCAGACCGACACGCGCGAGGTCTTGGCGTTGAGAGTAACGGATTCAGCGATGGCTGCTTCGGCCGCGGCATCCAAATAGACAAAGCACACGCCGGTATAGTGCTTGATCACCGGAATCGTCGAATTCTCGGCGACGAAACGAATTAGACTTTCACCACCGCGCGGGATGATACAGTGGATGAGTGTATCGAGCTTGAGTAGCGTGGTCAGCGCAGCGCGATCTGTGGTCGGTATCAATTGCACCGCATCGGCAGGCAACTGCGCGAAGACGAGCGCTTCCGCCAACAATTCTGCGAAGGCCGTGTTGGTATGAAAGATTTCTTTACCGCCGCGAAGAATTGAGGCGTTGCCACTCTTCAAACAGAGGATCGCACAATCGATCGTTACATTGGGCCGCGCTTCGTAGATGATGCCAATCACGCCGATTGGCACGCGCACTTTGCGAATGTGCAAGCCGTTGGGACGCGTCGTTTCCTCGAGCGTTTCGCCAACAGGATCGGGCAGCTCGGCGACTTGGCGAACTGACTCGGCGAGTTGCTCGAGGCGCTTGGTGTTGAGTGTAAGCCGGTCGACTTGAGCCGCGGGCAAATTGTTTTCGTGTGCCGCGGCTAAATCCTGCAAATTAGCCGCCATCAATTTAGGCTCCGCCGCAACGATCAGGTCGGCCAACTTTCGCAGCGCGCGATTCTTCTGCTCCGTCGGAGCGGTCGCCAAGACGAGCGAGGCGGCGCGTGCGCGGTGAGCGATCGAAGTGACGAGCGAGGCGAGATCGGCAGACATGGAGGGAGTAATCAACGCCAAGCGACCAAAATGCGCAAAGCGAAATTGCTCTCGCACGAAATCCGAGACAAAAAGGGCGTGCCTTGTCACAACTCGGCCCATCGGTGCCACAGATGAGTTAACCACTCATGAATACTTCAGCCGATATCAGTGATGAAATACTTGTCGCCCAAAGCCTTGACGGGCATCGGGCCGCATTCGAAGAAATCGTGCGGCGCTACCAAGTGCTGCTCTGTTCAGTCGCATATAGTTCGAATGGCAACGTCGCTCAAAGCGAAGATGTGGCTCAGGACGCATTCGTCGCGGCCTGGACGCGCCTGGGCGAATTGCGTGAGCCGGGAAAATTGAGAGCGTGGCTTTGCGGAATCACGCACAATCTGGCGCATAATTCCCGTCGCCGCGAAACGCGGCACGCGACCGAGTCATTGGACACGCTCGCTGCTTCGAGCGAACCGGCTTCGGAAGACGAACGACCTGACGAGGCGAGTTCGCGCGCCGACGACGAGGCACTGACCTGGCGCGCGCTTGAACGCGTCCCGGAAATTTATCGGGAGGCGCTGGTCCTTTATTATCGACAACACCAATCAATCGAGCACGTAGCCGCTTCTTTGGAGGTCAGCGAAGAAACCGTTCGCCAGCGCCTCTCGCGCGGGCGGAAGGCGTTGCACGATCAAGTGATGGCGTTACTCGGTGCTACGCTAACGCGCACGGTTCCGGCGATCGCTTTTACCACAAGTGTAATGTCGGCTTTGCCAATCGCGCAGGTTCCGGCAGCAGCAGCTGGCGCAGCAGTAGGAACCGCTGCGAGTGGAGCGGCGTTGGTGAAAAGCGGTGGAGCGGCGAAGTCGGCTTCGCTGGCTTGGCTCGGTGCGCCGGCACTGGCCGCTGTACTCGGAGCGGTGGGATTGGCCTTGGGCAACCGAGTAGCGGAGGAGTTGACGGAATCGACCCGCGAGCGCGCCTATATCCGGGCGCGCGGTCGAGTTCTCGTTGTGATCACCGGGGCGCTGCTGGTTGGACTGTCTGCGATCTTTTTTGGCTGGCCCGCCATTGGTACGCCGACCGTTCCAACTTTGGCGATCGCGTCGATGTCATTCGCGGCGAGCTGGTCGCTCGTATTGTTTGCTTATGCGTTTCGCACCACGCAGAGACAGATAGAAATTCGGGTGGAAGACGCTCGGTTAAGTGGCGTGAGCGTGGCCCGCCGACACTACGTGAGTTCGAGAAAATTCCTCGGGCTCCCCCTGCTTGCGATTAATCTTCTGAGTAATGAGCCCGTGCGCGCATGGATTGCGATCGGACAATTCGCACAGGCAGGATTACTTGCAGTGGGGCAATTTGCGGTCGGTCCGATCGCGGTCGGAGCATGTGGCTTGGGGCTTTTCAGCTTCGCTGCGATTGGCACTGGGCTGGTGAGTTTCTCCGCCTTCTCGATTGGCTGGTGGGCGTCCGGCGGATTTGCTTATGGATACGATGCATTGGCGGGCGTGGCGATCGGTTCGCATTTCGCTGGCGGGGGGATCGCTTGGGCTAATGAATATGCCGAAGGAGCGCGCGCCTTGGCCGCACATGCGAATGACGCGGCGGCCTTCCACGTCCTGCAAACGCATCCACTGTTTCACTTCTATTCGATTATGCCCTGGGCCGGTGCGATCCTTGCGGGACTGGCGTTGATCCCGAATCTGTTAATGTTGAAAAAACTGCACCAGCGTTGAGTGGCGGCGACGCTTTGAGCTGCCTCGGGAAACCACGCGAACCAAAGCATATTTGAGGGTTGCCTTGAGGGGAGCGTTTTGCTTTGGTCAGACCCTTTTCCACTACGCCTGCCCCCGATGGTCGGGGTCTCAGGGGGAACGAAATCTATGAAACAACAGTTAACGCTCAATGTTACGCCGCGCGCGAACACGGGTCGCAGCGCGTCCCGCCGTCTCCGCAAGGTCAATCAGATTCCCGCGATTCTCTACGGGAAGCACACCAAGCCGGAGACCCTCTCGGTTGATGGACCTGAGTTCACCCGCCTCGTTAAAGCAGTGGCCGGCACGGCGACGCTGATCGAGCTCAAAGGAGCCGCCACCAAGAGCGGCGCGCTTTCTTTCTTGCAGGAAGTGCAACGCGATCCACTGACCGACCGTTTTCTTCACGTCGACCTTCAGGAAGTGAAGGCGGACGAAAAGATGGAGATTCGCGTGCGTCTTTCGCTCGTTGGCGAGTGCTATGGTGTCAAGCAGCAGAGTGGTGTTTTGGAAACACCGACTCAGCAGCTGCGTATCCGTTGTTTGCCGAAGGATCTTCCGCCGTTGATCGAAATCGACGTCACTAACCTCAAGGTCGGTGAGACAATTCACGTCGGCGAATTGAAGCCGATCTCAGGCGTGGAATATTTGGACGACAAGAACCAGCCCGTGGTCTCGTGCGTTGAGCCGGTTGCAGAAGAAGTTGTGGCCACTCCGGCTGCTGGTGCGGCTGCAGGTGCAGCGGCTCCCGCTGCAGGCGCGGCCGCTCCCGCTGCTGGTGCGGCGGCTCCGGCCGCAGGCGCGGCCGCTCCGGCTGCTGGCGACAAGAAGGCGGCGGCTCCGGCCGCTGGCGCAGCCGCGGCCAAGCCTGCCGCTGGTGCGAAGCCCGCTGCTCCTGCCAAGAAGTAAGCGTTTCCGCTCAAGCCGATTTTCTTCAGAAAGTCGGTCTGCGCGATTGTTCTTTGAGTCATGTCTCTTTCGCTCGTGGCCGGCCTGGGCAATCCGGGCCGCGAATACGATGGTACCCGGCACAATCTGGGTTTCGTCGTCATCGATGCGCTCGCCGCCAAACTCCGCGTTTCCTGGAAGCACCAGGGATCGTTCGAGGCTGACGTCGCGCGCGGCGAGCTTGGACCAGGTCATCAAGTGATCCTGGCCAAGCCCCTCACGTTCATGAACGAAAGCGGACGCTCCTTGCGGCGTCTGGCGGACTACTACCGCGTGCCGATTTCGTCGGTCATCGTCCTCTACGATGATTTCAACATCGATCTCGGCCGCGCGAAAATTTCCGTCACTGGCAGCGCGGGCGGTCACAACGGTGTGGCCAGCCTGCTCGAATATCTGAGCGATGGCTTTATCCGCTATCGCCTGGGCATCGGTCCGCGCCATCCGCCGCAAATCGACCTCAAAGACTTCGTGCTGGGGAGTTTCACTCCTGAGCAACAAACTCTCGTTCAAAACACTTTAGAAACACACGTATCCGGCCTGCAACTACTGCTCACTCAGGGCGTAGATCGGGCCATGAATTCAATTAACCGCAGAGATCCCAATGAGCCAAAATAAACGTAACTACCGCGCGACCTTCATCCTCGATAACCGCGGCAAGGAAGATTCTATCGAACAGATCATCGACGGCGTGAAGAAAGATATCGCCGCCGTTCAGGGCGAAATCACCACCGTCGATAACACCGGCCGCAAAGACTTCGCCCGCGTGACGGACGCTAAATTGACCGGCGCGAACTACGTGCAGATCGATTTCTCCGCTCCCGCGGAGGGTCCGGCGCAGCTCAAAGAGCGCCTTCGTCTGAACAACAGCATCTACCGCACATTCGTGCAGAGCGCCTAATCTCGCGATTCAAGTTTTCCCAGGCCCGGCCAAAACGCCGGGTCTTTTTTTTGCGCGCGTGATGGAGGGGGCTCGGCGCAACGGGCTTCGTCGATTCATTAGACGGCGCAGGCGAGGTCATCCTAAATCGAGCAGATTTCGCTTAGCTTTTAAACGGTTCCAGCAGTGTAGGGTTTCTTCGCGCAGGGCATCGCGGAGACTCCATAGAAATGATCAATCAGGCGAGTCACTCCGGGGATCTTAACCAGTAGACGAGCGAACGTTTTTATGAAGCGTC
>FTDT01000223.1_pt1 | contig 20906 bp, 17 predicted proteins | sample 1640021 | NCBI WGS metagenome assembly FTDT01 (sample SAMEA3914869, study PRJEB12502) | metagenome | biome: forest; material: soil | place: USA | collected 2012-03-12 | depth 0.1 m | reverse complement strand
TGGCGTGAATTGATCCTCGCGATGCGCAATATAGATATCGATCCAATCTGTCCCGAGGCGTTTCAAACTCTGGTCAATGGACCAAAGAATATGGCGGCGGGAAAGCCCGGATTGCGTCAGCGGAGGACCGGAGCGAAATCCCACTTTGGTCGCGATGACCACATCGTTGCGCCGCTTTTGCAATGCCTGTCCGAGCAGCGTCTCCGATTCGCCGCCCGCATAACCATCCGCGGTATCAAAGAAATTAACGCCAGCATCGAGCGCGCCGCCAACCAATTGATCGGCAAGGTCCTTTTCCACCTTGAAAACCGATCCGATACTTTTGTTGCCCGCCGTAAACGTCATCGCGCCAAAAGCGAGGCGCGAGACCACCAAACCCGTGTTTCCCAATGTCGTATATTGCATGCGACCGCAACAAAGACAGCCACCCCGCTTTCGCAACGCGGGGATGCAGAAGGTCGCGAAATCGAAGGCGATGGTTTCCACGCGAGGACCAGATGGTACTCGCGTGTCTCTTATCGATAGGCGACTACTTCTTCGCGGCGAAGCGCAAGAGCGTGACTGAGTAGGGTGCGAAAGTCCGCGTAAATCTCGGCGAGTTCGGCGTAAGAGATTCTTCTTTCGGCGTCACCTTCGAGGGAGCCTCCGCCGTGTTCACATCCGACGGTTCGCCAGCAAGGACGATCACTTTACCGCTGCCAACTTTACTCGCGCCGTTCACTTCGATTTCGGCATCCAGCGGAGTGGCTGCGGTGTTGACAACCTTTACGACGACATCGCCACTCGCATTAATATAAGAGGCCGACGCAAACGCGCTCGGGGCCGCCTGCACTGGCTCGTCATCTGATTCCAGCACGAGTTTGCCATCAATATAGCCGCGGGCGTGGTGACCGTTAACCTCAAGTTTCAAATCATACCAACGCCCAGCTTCCACCGCGAAAGACGCTTCGGGGCCGTATGGCTCACGACCGCCGTTAGAGGACGATTCGAAGCGTGAGACAGTATTTTCCCAACCTCCGATATTCCACCAACGATAATTGTCTCCGTTCGCCGAATGCCACAAAATCAAGAATCCCTCTGGACCAGCCATTTTGCGCGCACGCACGCTGAGTGTATAATCAGTCCAAGATGGATCACCGGTCAGCGCCCACGTCTGGGGGACTTCACCATTGGGCCGAAACCCGCCGTCTTCAGTCGACCAACGGCCGTGCGCGAATTTCCATTTTTGAGAATCACGAATGAGCGAGCCCTCAGAGAGTGATTTTCCGTCCGGAGCCGTCACAACGAGGTCTCTGTATTCGACGCGTGTATTATAGGTGCCCACACCGACATAGCCATGCGGATGCGGATCGCTCGGGGGCGTGACTTCCGGAGGGTTAAACTTCGTGGACAAGACTTCATCACCACGATTCTCGCCAAACATCGCGAGTACATGATAGCTCGGAGAACCAAACGCGGTCAGCGCGTCGTAGCCGATGAGATTCGTATTCCACTGCCAACCGCGCGGGTTGCCTTTCGCTTTGTCATCGGTGTTTACGTTGGCGAAAAGGGGGGCATAGCACTCCATCACCACGTCGTCCGAATTGCGCTCTAGACCCATCGCAAAGACCGCATCGGAAAGCGCCGACATCAGATTCGGCGTTGGCGCGCCACCCTGCGTGGCCCATTCGCCCATAAACACTTTCACACCATCAGCCTTGCGGCCATCAGGATTATTCGAGCCAACGTCATAGCGATTATATTGATGAATCATGCTCGGCGCACTCGCGTAGAGATGATCGTCGACTAAGTCGGGCTTGACGCTCTTGACCGGCGTTGTCGCGATGATCTTCAGCTGAGGATATTTCGCGCGGATCGCTTTTGCCATTTGTGTAAAGCGCCCTTCGTAACTGCCGGAGTGATCGAAGAAATCCTCGTTGCCGATTTCAACATAGGTGAGCGTGAATGGTTCTGGAAAACCGTCCGCCGCGCGACGGCGGCCCCATTCGCTGTCAGCCGGACCGGTGACATACTCGATTTCTTCGAGCGCTTCTTTTGTATATAAATCCATTTCCGGACTGCCCGGCAGCGCGTAATCGCCGTTGAGTGTATAGCCGGCGAAAAGCGCGAGTACGGGAGTGGCGTGAAGCTGTTTACACCACAGAAGATATTCTGGTAGACCAAAACCATCGCTGCTTCGATAACTCCAACTACCCATATGACCGGGACGCTCATCGGCGGGACCGATCATTCGCTTCCAAGCGAAACGATCGGAGAAGCGATTGCCCTCAACATAATTTCCACCCGGCAGACGAATGAAGGCGGGATGCATTCCCGCCAACAACGTCATGATATCGGGACGTAAACCATTCGCCACGCCTTCGTAGGTAGGCGGAAAAAGTGAAACGAAACTGAAATCAACGCTGCCCTTTCCGTTTGCAGAGAGTTCGAAACGAGCGTCCGCAGTGGTCGGTGCGTCCGCAGAGCTGGTGATGTTAATTGTATATTTTTTCCACGCGCTAGTAATGGTTTCGGTCGTCGCACTGCCGACCGTACGCCCGCTTGCGTCGATGAAGAGTGATGCCGTGATCGGCCCTGCGAAGCCATCGTTGCCGCGCGCATAAAATGTCGCCGTATACTTTGTGGAGGGGCGAATTGGGATGCCCCAATAACCGTTATTAGCGATGCCGCCGGTTCCGCCATTCAAAGTGAGCCGCAGGTTGATCGGCAGCGCCGCGTTTACTGGGTCGATTTGATTCGTTCCCGCCGTGGCCGTGCCGATGACGGACCAATGCGGCGGCAGTTCTCCAATCGGCGCCGGATTGCGGCCTCCGGGCAGCGGATCTTGAAATGTGCGATTGCGGACTAGCTCCGCAAAAAGTCCGCCGTCGTAACTGAAATTAATCTCCTCCGTCATCAGCCCATAAAATCTCGGCGGAATCGGGTGGGCGGGAGTGGCGAGATCGATAGAGAGCTTCGCCGTAGCGGCGGAGCCAATCGACGAAGTAAAGAGCGCGATGCAGGCAGAAAGAAAGGCAAGCGGGGTTTTGGACATAGGCTAAAAGCGATTAAACGCATACTCTGCACGCGCCCCGACTATCCCACAACGCAAAGGTCGATTGACAGTAAATGACACGGCGTCAATCGCACCTTCGACGTCACCTCATCGACGTCAAAGCGTCGCGCGAAAGAAGAAATCGCAAACTCAAAATTCCGAACGAGACCGTTATGCGCCTGCTCAGCTTGCCGTCACTTTGGTGACGCTGCGCGGCGGCGTGCTTCACTTTGCTTGATCATCTCACTGAGATCGGCAGCCGGGCGAATCTCCCAGGGTCCAAAGGTCGACCCGGGATGTTTCGAGATCAAGTCGACCGCGTGGTTCAGATCCCGCGCTTCCAGAATCATGATCCCTCCAAGTTGCTCCTTGGTTTCTGCAAATGGCCCGTCGGTAACGACGATGCGCCCATTTGTATAGCGCAGAGTCATCGCCGTGTTCGGCGGCTGGAGCGCTTCGCCACCCTGGAAGTGACCATTCGCACGGAGCTTGTCATCATAGGTGAAGCAACTGTCCATCATTGCTTCTCGCTCAGTCTCCGAAAAAGAGGCGAACACATTGGGATCAATATAGCCGAGACAAATATATTTCATAACGAAGAAACGGCGGAGCCCGGAATTGAGCTCCGTTCACCTACTAGCCGATCGACCATCGCCGATTTCGACATCGATACCAAAAAAATTCACTCGAGTTCACGAAGCCGTTTTTCGAGGTATCGTTGCTCGGGCTCCGCTCTTGCCAAGTCACGCGCTTTTGCATAAGCAGCACAGGCCTCGGCGCGACGGCCGAGCCGGCGTAATAGATCGGCACGCGCAGCATGTATGAGGTGATAATCTTGTAATTCCCCTTTAGCAACCAGCGCGTCGATGAGCGCCAACCCTGCCGCGGGACCTTCATAGATAGCGACAGCGGCCGCGCGATTCAATTCAATCACGGGCGACGGGTGCATCGCTAGCAAAGCCGCGTAAAGGGCGCAAATTTGCCGCCAATCGGTCGCTTCTGACGAGATTGCCTCGGCATGAACTGCAGCGATCGCCGCTTGGAGTGTATATGGACCAAAGCGCCGCGAAGCCAAAGCCTGCTCCACTAGCGCGATTCCTTCGTGAATATATGTTCGATTCCACGTGGCCCGATTTTGTTGCTCCAGCAACACCAGTTCGCCATCCGCATTCACACGTCCGTCGCGTCGCGATTCGTGCAATAGCATCAGCCCAACCAATCCCTTTACCTCGGGCTCAGGCAGCAATTCCAACAAGACCCGACCGAGGCGAATCGCTTCTGCCGATAATTCCACCCGCGTGAGCGAAGGTCCCGACGAAGCAGCATAGCCTTCATTAAATAATAAATAAATCACCGCCAGTACTGCTCCGATGCGCTCTGGCAACTCAGCGCCCGAAGGCACCTGATACGGAATCTGATCGTCGCGAATCTTTGCCTTCGCCCGAACAATCCGTTGAGCGATCGTCGGCGGCGAAGTGAGAAATGCCCTCGCGACTTCTTCGGTGGTCAACCCGCACACTTCGCGCAGCGTGAGCGCAGCCCGCGCGTCGGGGGCGAGAGTGGGATGACAACATATAAAGATGAGCTTAAGCCGATCGTCCGGCAGTTCGTCGTCGACCGCAGCAGATGCGGATCCTCCGCCTTTCAGCGTATCGGCCACAGTTTCCTGGGATGCGTCGAATCGCGCCCGACGGCGAATCACATCGATCCCTCTAAAACGTCCGACTGAAATCAACCAAGCGCGCGGATTTCCAGGAATGCCCTCTACCGACCAGCGGCGTAAAGCCATCCCGAACGCGTCGTGCATCACATCCTCAGCCAGCTGAAAATCTCCAAGCAGCCGGATTAGGGTCGCGAGGATTCGCCCCGATTCCGTTCGATAAACAGCATCGATCTGCGCGCGAATATCGACCGTCGACAGCTCAGGTTCAGGCATCGAAGATGAGCAGAGCCGGAACTAAGCGATCGCTGCAAGAGAAACAGATAGGAAATCCATATCTACACTTCTATATACGCGGTGGCATTGCGATAGAACGAGTTTGCTCAAAACTCTGGTGGATCTTATTCTTGGTTTAGTTACCAAATAGAATGCGGCGACCAGTCGCCGCACTCCATGTCGGAGAGTCTCCGGTTTTTAAAATGTTTTTTAATCCGCCCGGAGCGCCTCCAAAGGATCCAAGCGCGCAGCGCGGCGCGCCGGCAACCAACACGCGATCAAGGCGGCAATGCCCACGGCTGCACAGGCGAGCAAGAGTGGCAGCGCGGTGAGTTCTGTCATTCCGAACACCAACGTTTTCAAGAGCGTCGATACGGCGACACTACCGGCCAAACCCAAAGTCACGCCGAACGCGATCCAGCGTCCGCCTTGTGCGAAGATGAGCCCAAAAATATCGAGTTTCATCGCGCCAATCGCAACGCGCACTCCAATCTCCCGCGTGCGCTGCTGGACATGATAAGAAAGCGTTCCATATAAGCCGACCGCGACCAGTCCGAGCGCGATCACCATGAAAAAATTCACCAGCTCCGCTATCGCCCGCTGCCCCTGTGTCGACGTCTCGACAACTTGTCGCATCGAGCGCACATCGCGAAAAGCCAGCTCGCCGTCGATCTTCGCCAGTTCACGGCGTAACATCGGCGCGATCACCGCGAGCGGTAGCGTCGTTCTTACGACCAGATAGGCGGTGTGCCCCCAGTGGCCTTCGGGCGTGAGATACATTTCCGGCTGCACCGGCGCCTCCGCACTCCATTGTTTAACGTTTTCCGCGACCCCCACGACACGCAACGTAAACCATGGTTTGCCAGGATTATTACCGCGCATGATTTCGCCGAGCGGATTTTTATTCGGCCACGCGCGATCCACTAATTTTTGATTCACAACCACTCCGCGAATGTCTCCTTCGCGATCTTCGGGTTGTAGATTTCGCCCCTGCAACAACCGAATTCCCATCGACGTTAGATAACCCTCCGTGACCGAAGAACGCTCCACTTGCATGCGATGAATCGTCGGATCGTAGGTTTCATTATTGACCAAGGCATTGGTGTTACTGCCGCCTCCCAGCGGGAGTTTCGAAGTCATCGCTGAGTTGGAAACGCCCGAGAGCGCTTTAATGTGATTGGTCAGTTCGTACCAAAAACGATCCTGCGCTTTGTCATCACTATAACGCGGACCCGACAAGCTCACGCTCGCTGTAACCACACGATCATTTGCGAGCAGCTGATTTTCTTCCATCAACTTAATATAGCCGCGGGAAAATAAAACCGCGCCCGTTGCGAGAACAAACGCAACCGCGACCTGCGCGATGATCAACCCGCGCAAGAGTCGGTGGCGCGATTGCGAGCCGACTGCTCCCCGCGCGTCCGCGCGCATCACTCCTGCGAGCGACGTTCGCATCGCAGCTAACGCCGGAGAAAAACCCGCGAGCAAGGCAGTCAGTGCGGCCGCACCCACGGCGAATTCGAGCGCGCCGACATTCACCGCGATGGCCGCTCGGCGCGCCTCGTTGAGCGGTGCGATCACGCGCAGGATATTCACACCCCAAAAAGCCAACGCGATTCCCAAAGCAGCACTGGCCGCGGCGAGAACCGCGCTTTCGCTCATCACTAGGCGCATCAATTGCCCGCGCGAAGCGCCCAATGCCATGCGTACGGCGAACTCCCCTTGCCGCTTCACACTGCGGGCCAGCAGCATGCTGGCTACGTTTGCACATGCGACGAGCAACACGAGTCCGACGGCGCCAAAAAGCAGCCAAACCTGTTGGCGTAGATCCTTCGTCATCTCGACGTACAGCGAACGGACCAAAAAGGGTTTGTCGGTGTTCGTGTCGGGATACGCTTTCGCGAGCCGCTTCCCGATCGCTTTGATTTCCGCATCGGCCGCAGCCATCGCCAGACCGGGCCGCATCCGCGCGATTCCCAGGAGAAAATGGGAATCGCGCCGTGTCTTTTGCTTGTCGTCAAATGACAGCGGCAGCCAGAGGTGACAATCCTCCGTGCGCGTCCACGGACAGACAAACTCAAATCCGGGCGGCATCACGCCGACCACGGCGGCCTCGGCTCCCTCGACGTGCAGATTGTGGCCGATCACTTTGGGATCGCCACCGAAATGTTCCTGCCAAAAGGCGTAGCTAATAATCACTACAGGCGCCGCACCCACCGCGTCGTCCGTCGCTTGAAAAAATCGACCGAGCATGGGCTGCACTCCGAAAACTCGGAGGACGTCCGATGTTCCCCGCATCGCTAGGTATGATTGCGCGTTCTCGCGGCCGACATTAACGGGCTGCGGCTGATAGATCCCGAACGCGTTAAAACTTTTCGCGTCCGAACGAATATCAAGCGCGTCGGCCGGTGAGAGTGGCCAACTATCGTCGGACCAAATATGCACGAGCTGATCGGGTTGCGGATAGTCAAATGGCTGCATCACCAGCGCACGCAGCGCGCTGAAAATCGCCGTGGTCGATCCGATCCCAACCGCCAAAGTCAAAATCGCGATCACCGAGAAGCCGCGAGCTTTCCAGAGCGAACGCAGCGCAATCCGAAGATTCGTGAGCATGATATTTCCGGAAAACCCGCGGCGCGGTCAAAAGGTTACAAAATTCCGCGAGCGCTTCGATTGCGCTGATGGTGAAACAAGGATTTTAGCTTCACGCCCTCGACGCCGCAGCGCGTTTCCGTGTAAGCCTGTGGCATGAGTCTGCCGTCGCTGCCGTTCGATCCATTGCGCTACCCACGCGTGAAAATCGTTTCCAGTTTTCAGGAACTGGTCACGACTCGCTTTTCGGGAAACGTCAACGCGCTTTGCTGGCCGCGGACGCTGGCGGGTGACTTCGAAGAAATCGTCAGGCTGATCAGCGCAGATGAAGACATCGCGGCGCTCGACGAAGATTTGCTGCGTTCTCTCCCGCTCAGTGCTGCCGGCAAACTGGCGGTCGACACGCTAATCGAAGATCAGCGCGGGCTCGTCGAGCTCGGGCTTTCGCCCGTCTTGGAATGTATTCGCCGTTACCCTACAGAAGAGGAACCAGGAATCGTGCCGATCGATGTCTATTCATTTCACGCGGATTCGGCAACGGCGGAAGCGGACACTTATCTCTGCAGTTATACCGAGTCTGCTTCGGAAGGTATTCTCAACGAAGAATCGATTTGCTGTATTGATGTTCCGGAGACGCGCGCTCGCCTACTCAAAGATTTTGGCGGAAGCGATGACGAGTCATTCCATGAATTTTTGCGGGACCAATGTTATAATCTCCACTACGTGCCCCTGGCCGGAGCGCGGCCTTATCCATTTGGCCTCGGCAATTTTTGGCGAATCGCCGTCGATTATCCAGGAAACCACGTGCTCCCCTGTGTGCACCGTGCACCCGATACGATTCCAGGGCGTCCCGCGAGACTGCTGCTAATTAGCTAGACACTTAGAAAATTCGCGAGCCACAACGCAAAAAAGGCGTGCAAAGTGTCAGCGATGAGCAGGCAGAGTCTATCAGCCCACCCATGGGCAGTGCCCGCGACACCGCACTCCCACAAACCATTTCCGTGCAATCCAACAGTCCTATTTCGCTCTGGGCGCCGGCGACGCCAGGAATCTGTCCTCACGCATTACTCTGCGACCTTCACGTTAAACTCGTAGAGCGCGAAACCGAGTAAACGGCCGTCGTTCTGATTCGGACTGGCCGCAGGAATCAACGAACGGAGCTCGATCTTATTTTCTCCAGGCGCGAGCGTGACGCCGGGCACATCGATGGTTTTCGCCTCTGTCGTAAGCATGCTTTCAGCGAGCTTTTGCTGATTGAACCAGACACTGACGTCACGCGCACGAGCGCTGCGAACCACGAATTGAAGCGATGCTTTCAAGGTGGCGGAATGAGCATTTATTACGATCAGGGTCGCATCGCCCTTCGACCAAACCCAGTGAATGGTGCGCGGCCGCCGCAAACGTTCCGGCTCGTGCCATCCATCTCCGAGCGTGATTCGCAGAAAATAAGGACTGGCCACTTGAGCGAGCGAATACTCGTTATTGAGATGCACGCTGCCTCGCCCTGGCAGCGTGAGATCGAAAACACCGCCGTTAAGATCCCAGCTTCCACGCAGCGGCGTGTTCATGCGACCTTCATAGGTGTGGGTGGGAAAATATTGTGGCTTCTTAAGCAAGAAAGCGTTGGCCCAAAGACGAGACCACATATCGGGAATCATCATATTCACCGAAGTCACTTCCGGTCGCGCTTCGATCGATTGGATCGCCAGCAATTCGCCTTCGACCAAATGCGCCGGATTTTTCATCGCCGCGATGAACCGTAAATCTGCCTTCGCGACCCCAAACGTCAGCAGCCCGCAAAGAATCCAGCAGCAAGCGCGCTCGAATTTTCGCCGGTACGCAAGCGCCGTCCACACGCATAAGCACGGAAGAATTCCGGGGTAAAAGACGCAAAAAAGTTTATAAGCATTATAGCTGCGATTCGCACCGTCGCCCCAATTCGCACCCTGAGTATATAAATAAACACTCCCCAGCACGGCAGGGATCGCTAAACAGCTCACTCTATATAGAAGAGCAATTCTGCCGACTTTGAATCCGGCAAAACTCCACACCAACGCCATCGCGAGCAAGGCAATCGCGACTCCGTGAAATGGTTCGGGAATCGGATTGAGCAGAGCGTCCTTGACCACGCCCATCCAAGCGTCCGGCCAGAGATAAGGAATCTTCCAGCCCAGATCGTACTTTTTCAGAATCGCGAAACGTTCGACGATGCTAACGACGCGGAGGAAAAAGATCAGTCCCGCCGCGGCGAGCGGCAAGAGCGTCCACAGAAGCCAGCGCGTGAGCCGTTTCCATTGGTAGGTGCATAGCGCCATCCCGCCCGCAAAACCAATCGCCGGGATCAAGCAGATCACGACGATGAAACTGTAGCTGCCCAGCAAGAGCGCATAGGCCATCAGCAGCAGTCCGGAATACGCTCGCCCATCTTTCGCTTCTGCGCCGTGTTTCCACAAATTCCACGCCGCCCACGTCATCAGGCCAATCGCTTCGGCCGCCAGCAAATGCGCCATCGCCGTTTGATAGACCGCATACCAATTCACTGGGCTAAACCCAAATAGAAGCGCTACTCCCAGGCTGGGCCAGCCACGGAGTCCGACTAAACTCCGCGCGATCAAAAATACGACGGGTACGGCCGAGGCCAAAATCAATGCGGTCACCAGACCGATGATTTCGTAGGTCGCACAATGAAAAATCGATCCGTTGAGCGCGATGATCGCGCATGGCGTGAAGTGCATCGATCTCAGGTAGAAATCGAAAAAATGATCGATCGACATCACCCGCGTCACCTCGGTCAAACCCAAAAATCCAACCCGATCGCTGCGAGCAAACTCCATCAATGCGCGGGCGCCGCCGGCGTAATCCGCCGCATCACAACTTCCTAATGACGCCGTGGTTAGACCGTGATGGCGGTAGTAGTTTGCAAAAGGAATCGACAATACCAACAAAACTAAAATCGACGCCACGAGCACGCCGGCGGTGGCCCGTACGTCCCTGAAAAACGTCTTCGCCGAAATATTGACAAAGACAGACCCGATTATGACGAGCGGGATTGCCTCGGAAAAAAGCGCATAGGAATTAGTTCCGCGCAGATCAGCGAGCGCACCACACCAGACCACAATTGATTGCAAGGTGAGTCCGACCGGTAAGGCAAAGATCGGCCAAAAGCGCTGCCAGGGTCGAGGAGTTATCCACCACGCGAGCCCAGCCCCCCAAACGAAAAGATGCACCCAAAGAATGAGTGCCAGCAGATGGGCGACCATTTATAAAGCGGCGTGGACGGCGAAGTCTGGAGTAACGTGCTCGTTCCGGCCGCGAACGTGCGAGGCTTCACAATCCGTTGTCAACTTTTTTGGAAAGTTAGCCCCGGACAAGCTTAGCAAGTCAGCGTTTTTCTTGGCGGAAACGACCCACGAGGGTGAAGTTGGACGCTTTTCGAACGAGCAGGCGCTATGCCACCCCCAGTTCAGTGTAGTCGCACCGCGAATACTTTTTTGTAACGCAGCCTTCGATTCCGAGTTTGGGGTTGGTCCACTTACTGGGCTTGCAACGCGATAATCGGGTTGACCCGAGTCATCTTGCGGGCCGGCAACCAGCACGCGATCACCGCCACCGCCACCAGCAGCAACGCCGCGCAAACGACGACGCCCGGATCACGACCCGGGAGTGCCGGTAGGATATGCCCGAGCAAAGTCACCAAAACAAAAGCGCCCACCAAACCGATAGCCGCGCCAACGGTCGCAAGAACAAGTCCATTTTTCAAAAAGAGCCAGATCACTCCACGCGCCTGCGCTCCTAGCGCAACGCGGACGCCAATTTCTTTGGTGCGCTCCGAGGCAAGATTAGCAACCACGCCATAAATTCCTACGCCCGACAAAATCAGCCCCAGTCCCGCGACCTGCACCAAGATCCGGCGCAGAAACGTGAAATAGGAATATGTGGCCGCGGTGTCTTCCTCGATTGTAGCGAGGTAGTTGATGGCTAAGTATGGCAGCAGTTTTCCGATCGCCTTGCGCACTGGTTCTTTCAACAACCCTGGCGGCCCGGCCGTGCGTAGGCAGAAGACGACGCCGTTCGAATTATCCTGCGCCCAAGGCCGCACGTAGCGCGCGCTAGTCATCGCGGGATTAAAAAATTCCCCTCCGCCTTTGAAATCGGCGACGACGCCGACGACCTCTGACCAATGCGGATCGTCGGGTCGGGGTCCAGCGATGCGTTTGCCTAAAGGACTTTCGCCCGGCCAAATTTTTCGCGCCATCGATTCGCTCACAATCGCCACCGGTGCAGCGTCTTCGCCATCTGCGTCCGTGAACGCCCGCCCCTGCACGACGCGAATTCCGTAAACATCGAACCACCCCGGACTCACGCTGAAATAGCCTGCTTGGGGCTGCTGTCCTTTTTCCGGCGCAGGCTGGCCTTCGACGCGATATGGTTCGGTCCGCGTGCCCCACGACGGCGAACCGCTCGAGATCGAAACTGCCTGCACGCCGGGAAGCGCTCGCAACGCCTCTAATGCTTCGTTGGCGAAAGCAATGCGGCGGCCTTTATTTTTGTCGCCGTCAAAATGATCCTGATCGAGGACGATGCTGGCCAAAAGTTGATGTGTCGGTTTCCAGCCAAGATCGCGATGAGTGAGCCGAGAAATGCCACTCACGAAAAAGCCTGCGCCTGCCAATAAAATCACCGCCATGGCGATTTCGATCACCACCAAACTTTGCCTTAGCCAATGTCTGGAGCGATCGGAGGTAGATCCTCGGCCACCCGATTTCAGAGCCGTGCCGCTATCGATACTCGTCGCCATCCAAGCGGGCACCGTGCCGAAAAACGCACCCGCCAAGAGCGAGATAAGAAACGTGAAGGCGATCACGCGCAGATTCAAAGGCATCTCCATTTCGAAGTAGCGCGCGACGAAGCCATTGCTCCAGATCGCGGTTAAAATTCCCAAAGCGCCGCCCGCCATAGAAATCATCACGCTTTCCGTAAGCAGCAGCCCGATCAAACGCCACCGCGGACAACCGAGTGCGAGTCGAACCGCGATTTCCTGACTGCGCCGCGTGGTCCGAACCAGTTGAAGATTGGCCACGTTGATACACGCGATCAAGAGAACGAGCCCCGAGAGCGCGAGCGTCATCCACGTGAGTTGCGCGCCTTCGTTTCCAAGTTGATTTCGCGGATAACGAATCAGCGAAAGCCCGCGCGTTCGGTTCGTGTCGGGAAAGTCGTGCGCGAAGCGATGAGCGATCACGTTCATTTCCTGCTGCGCCTGATTCAGCGTCACACCCGGCCTCAAACGCGCGACCACCGCATACCATCCCGCATTGCGAACAGTGCGACTGTGCGTGACTGGATCTAAATAAAAAAACGCCGGCCGACCGTTGAAGATCGCTGGATCGTCGAGCGACGGCGGCATCACGCCGATCACCGTGCTTGGGCGATCATTCACGCGGACCGTCCGTCCAAGGACGTTTCGATCAGCCGCGAAATGAGACCGCCAAAACGAGTCGCTGATCAACGTAACAAATGCGCTCCGCTTCGATTCCTCTTCGGTGGGAAGTCGGCCCAACGCAGGTTGCACACCCATGACATTGAAAAAATTGGCTGTCATATAGAGAGCGCCCACTTGGATCGGAGCGGCTCCCGGTTCGGCGTAACTCATCGACTGCCACGGTTGATACGCTGCCATATCCGCGAAAACGGTGTTCTGCTCGCGCAGATCAGAATAGTCAGCCGGCGCCATCGGCACCGAGTCATCCCGCGGCATCGTTTCCCAAAGTTGCGTGAGTGTGGCCGGCTCCATAAACGGAAGTGACTGCAGCATCAGACGATTCAACACCGTAAACGCGGTGGTATTCACGCCAATGCCCAGCGCGAGCGTGATCAACGCGACCAGCGTGAAAACTGGATTCGCCGCCAGCTGCCGAAGCGCATATTTCATTCGCGATTATTTTTTAATGAGACCGCGCACAATCGTTAAAAGTGACGACAAACCTGCGATTCATAAAGAGGTAAGCGGTCGAAGAACGCCGCGATCACGATGAGTTCAACAAATATAAAAAAGTGAATGTATACGTTTTCTTACGCACATTATATAAATCGCTCGTTGATGCGACGTCGACTTCGCGGGAAAGTTCCGGACGCGATAGAAGAATCAAGAACGCATTGGCGGAGTGACTTCACCATGCATCGAAGCAAAATCGTTGTGCTACTGCATGGCTTGTTTGAGCAAATAGCAACGCAGCGCAGGATCGTCCGTAAGGCTCGCGGCGCGCTCGAAGGCGGCACGCGCTTCTGCGGTGTGGCCGAGCCGTCTCAATATATGCGCATGGGCGGCGGACCAGGGTTGATAATTGAATCTGCTATTAACCGGAACCGCATTCAGCGCGGCCAAACCGACGGCGACATCACCCATCTCCGCGAGCGCGACGGCCCGGCCGACCTGCGCGCCGACTGTCGGGGCGATCCGCACGAGTCCTTCGTAGAGCAATGCGATTTGCGGCCAATCAATCGCGCCTGACACCGCGCGATCGGCGTGTATCGATTGAATCGCCGCTTCGAGTTGATAACGACCGATCTGCTGCAGGGCGGAGGCCGCGCGCAAATGGCGTTCGGCCTCGTCGATCATCGGCCGCGACCAACTTGCCGTGTCTTGCGCATGCAAAGGCACGAACTCGCCCTCCGACGAAAAACGCGCCGCGCGCCGCGCTTCGCAGTGTAACATCAGCGCAAGTAAGCCATGCGCTTCAGGTTCGTTCGGCAAAAGTTCGACCAACGTTCGAGCCATCGCGATCGCTTCGCGCGCCAGCGTATGCCGCGTCGCCGCATCATCGGCCGCCATTTCCCACCCCGAAGAATATGCCGAGTATATAGCGTCGAGCACGAACGACGCGCGCTCTTTCCATTCGTGCGGATCGGGCACGCGAAAGGGAATTCTTGCTTCGCGAATCTTGGTTTTCGCGCGCACGAGGCGCCGATCCATCGCCGCGGGGGAAACCAGAAAGGCCGATGCAATTTGCGCGGCCGAAAGTCCCAGCACCGTTTGCAACATCAAAGGCGTGCGCGCCGTCACGTCGATCGCCGGATGCGCGCAAACAAAAAGCAATTTGAGCCGCTCGTCAGGGAAACTCGGTTGAGTGGTCGCCATCGTTTCGACTTCACCGGCGAGTTGCAGAAGGGGCTCGGATTTTTGGCGAACTTGGCCGTGGCGAGCAGCGTCGATTAGGCGATTGCGCGCAGCGTGTATGAGCCAAGCCTCCGGTTTTTCCGGAAGACCATCGATCGGCCACCGCCGCAGCGCGGACGCGAAGGCATCACCGAGCGCATCTTCTGCGCTGGCGATGTCTCGCGAGCGCGCCGCTAAGTACGCCACGAGGCGTCCATACGAGTTACGCGCGACGGCCTCAATCGCGGCGTGCGTGACCGCCTCGCCCATGAATTACGACTTGGTCGCTTGCGCTGCGAAGTAAGCGCCCCCGAGCGGAAGCACTTCGATCGAACCGAGGACCGCGGAGGGATTGCGCGCCGCCCACTCGAGCGCTGCGTCGAGATCGGGCACATCGATGACGACGAAGCCTCCGAGAAATTCCTTCGTTTCCGCGTAAGGCCCGTCCTGTACCTGGCGCTTGCCCTCGCGCACAGAAACGACCGTCGCGTTATCCGGCGAACCAAGACCAACGCCCGCCACGAACACGCCTGCCGCATGCAGAGCTTCACCATAAGCCCGGCCCGCCGCCGCGGCCGCAGGATCTTTCGGCCCTTCCAGCGTAGTTTTAGGAAGATGAACGAGTAGAATATATTTCATGAAAAGAATGGAGAATTATATAAGTCTGGTTTAAATTTCGAGACAGCCGCGGAAGCCTCGACCACTATAATAAGATTGCGCGCCGTTATGATAAATAAAGACGCGACCGAAACGGCGATCGCCAAACAAAGCGCCGCCGAGCTCTCGCATTTCCGGAGGAGTTTTCACCCAGCTCGAAGACTTAGTATCAAATTCGCCCAACTGCTGGAGCTCGCGATATTGCTCCTCCGTCAATGGCTCGACGCCCATGGAAGCGGCCAGATCGATGATATTATTTTTCGGTTTAAATTCTTTGCGCGAGTCGAGTGCCTCGCGGTCGTAACAAAGGCTGGTGCGACCTTTGGGACTTTCGGCTGCACAATCGAAGAACACGATCCGGCCGGATTTTTTATCGTGCGCCACCACATCTGGTTCGCCACCGGTCTCCTCCATTTGCTGCAGCGACCAAAGTTTTTCCGGAGACGCCACGAGCTTTTTGCTGACCTGAGCCCAATCAAGATCGGCGTGGCGGCGCATATTTTTCTCAAACCGCTTTTTTAACACCTCGAGCAATTTTTCGCGTTGCTCATGGGACAGTTCGGTTTTCTTAACGGGCTTGGACGTCGATTTCATGATTCGGTTAACCGGTTAGGATAATTTTTGGAGGAGCGTCGAGCGAGTGCATGGGCGGTCCACATCCAAAGTCCGGTCAGAGCGATGGCAGGAATAGCAATGAAGCGCACAACGGGGGCATAGTTCGGAAGTTGATCAAACGGACTATAGATATAGCCAATGATCGGAATGCTGAAGACGAGGTGAATCCAGCGCGGAATCGAGCGTTTAGCGGTCTCAGTCATATTCGGGTTGGGAGTTGAATGAAACTGCAAAGACATGCGCAGTTTCACCTCGATGACGGGCGAACGCTGCCAATTCCGACATTCTTTTCGCAAGAGGTCAGACTGAAAACAGAGCCGAGTTTGCCCTCTGCTTGACCGGCAGACTGGCAATCGGGTGCAGCGCACAAAATCCGATTTGGCAATGCCTCAAGAGGATCAATCAAACAACCTTACAAAATCATCGATGCGCAATTTCGTTGCCCGCGGATCTGCAATCGTTTGGATCCCCCGCGCGCGCGGTCCGGCGAACTCAACGCGCTTGGATCGCAATCCGCGATAGTTTTACCCCTACCCTTTTTGTAGCATGAAATGTCAGCTAACGCGCGCACTGCTATGACATCGAATGAACGTGAATTTCTGGGCGCAGAAATGGCGAAGGCGCACCGCTATCTCGAATATGGCGCGGGCGGGAGCACCCAAATGGCAGTGGCCTGCGAAAATTTGACGAATATATATTCGGTTGAAAGCGATCCTAAATTTGTGACGGATACTTTAGCCAAAGATCCTGCGATCATGGCTGCACAGAACGCGGGGCGACTCCATTTCAAGTTTATCGATATCGGGCCCACGCGAATGTGGGGTTATCCGAAAAACCGTTCGAAGATTCATCTCTGGCCAAACTATGCATTAACCGGCTTCGGTCAGGGAATGAGTTGGGATCTGATTTTGGTCGACGGACGATTTCGCGTCGCCTGCGTGATTCTCGCCGCCTTGGAAGCCTCGGCTAGGTGCAGAGTCTTAGTTCACGACTTCACCGATCGTTCCGAGTACAAAGCGATGCTGCGCTTCATGCGCATTGCTCGACAGGTAGACGCGTTAGTGCTGTTAGAAAAGCGTCCCGATTTTAAACCGAAGGCGGCGCAAAGAGCGTTGAGAAAATATCTCTACGCGCCCGGTGATCGGGTGGGCCTCGCGCACTTTCGCTATATACTCGGCGTGCTTCGGCGCCGCGCCTTCGGCAAAGAATAGAACGTGCCAGAGCCGAGCTTCTCGCCGGGGTTCGCGTATAGAAGGAAGACGACTACTCCCAGAAGGACGACACGTACTAATACCAAGAATGAGGATACCCTCTGAAAGATCGACCTTCTTGACAGACCTCGAATGGGGCGGACGATACCTCTGTTGAAGTACGTGCTCAGATTTTTCCTGTCGGTCCTTCTGCTCTTCTTGCCATTTTCGCTGATGGCTGGAACGAATTCTTTTTCTTCAACGGAAACCTCAGCGCAGTGCTGCACCCAGGCGTGTGAACGCAGCTCAACAACTCCGACCAAAACGGCGAAAGAAAGCACGCCCGCCTGCGCTCAATGCTGCGCGACCGGCGGAGCCGTTTTCTTGCCGCTGGCCTCTGTGGCTTTGTCGCATCTTAAAGTTTCCACTGCATTTCAAAAGTCCGGCGCCCAGTGCGGCTTTTCTCGCACCGACCAGCCACCCGTACCCCCGCCGCGTTTCACGTCAGCTTAGTCGCTGTCTCAAATAATAATCTTAAATTTCTATATGAAACGAATCTATATATCTCTCCTCATGGCCACATCCGTTTTAGCAACTGCTTCGGCAATCGCTAACACCAAAACGGTGGTGGCGGCTGCAGACTGCTGCCAAAGCAGCTGCTGCGCCCCAGGAAATCCCTGCTGCCGATAATATCGCGTTAGCCGCTCAGCCCACTCCCACGCGGAGTGGGCTTTTTTTTGGATACTGACAGATTGATACCTGTCTAAGACCACGTGGGCGCGTGAAACGCGCCCATGTGCTTTGAATGCAGAAGCGGACGCCACTTGAGCCATCATACACACCCTGAGACGGCCATTCGCGAAAATTCGCCCACAATGTCCGGTGCGGACTTCGTCATTCGTAGAAGCAGTGAAACCCTCATCATCATTATGAACTCCTCCACTGTTTCTGAATCATCGTCCTCAACCGCCATTACATCCGCCCCGCGTTTGCACACGGTCACTCCTCACATCATTTGCGCAGGCGCGGCGCAGGCGATCGAATTTTATAAAAAGGCCTTTGGCGCGGAAGAGATGGTCCGTTTGGCCGGACCGGACGGAAAACTGATTCATGCATCGATCCGGATCGGCGATTCGGTCATCATGATGGTCGACGAAATTCCGGCGATGGCCTGCGTCGGTCCGAACACGTTGAAAGGCACGCCGGTGACGCTGCACTTGCAGGTGGACAATGCGGACGCGTGGCAGAAGCGCGCCGTGGACGCTGGCGCGAAATTGCTCATGCCGGTGCAGGAAATGTTTTGGGGCGACCGTTACGGCGCCGTTGAGGACCCGTTCGGCCACCGCTGGTCCGTGGGCACCCATGTGCGCGACGTCTCCCATGAAGAGATGCAGAAAGCCGCGCTCTCGATGAGTGGCCCTTGTGAAGCAAACTGAAGCGAAGTCGACGCGCTTAGCCTGGTGCGGGCCTAATTGAGGCGCTTTCCCACCGCCGAAATTGGTAAAATTCCTGTTGACGAGCCTCTGACGGCCTTTACTTCTATCCCCCTGCTACGCGGGCGTAGCTCAGTTGGTAGAGCATCACCTTGCCAAGGTGAACGTCGAGAGTTCGAGTCTCTTCGCCCGCTCCATTTTAGAAAAACCGCCGGAAACGACCCCGGCGGTTTTTTCATGTCCAAACGCGACGGAATCAACCACTTGCGCAACCAGTCCAAAGCGACAGCGCGCGACCTCAAGCGACTGGTCTGACCCTGAAACGACCCCTGCAGGTGTGTCTATGGGTGTGCGAGGTGTGCTTATGGGTGTGTCGGAAAGATCGTTTTTCGCGTCCGAATCTGGCTCTTCTGGCGCGTTCTCTTTTCGTACACTTTCAGCCAAAATTTCAGCTTCAGCCTGAACCATCTCAGCCGGGGAGTGCGTGTCCGCCGCTACGGCGTTTTCTGATTCTGGGCTCGATGCCTCCAGATCGACCACCGGACCGCTCAGACTTTTTGGCACGAGCACGCCATCTTGAACCACGGCGCGATGGCCGCGTTTGCGCGTGCGTCTGGCTGGCTCGACGCCGCTGACTTCAAACGAAGGTAGTCGAGCCGCTTCTTGAATCAGCGGCAACTGCGCCGTGTCCGTATAAACCTTCATCGTGAGCTTCATGTCTGAGTGCCGCATCAACTCCATCGCCACGCGCGGCGACACTCCGTTCGCCGACAACATCGTGCCGAAGGTCGTGCGCAGCGCGTGAATATCGACGCGCCGTCCGCGATCATCCTCGAAAGGAATCCCGGCGGCCGCGAGGTCGCCCTTGAACGTCGGCACCCGCGGCACAAGCCCGCGAAATGCAAAATCGCTCGGCTTCGCATGCGCCGGCCGAAATGAGCGCAACGTCTCCGCCAACTCGGGCCGCAGAAAGTGCGTCGATTCCTTCCGATTCTTCGACAGTGACGACGGGACGCGCAGGCGCACCGGGTCCGTTGAGAAATCAAAGTCGCTCCATTTCAAACCACTGAGCTCGCTTCGCCTTAGGCCGGTGTAGAGAATCGCTTGATACACGACGGCGCGATGAACCGGCGCAACTTGGAGCAATCGTCCAATTTCCTCGGGTGAGAGAGCGCGCCGAAAGCGTCCTTCGAATTCATCGGAGACTTTCGGAATGCCCTCGAGCGGGTTTATGGCGATCAGCCGATTCCGTTTCATCCAATTGAAGAACGTGATCGAGCACGTGAGATTATCGTTCATCGACTTTGGTTTCAGCCCGCAGCCTTTGCGCCAGAGGATAAACGATTCTGGCGTGACGTCGCGCAGTTCCTTCCAGCCGCATCGGCGAAACATTTTCGGCAGCATCTGCGTGTATTTCGTGAGTGTGCCTTTGGCGCGGCCGAGACCTTCCAGTTCACCTGCGTAAGCCTGCAAGTGGACCGCGAGCGGAGTATGCGCGGCCTCCTTCTGGATTTTGGGCATGCCGATCCCCGCGGCCTCGCGTTCAAGTTCTTCGATCAACTTCGCGAGCTTTTGTTCGGCGACGCGTTTGTCCGCGACGTGCAGCGGGAAGGTCCGTCGCTTCGACCAGCCATCCAATCGAACTCGCGCCGACCACAGCCGCGACTTCTCTCCCTTTCGCCGATGCTGGAATAAAAATCTAACCATGGCGCACCTCCGCTGTATTCAGCGATCCGATACGCCGCGCCCGCAACTGCGCGCAATACGCATCCACATCCGCGACCTCGACCCGCGCTGAGCGCCCCAACTTCAACGGCGCCGGAAATTCTCCCGAAGCCATCAGTCGCTCCAGCGTTCGCCGCGAAATCGCGAGCCGCTGCGCGGCCTGTTCCAACGTGATCAACAAAGGTGCCTCCGCTACCACTGCTTCTTTCATCATTTCCTCCTGTTTGAATTTTTTTCTCTGACAACGCTTCCAACACCACAAGCCATTCCGCTTTTGCTCAACCCGCCAGAGCTACCGTAATCAGCGTGGTGATCCTACCGTGTTCAAGGTATCCGCGCGCAGCAACCGCATCAGTCTTTCTAACGTCGAAGGCTGCGAAAAGCGGAAATGGTTTTTCCAACTCTCCCGTCCTTTTGTACGATAGACGCAATACCCTAAGCGGGACTTAGAGTTCGCAAGGTGAAAAATTCTGCTCTCGCCGGCGATGCTCAGCCTCCCTGGAACATACCCTGATCGCGGTAGAACATCCACGACTCACAACGCGGAAATAGAGCTTTACTCAATGAC
>FTDT01000028.1_pt1 | contig 21814 bp, 16 predicted proteins | sample 1640021 | NCBI WGS metagenome assembly FTDT01 (sample SAMEA3914869, study PRJEB12502) | metagenome | biome: forest; material: soil | place: USA | collected 2012-03-12 | depth 0.1 m | reverse complement strand
GGCCGCGACGGTTGATGCCGGCGAAGAAAAGCAACGCCTATCGAAAGAACTCGAGAAGCTCACGCATCACATCGCCGGTACGGAAGCGCGCCTTGCGAACACCTCATTCGTGAGCAAAGCGCCCCCGGCCGTGTTGGCTGGCGCGCAGAATCAGCTGGCAGAATTGCGGACGAAGAAGACTGAACTGGAACGTTTGCTCAGCTCGTTGTAAGTAAAAGTTTTCGGACCAGTCAGCCTGCGAAAAACGCGGGCCGACTGGGTTACACTTGCGCCAAAAGGGACGCTTCTTGGGATCCGATATTTGGGCTCGAATGAGCAAACTCCTAAATAATTCGGGGATTACTGCAAATTGCGGTGCAACAACTTAGGTAAATCGGCCTCTCGATTTCTTTACTTAGGACATTAATTAAGTACGATTGGCCCATTGATATGAATGTTCCCACTGTGGAAGCGTCCGCGCCCGTCGCTCCCAACCTTGAGGCGATGACCGCGCAAGAGCGAGTCAAGTGGGCGTTAGAAATGTACGGTGACGGGTTAGTCTTGACGACGAGCTTTGGAGTTCAGGCAGCGGTCATGCTGCACTTGGTCACGCAGATCGCCCCGAAAATCCCGGTCATTTTTATCGATACGGGTTATCATTTTCCGGAGACTTACCGGTTCGCGCATGATCTGACGCAGCGGTTGAATTTAAACGTGAAGAAGTTTCTGCCTTCGATGACGGCAGCCGAGCAGGAAGCTCTGTACGGCAAGCAGTGGGAGCAAGGCATCGACGGGCTGAAGCGCTATAACTTTCTCAACAAGGTCGAGCCGATGGACCGCGCGGTGCGCGAGTTGAACGCGACCGCTTGGCTTGCTGGTTTGCGTCGTACCCAAGCGAGCACGCGGGAGGGACTAGGTGTAGTACAGCGCCAGAACAAAGTGGCGAAGGTTCATCCGATAATAGATTGGGATAACCGCAAGGTGCACCGTTACTTAACGGAGCATAAACTCCCTTATCATCCCCTCTGGGACCAAGGCTACGTGTCGATCGGCGACTGGCATAGCACGAGCAAGCTGCTCGATGGGATGCGCGAGGAAGATACCCGCTTCAATGGCCTAAAACGTGAGTGCGGCCTGCACGAGGCGACCGGGAAGACAGATTTTCAGATCTAATTGGAAAAACGAAATATTTTTCCAATCGCCTGTAACCGGGGTAACCGCACTTCGTCTTGATCGATGTGCCGCTTCCCGCTTTTTCTCCTGCATGCCTGAGAGCGCCGAAGAGACATTCGACTTCGCCGAGTGTCTTGCGCGCGTGCGGCTGCGCGATCAGGCGGCGGCGCGATCGCTCGTGGATCAACTCTATCCTCTGGTCATCAAGATCGTCCGAGCTCATTTGCCGCGGCGAGTCGCTGAAGAAGATTTAGCGCAGGACGTCTTTCTGAAAATGTTTAGTCGCTTGGATCAATATCAAGGTGCCGTACCGTTTCCGCATTGGGTCTCACGGATCGCGGTAACCACCTGTATCGATCAGCTGCGCGCGCAAAAGCGGCGGCCAGAGCTTCGCTGGGCAGATCTTTCGGAGGATCAGGCGGATGTGCTCGACGCCGTGATGACCAATGAAAATGAAGCAACCACCAGCGACGCCTTAGCGGCCAAGGAATTGGTCTATACGCTGCTGGAACAACTGTCTCCCCGAGACCGCAGTATTATTCAGATGCTGGACCTCGAACAAAAAAGTCTGGCAGAAATCAGTGAGCTCACCGGTTGGAATACGACTTTGATTAAAGTGCGCGCCTTTCGGGCACGCCGAAAATTGCAGAAACTGTTTGAAGAATTGAAACGAAAGGAACGCGGATGAAACCGAATGACCCTTGGCAGAAGTTAGTGGCGGCAGCTCGCGCGCAGCCGGAATCTGACCAGCAGGCTCCGCTTGGTTTCTCAACGCGCGTGGTGGCTCGCGCCGACTTGGGCTCGAAGAGCGGAGTTTTTGAAAGCAGCTTCGCGCGATTTTCGTGGCCTGCGCTCGGCGTCGCATCGCTGGCCGCGATTGTCGCTTTGGCCACAAATCTGAAGCCCGTTCTGAGTTCATTTTCCGATGACGTCGCGGTGATGGCCGAGCCCGTTTCTGACGCGGATACCTCTGCATGAACCGCACGCTACTCGTTTGGTTTGCTTTTCTTGGGGTGTTCGCGGCCGGTGCTGTCACGGGCGGCGTGATTACGCAGCGAATGAGTCGCACCTTCGTGCAGCGGCGCGCCTCGGAGCAATTCACTGAGCAGCAATTCAAACGCGTCGGCGATCAACTCGATTTAACAGAAGATCAGCGCGCGCGTATCCGCCCCATCATTACAAGCGCCGCGGGAGAGATTCAGCTGCGCCGCCGCGAGAATTTTGCGACATTGGAGAAGATGGAGGCCGACATTCGCGCGCAGCTCACGGACGCGCAGCTGGTGAAGTTTGACCAATTGCGTTCGCGCCAGCACGAAAACGAAAAAACTCTGCAACGCTGGCTGCGGGATCAGCGTCGCCGCCGTCTCGAGATGTTGGCCAATCCGGAAAATCGTCCGGGAGCCGTTTCGCCGACGCCAGAGTCGTTAGCGAAGTAAGCTTACTTCGTTTTTTTCGGCCCGTTCCGTTGTGCGTCTTCGTACGCCTTACGCTGTTGCATGCCGATTTCCATCAAGTCGCTCACGAGCATGCGCGCTTCGGTTTCCTTTTGCTCATTCTCGGTCGGGGCGACGGGTTGAGCTGAAACCGCAGGCACGCCGTTGGTGCTGATGGGCGTATACTTCACTTGCGAAGCGGGAGTCGTCGTCGTCGGTGTCTCATGCATCACGAGCGTGCGAACCTGGCCGCCAATTTTCACCACCGCGCGGTTGAGCGATGGATCGCAGGTGATCACTTCAATGCCATCGATCGTCTGGCCAACGGGCACCCACAAACTGCGGTGAGTGGCCTTTTCACTGATGCCGACCATCGTTTGTTTGCTCGTTGAAATCACGCCGACCAATTCAGCGCCGGAATCTTGAGCGGCTTGCGGGGTGTCCGCCGCCCCAGCAGGCAGAAAAGGGGAGGGCGACGCAGACGCGATCGCTGCGAGGACGAAAAATCCTCCTAGGAAATTGACGCAGGTGAAACGAGAAACCGAGAAAGCCATGTGACAGCCTAACAGCGACACAAACTCTATCCGGTTTGGCGCTTCTGCCAAGCTTTGACAATTTCGAGAATAGTCTGTTCGAGCGACTTAGTGATGTCCCAGCTCGGATAGTGAGCCCGCATCTTACGTAAGTCGCTGTAGTAGCAGATGTGATCGCCCAGACGCGCTTCGTCCACGTAAGTAAATCGCTGCGCCTGTCCGCTGATTTTTTCAGTAATTTTAAACGCCTCCAGGATCGACGTGCTGTTGGCTTTGCCGCCGCCGATATTATAAACTTCACCTGCGCGCGGCGCTTCGACGAAAGCGGCGATGAAGCGGGCCACATCCAATGAGTGAATGTTGTCGCGGACCTGTTTGCCCTTGTAACCAAAAATTCGATACTCGCGCCCCTCGAGGTTGCACTTCACGAGATAACTAAGAAAACCGTGCAGCTCGACGCCGCTGTGATTCGGTCCGGTCAGGCAACCGCCGCGAAGGCAGCACGTGGGAAGACCGAAGTAGCGCCCGTACTCCTGTGCCATCACGTCAGCGGCTACCTTGGAAGCGCCAAAGAGCGAGTGCTTGGATTGATCGATGGTAAATGTTTCCGCGATGCCCTCGGCGTAGTGCGGATCGGCGTAGTCCCAGCGCGTTTCGAGTTCGCGGAGGGCGATTCGATTCGGCGCGTCGCCGTAAACTTTATTCGTGCTCATGTGCACGAAGGGTGCTTCCGGGCAAAATTGGCGCGCGGCCTCGAGCAAATTGAGCGTCCCGCCAGCGTTGGTATCGAAATCGTCGAAAGGGATTGCTGCCGCGCGATCATGCGAAGGCTGGGCTGCCGTGTGAACGATCGCGCTGGGACGAATCATCTTCAGCAGATCGAGCACGTTGGCGCGATTGCGGATGTCCACCTCGTGATGAGTGAAGTCGAGGAGATTTTTTTCCAAGCGCTGCTGATTCCAGCGCGTGTCGCCTTGCGGGCCAAAGAAGACGGCGCGCTGATTATTGTCGACTCCGTGAATGGCATATCCGCGCTCGGCGAAATAGGTGCAAACTTCCGAACCAATTAGCCCTGACGAGCCGGTGATGAGAAAGGTCTTTTTCACAAGGGTCGGGAAGTATGCGTGACGGCCCGGTGACGTTTCCAGGAAAAACAAATGCTATCAACGTGGATGAACTGAGGCGCGATCGTTGCGGATAAAAATCCGGCCAAGAGCGCTGTCGTCGATCAAAGAATAGTGCGCCGCTACGTAAGCGCGCAGCTCCGGAAACGTTTCGAAACCGAACCGCTGGCGATCGAGAAAAACAAAGGCCTTGCAGCTGACCACATCGATAAACGCCACCGATTGATTTTGCGTGAGGTCGGCGAGATAACGTTGTCGATAGTAGGGTCGGAAGGGGGTGTCTTCGATTTCGCGTTGCGTGTGCGCGTCGCGAACACCTTGGGGCGCCTGCAGCTCAACGTACACATCGGGCCGCCAGCCCCATAAGGCAACTGACTCGCCGGGATAAAGGTAGCGCGCAGCCACCGAGGCTAGTCTGGAGGCGGGTCGAGTCCATTCGGCAGAAAGCACTCCTCTGAAGGGCACTGGAAATAGGCTGCGCACCGCAAAGAAGGCGAAGAACCAAAGCACCAAAAAAAGACTCCCGCTCGGCAGCGCTGGCCGACTCGCCGCGCATCCACTAGGCGGATTTTGCGAAGATTTTTTTTGGATTTTCAAAGTCTGCACCCACGCTGCCCCGGCGAGCAGGCCCAATCCAGGGACCATAAATAATAAATAATGAAGAAAAGGCCGTCCCGGCGAAATCACCGTCAAGAACGCTGCTCCCGCGTATCCAAAAAACCACTTCAAAGCGGAATCTACTGGAACCTGCTGACTGCGAGATCGCCAGACTGCCACGATCGTCGAAATACCGGCGCCGAGAAAAAGAATCGGAAAGAAACCGCTTTCACAGGCGAAGAACCAAAGCTCGCTCAGCAAATAAAATTTCGCGGTGCCTCGATAAGTGTAATCCAAATTTGCAGCGAGATAGCTTTGGTAAAAGGTCTGCTCTTGGCCCAACGAGATGATTACGCCGCCAAAAAAAAGCGTCGGGAGCGAGAGCCCGAAAATAAAGGGCAGGGCAGTGCGGAAGACATTTCTCCGAGAAAAGGGCCGCAATTTCGCGACACCCCAGCCGATCGCAGCCCCCAGCGCCAAGAGGACGGCCACCGAGGCTTGCAGTTTCGCCCAAGGCGCCAAGCCAAAGGCAAGTCCGGCGAGAAACCAAGAGCGGGCCCGCGCACGACTATCCGCGCCTCGAAAAATCGGCCTGAGAAAAAAATATGATCCTGCCGAAATCAAAAAGACCGGCATGTGCTCGGTCGAAATCTCCACGAAATCATCGTCGGTGACCCATGTGAAAAAAAGAACCAGGGGAAATATTGCTACGCGGGCCACCGCCACAGGCGTGTAGAAACGAAAAAGTTTATAGACGAAAAACAGCGTTCCACAGATCAGCGCCAAACCGGACGCGCGCGCCGTAGTGTAGTCGACCGCGCCGCCCCATAAAGACGGCAGGCACAAATAATAAAAGTCCATCGGTCCAGCAGTATGCCCGTCGACGGCCGCCCAGAACCAATGCCGATGAGCCAGCGTGATCGCGCCGGCGATTTGCTGGCTTTCGTCCGGGTTGAAATACGTTCGATAAAATAGAAAAGGCCATCGTCCCGCGAAAACGACCGCGCTCATTGCCAGCCCGAAAAACGCGTCGCTCCCTCGCGGACCAACTTGCGCGGCGCCCGGGCCATCCTCGCGATCGCGTTTTAATGCGCAATAGAGCCAGGCTGTGAGCAGCAAAATCGCTCCTCCGGAAATGCTCCAATAAAGGGCGCTGCTTTGATCATAACATTGCCAAAGCGCCTTTGCGAAAACAGAACCCTGCGTTGGAACGACACACAGCATGATCAAATTACCCTTGGAGGCGACGGGTGAGAAAACGGGCTGGATCGCATTTCTGCTGATCGCGTTCCTGGTCAGCTTGGCGGCGTATTTGCCGTTCGACTACACGGCGCACAACAGCGTCGAGTTTTACTTTTTTGAAGCAGATCTGATTTCGGATCACGCGGGAACGACTCAGGTGTATTACGACGAAGGGCGCGGTTTCAATGAAGCGGATTCGTCGGCTCTGCCGTTAGCGGCGAGTTCACAGGCAGTCCATCATCGTTACCCGATTCCTCCGGGCAAACTGAAACAGTTGCGATTCGATTTTAACGATCACCCGGGGAGGTATGTTTTCGAGCACGCGCGCCTGGCCGATTTTCGCGGCCAGACGATCCGAAATTTTACACCGGCAGATTTCACCTTTAGCAATGACTTAAAGTCGCTCACCACCGAGGGCGACCAGGTCGTGGCGGTGACAAAAGATGGGGCCGAGGACCCATTTGTCGGCGTCCAGTTTTCGCAGCCTTTCGTGCTGACGTACGGATGGGCCGAGCGAATCGAAGTCGTTAACCAACACTTCGGCCCCATCTTTCTACTGTTGGTCGGTGCCGGCGCTTTGGTCTGGTTTTGCGTACGCAAAAAACCTGTATTGGTGAGTCTCATCGGAGAGAAAAGTGCCCGACATCCTTTTGTCGCCCTTGCAGCGGTCGCGGCCATGTCGGTGGTGATCCAACTGCACCCGATAATTTTTGAGGGCAAAAGCTTCGTTTCCCCCAACATCACGTACTTGTTGTACGACCATTTTCCGACCGTGCCGGGCTACACAGATCCAACAACGGAGGTGTATAAAGGTTCGGACGTGGCGGCGTTGATTTACGCGCACATGGAGTATCCGGCGCTCCAGAACCGCGCGCTTTTGCACGATCATGAGCTGCCGTTGTGGAACCGCTACGACCTCGGTGGCTCGCCACTTTTTGGACAAGGACAGTCGATGTTCGGAGAGGTGCTCCATTTCATCCCGCTGTTGGCAAGAGGAGCCGCCTGGAGCTGGGACGCGAAGTTTATTCTCGCGCGTTGGGTATTTGCGGTGGCGCTGGGTTTCTTCGTGTACCGCGCGACCAATCGAACGCGCGCCGCGTTGGCAGTCGCGGCGGTCGCGCCTTGGATCGGCTACTTCGAATATCGCGCGAACCATCCCGCGCAGTTCACGGTTTGCCTGAGTCCGCTAATCTTGGCGGCGTGGGCTCAACTCGCCGCGGCCCAAAATCGTCGCGGACTCCTCGGCGGCGCGATGTTTCTTTTCTTCGCAAACTGGGAGGTGCTGACAAGCGGAACCGTCAAAGAGGCGTACATCGCGATGGCCGCTCTCGATTTCGCGGGATTGCTTTATTTAATTTTTCGGTCGCAGACGCGCGCCGAAAAAATGGCGCAACTTTTCACTGCCGCCTTTGCGGGGTTCGTCTTCGTCCTAGTGACTGCGCCATGTTGGTTGATTTTCTTGGATACGCTGGCGGTCTCGCGCACCGCCTACGACACGCCAATGGTTCGACAAATCCCGAGCTGGCAGTTCATCGGGATCTTTGAGGATATGTTTTATCGACGTTTCAATCCGTTCGAGAATCACGGAAATCCGTCGACCAACATGGCGGTCCTGCTCGGCGTCGCATGGTTGGTGGCCGGCCTCCAAAAAAATCGGAAGGCGTGGGCTCTCGTAGTAGCGGCGCTGGTCCCTGCGTCACTCGCGTTCGGTTTCGTGCCGGCGGAGATGCTGCTCCGCGTGCCGCTGATCGGAAATATCTATCACGTCGGAAACACATTTTCGTGCCCGCTGCTCTGCTTGTTAATCGCGATGGCAGGAATCGGGGCCGCTGATTTTATAGAACAAGCAAACTCTGGAAAACTGATTCGGCAGACGGGAATGACCGTTCTGATTATCGCAGGTTTATATGGGCTCTATTTGGCGAGCTCCTCGCAGTTTCCACGGAGTTCATTTTTCGCGGGCTATGTCGTTTCACTTTTTGTGGGACTGGGTGCGGTCGCCCTTGCCCTGGCGTCCCGCCGGATGTTGGGGTCCGCGCTGCTGACGGTTACGCTGATTGCGGGTGCGGCAGTGCTGCTGTGGCGTCATGGAAATTATAATCACATTTATTTCGACGACTATGTATTGAATCCGCCGATACGTGCGCGGTTGGACGCGCCTTCACCGGCGGTTGAAATGATCAAGGTCGAACAGAACGAGCCCTCGCGGATCGTGGGCTTCGGCCAGAATCTATATTGCGGTGCGCAACAACTTTATTTCGAAGAAGGAATTTACGGCATCGAAGCGCTCCGTAGCCGTTATTTTGACGAGTTCATGGTCGCGGCAGATTTGCCCAAGGCGGTTTCTTGGGGACGCCAGAACTTTGGTGGTGAGCGTGATCAAAGTCGTGGCGCGATGGATATGCTCAACGTGCAGTTCTACCTCGACAGCACCGATTCGAGGCCGCCAGTCGTTGGTTTGAAAAAAGAGGAGCGCTTAGACTTGCAGATTTATGAGAGTCCCACGGTTTGGCCGCGCGCGTTCTTCACCAATAGTTTGGTGGTGGACGAAACCCTGAAATCATTTGCCCAGCGTTTGGAAAAAAGTCATGGCCGGCCCTTTGCCGACGTTGGGCCGGAGGATGCGGACCAACTGCGGGAAATGTCTATTTTAGATGACGCCATGCAGGGCAGCGGACTGGTCGCGCCGGCGCGAGCTTACAAGCTAACCACCAACTCAACTTCATTCCTGGTCGACGTGAGCGCGCCCGGTCTGATCGTGCTAACGGAAACATTTTATCCGCAGGATTTCCGTATCTTCTTGAACGACAAACCGGCGACGTATTTGCGAACCAACTACGCGTTCAAAGGCATTCCCGTTTCCGTGCCTGGCACCTATGAAGTGCGGGTCGAATATTGGCCGCATCATCTAACCTTCGCGCTTGGGCTTACGGGGCTGGGAATCGTGCTCGGAGTGATTGGAGTTTTTGTGATCCGAGCGCTGCGAGCGCTCCCAATTGGAGAGCCAGTCCGATAAGCAGCAGCGACCATCCAGAAATCAAAACGCCTTCCGCGATTTGGCGGATGGGTGGCTGTTCCCGCGCCAGCCCCGTTTGCAAACGCACTGACGGTGGAAGGATCGAGGTGATCGCCGGCTCAGATAGCAAATAGGCTAGCCGGTCCGCGTTGGGGTAAGGTAATTCGTCGAACGGTTTCGCATCCAGCAGCCGGCTTCCACCGTGTTCGACGAAATCGCGGACGATCGTTTCCCGCTGGTCATTCAACTGCGGCATCTGGTTGAGGTACATTTCGCCGGTTAAGGTCCACTGAGCCTTCGCACCGGAGATTCCTATCGCTAGCCAAACCAGTCCGAGGAAAGCGAAAATGGCTCGTGCGCTTTTTCGAAGGCGCGGGGCATTCAGGCATTCGACCCAAGCTATCGCCATCGCCACAACACCGATTGAGAACAAATCGAAATAACGTGACGAAAGAACCATTGCGTTGCCCCGCGCAATGACTGTCGCGAGCACTTGCAGAGCCCACCACGCGATCAACGCCGTGAACCAACCGTGCTCGCGCAGCGACGCGTTTGATCGTAGTCGGAACACCACGACGACGAGCAGTGGAATAAGACCAAGCCAGCAGAGCGAGAGTACCGAACTAGGCCACGCCAAGATCGCGGCGAGCGCACTGACAAACTGCGCCACGTTCTGGACGTGAAAGGAATCCTGCGTCGGATTGTGTGTGTGGAGCAGCGCGCCCAACGCGACGATGCCGATGTTCACCACGAGCAAGGCTGCGTTTTTGCGTGGCAGAGTGCGCTCGCGCAGCGCCTGAAGGCCAATCACGAGCACGATCGCGAGTGCGGAAAAAAATCCTGAGCCCATCGCGAAAACGGCGCAAACCCCGGCCAGCTGCGCCGCCCACAGTGGCGCGGGCCGTTCTGCCCGAAACGTTCCTGCTAGATGCAGGATCGAAAACAGTTCCAGAAAATAAAACTGTGATTGAAAACCTCCGAGCGTATTTTCCCAAGCAAAGGGTAAAGCGAAGAGCACGCACGCCACGAAACAGCCGACGCGCCACGAGACAGGCCGCACCGCTGATCTGAGTGCGAGCAAGAGCGTGGTGATCGCAGCGAGATGCACAAACGCGTTCGCCGTCATTTCGAGGCGCGCGTCCCACTGGCCGTCGAGCTTTTCCAACGCGAACGAAAGAAGTTTAGTGAAGACGATACGGTGCTCGTTGTGTGGTTGAAAAAACGTGGCCGGCGTCAGCTGCGAGCGGCCTGCGTGAATGAAGAGCGCGTCGCCCTCACCATCCCATTGATCCCAAAAGGGGAGGTCTGAGCCATACGCTCGGATGAGCACAAACTTAGCGCCCAGAATAGCCAGCAACACGCCGAGCAGCAAAAGGAAATCAAGCCGACGGACGCGTAGAAAGACGGCGTGCAGCATGACGTTAAATGCTCACCGTTTTTCTGCGATCGCGAAAAGGTTGTAGAAGAGCGGCACACCTTCTGCCGTTTTCAGCGGACACTGCGCGTAGAGCTGCACCTCCGCGTGAGAAAAATATTTTCGCAGTAACGCATCCAAGCTAGCGCGCGAGAAAAAGTTTTTATGATCCGCCTCCAACATGTGCCACGGTACGACCGCGTACGATGTGAGGTACGGAATGATCTCCACGTTCGGCACCGAGATGAGGACTCGCTTACGCACGACGCGCGCGATCTCACGGAGGAAGTGATCCAGTTGCTCAATGTGCTCGAGCACCTCGACGCAAATCGCCGCGTCGTACGAAGCGTCCGCGAAGGGTAGCCTGTCGCCAGAGGTCAGCACGTGCGGCAAGCCCGCTTCACGCAAAACGCGGGCGTCCTCGGCTTTGACTTCGACGCCCATCCAATCGTACCCGGCCTCGCGCAATTGTTTTCCGTAGAAACCGAGACCACATCCGACGTCGAGAACGCTTTTAACGTCGCCGCCTAATTCGCGCTTGAGCAACTCAACCAACTGACGACTGCCCTGCGCAAGCGATGGACCCGAGCCGTACATCTGTTCGCGACTGCGTAGATTTGTGTCGGCCGGATCGAGCAAAAAACCGAATTTTGCGGAGCGATAATCCCGGCCCGTGAGCGGCACGCGGCGAGCGGTCAGCTCATGCGTCTCACCATCGGCGAGCACTACTTTGACCGTGAAAAGCGCTTGTGTTTTCTGCGCGTGCGCAGGCGCGCTCAACACGCGCGTGAAACCGCATTTAGTCTCGGCGGACAGGTGATGCAGCGCGGTCACATCCGCGCGCGGATGAAGCAATGAGGTTTCGCCGACGATTTCGCCATCGATGGAAAAAGTCAGTTTCGCGATCGGCACGCCGGGCTTTCTGCTCAGCACCCAACCTTCAACGCGCAACGTCAGTGGGTCGGAGACAGATTCGGCCGCTGGCAAATCCAAGTAACCTTCGATCGGAGCATGCGTTTCTTCCGGAGCCGGACTGGGTCGCGCGAACGATTGGGCGACTTTTTTTAGAAACGCGGCCATGGTTTACTTTGATGGCAGTTTTTTGCGTCGAGGAGGAGCCGCGAGTGAAAAATCATTCAGCTCCATCGTGAGATTTGGATTATACGCGGGATCGTGCGCGATTTCTTCACGCCAACGTTCCAGCATGGTTTCCACTTCACGTTGAAAACGCTCGTGTTTTTCGGGCGTGTCTTCAGCGCCGCGGCTAGCGGATTCATGATGATAAAGTTCGGCGAACGGCGTCCAGAGATTGCGAAGGCCGGTGGCACGGACTTTAAGGCAGAAATCGATATCGTTAAACGCGACAGAGAGAGATTTTTCGTCGAGACCGCCGACTTTCAAATACGTCGCCCGGCGCACCAACAAACACGCTGCGGTGACCGCGCTGTAATTTTGAGCTAGTCGCGCTCGGTTGAAAACCCCGGGGGTACCGCGAGGGAAATCGCGGAACGCATGTCCGGCGACGCCGCCAAGTCCGACGATCACGCCAGCGTGCTGCACCCGATCGGTCGGATAATAAAGCATTGCACCGACACAGCCGATTTCCGGGCGCATCGCTTGGCTGACCATTTCGTCGAGCCAATCAGTGTTGATCACTTCAAGATCATTGTTCAATAGCCCGACGATCTCGGCGTCGACTTGTTGCACCGCGAAATTGTTAATCGCGGAGTAATTAAAAGGCCCAGGGAAAGCAATTACTCGGACGTTTCGCTTTCGGAGATCACTGAGGTAGGCGAGCGCGTCTGGTTCATCCGAATCATTGTCGACCACGACGACTTCAAAATTTGAATACGTCGTTTTTTCGAGAATACTGTCCACGCATTGGCGCAACAGGCCCGCACGATTCCGCGTCGGGATGATCAGCGCGACGCGCGGAGCTGGCGAAGGCAACGGATATTTCACACGCCAATGATCACCCGGAACAGTGATAAGAGCGACGGGTTGGCGTTTGCGCGCGAAATGATCAGTGAGCGCTTTGCGCGCTGCTTCGAGCGGATAGTTTTTTTCGCTAATTAACAAGGCGGTCGAACCAGGAATCGCGCGCCAGTGATAAAGAATTTTCGACACGTGGACGATTTTGTCGCTACCGACAAGATCGATCACCCGTAGCGCCAGATCCCAGTCTTGGCTGCCCTCGTAGCCTTCGCGAAAGCCACCCACCGCGCGGATCGTTGACAGGCGGTAAACGGTGAGATGGGAAATGTAGTTCTGTGCCACATACAGATCTGGCAGGAAATCCGGCTTGAAATACGGCTCGATGCGCCGACCCTCTTCGTCGATTTTATCTTCGTCCGAATAAATCAACTCCGCTTGCGGGTTCGCGCGATAGGCTGAAACCATTTCGAAAAGCGCGTCGGGAGTGATCTCATCGTCGTGATCGAGGAGCGCGACGAGTTCGCCGGTGGCGATGGCTAAGGCCGAGTTCGACGCCGCTGAAATGTGACCATTCTTTTCGCGATAAACGGTTTTGATCCGCGGATCGCTTTTTGTGAGATCCTCGAGGAGTGGCTTAACGTGCGGACTGGGCGATGCGTCATCAGCCAAACAAAGTTCCCAGTGCCGATAGGTCTGCGCTTTGACCGAATCGACGGCTTTGCGCAGCCATTTTTCCGGTGTGTTGTAGACAGGAATGACTACGGATACGAGCGGCGCTTGAGTCCACCGCTCCGTTTCATCACGTTGCGCTTCTCGATCGGCCAGCGAGAGAGTGTCATACGCTTCGATCCACTGCTCATAGGACGTAAGTTCTTCGATCCCGCCATGGGCGGTGACGGTCAGACCTTGGCTCAGGAAGAGGTTAAACGGACCGGTTTCGCTCTGGGCTTCTAAAACCAACTCGGCGTCACCGAGTTGAATTTCCACTTCGATTTTAAATCCGCTGTATTCCGCACGTGGATACTCACGGAGCGCCGCCAACACATCAAGCCGCTTCAGTCCGTAGACAGCGGTGTAAACGCGATCGCCGATGCAGGCGCGAACTGCGTTGATCCGCGAACCGTCAGCCGCGAAACACCAGCCGCGTATGACCAGCTTGCTCGGCCGAAAGGTCCAGACCTGCGGATAGTCGAGACAGTATCGAAATGAAGGGGCCGCCGCCGAAATGGCGCTCACTTGGCCAAACGATTCTGCCCAGCGTGAGAGTTGGTGCTTGGCGACCGGCGGAAGCGGCCCGGGCTTTTGCGTATTTCGGCCCTTCCGATCTAGCAAGAGCCGGCGAAGTGCGCGCAACCAGGCAGTGGCCTTCCACGAAAACGAGCTGGTGATTTGGCGGATCTTTTCGTCGCGTTGATAAAGCAGATCACGCTGCTGAATATTTTTCTGAACGACCAGATCATCCAACCGAGCGATTTCCGCTTTCAGTGCGAGTGCTTCGACAGTCAGTCCGTGCGCGTGAGTTTGCGCGTCGCGCAATTTAGCTTCGGTCAGTTTGCGCAGTTGGTCCGACTGATGCAATTCCGCGCGGGAGGTATCGAGATTCCGCTGTAGCAATTCCGCATGGCGGCGGGTGAGCGCGAAGGTTTCCTCGATGTGATCGAGGTGCTGCTTCGTCAGATCGTATTGGCCTTTCCAATACGAAAGTTGCTTTTGCACTTCTTGGCCCACCTGATCTTGGCGCGTTGAGCTGAGCGAATTTTCCAGTTCGCGCACGAGCAGACCGAGCAGTTCCAACTGTTCGCGAAACGCGCTGGGCAGCTCGATCGCGGATTGCTGCACGCGCTCCGCGAGGACGCCGATTTCGGAACCGCCGAAACCGCCAACTTTTTTCCAGCCACGGGCGGAGGGACGTTGCAAGACACCGACGTAGAAATGAACCAGGCGATCGACAATCGGCTCGAGGTCGAAATGCGCGCGCGAAAACAAGACCGCGTTCCGACGAAGGGTCGCGCTTAGGTTCTCGTCGTTGAAAATACGCTGGCAGGCATCCGCGATCTCAGCGGGTTCGCCCGTGGAGAGGACAAGCGCTTCGACGCCGTCGACAACTTCCCGTCCCAAGTTGCTGCGCGGAAGCACCACGGGTCGACCGGACGCAAAAAATTCAGGTAGCTTCGAAGGAAGGCGATAGTCGTTGAACGGACCTTCCTTGCCCGGCTGCACCAGGGCATCGGCGAGCGCGATGATCTTCGGCAATTTTGTTTTTTCAACGAAACCGAGATGGATCGCGGCGGCACGTTGGACTGTGCTGAGCGACTCGACAAAATTGGGCGGAGTGATGCCTGTCCGTATCAGCTTTGTGGTTACACCACGCTCATTCAGTATGCCAATGGCAGCGTACAGGTCGCGAACTTCGGCTTCGTTTGCAAAGGTAACGCTGCCAGTGTAGACGACAATCTTCTCGTTGGAAGACAGACCCAATTCGCGTCGAAACGCTTCGTCTGGCTTTTGCGGGAAATAAAGAGACGTATCCACGCCCGGCGGGAGTACCAGCGTCGGCATGCCGGTGGGCACAAACTCGCGCAGCGTTTCGATGATGATGCTGATTCCATCTGCGGCTAAGAGGAACGCTTCGTGCCGCAGTGGATGAGGCAGGCTTTCGACTAGCGTCTGAACAATTTGTTGCGGATCGCGGGAGCGAAATTCTTCGAAGGAAACGCCAGTGTAGCTTTCGAGCAGATGGCGCTCGTTATCCTCGAGGTGCACGAGCAATCGGGCGGGCTCATCGACACGCGATTGGTACGCGACGACAAATTTTCTGACGACCTCGCGTGGCGTCCACGCGTGAATGATATCTGCGCCGCGCCCATCTGGAAAGGCGAGAGGACGCTCGAGCAGGTCGTCGAACAGAGCCGGGATGAACTGGGGCTGCCGAATCGCGCTGATGGTCGCTTTGCGCTCCGGCACTGCGACGATACACGGGTGGCCGCGTCGTGCCAGCGCGTCGGCAAAGCCCGCAATGTGGTTGAGACTATTGCTCGTGAAATCGCCGTAGTTGACGAAAAGAATATTCACGGTGGCGCGCTGATTAACCGCTGAGCTGAGTCACGGTGCGGGCTGACTCAGTAGGGATTAGTAGCGCTGGCGGCGTTTTGGACTTCGGTCGATTTCGGCAAAGGCAGGTTTTCGAAGCCTGGCAAGAATTTGTAGACAATAGAGTCCCAGGGTGCCGCGCCGCGGATCGCGCGATTGGGCGTGAGGCTCCAGATCATGATGGTTTGCGCGAGGACGCAGGGGTCTTTTAGCGGGAGATCGGAAAACGTCTTTTCCCGAACTGTCAGCGGAGTTTCCCGCGAATTCATCTGTCCGAGGGCATCAGCATAAACGCCGAGATCGCTCGAGTTTTGATCGAGGTTCGCCTCGAGTGCATGCGCTTCGTCCAGGCGGCCATTGGCTGCGTAGAGTTCGATCAGCTTTAAATTGATGGCCCGCAGATCGTCTCCGGATACATCGAGGCTCTTAGCGTAATTCGTCAAACTGTCGGCGCGACCGACCGCCGAGAGATATTCGAGGTAGGCCGCATGCGCTTCGACCGGCGCTTCGGCGGCCGGCTTTTCGCCGCGCGCCGCATGGTAGCTGGCGAGAAGCGTGGCGACGGTTTTGTTAGACTCCGGAAAAAACTGGTGCGCCACCGAATCCACGTCGTCGCGAACGTCGATGTTCATCAACGAGTCGTGCGTTTCTTGCACGCCGTCCTTGATTTCCAGCTTCAGTGTAGCGGCACGTTGGATACCGATTTCGCGATGAACCATCGCGGACAAGATCGCGAATTTGACGTCATCGCCGTCGTGTTTGTCCAAAAATTTCGCGATCTCCGAGCGTGGGGTGCCGTTGAGCGCCATCGCTTCGCCGAGAGGGGCCCAGAGTGCAGCTTGTTCGTTGGGCTGCGCGTTGGTAAGCAGCTTATCGAGAATTTTCTTTTGGTCGTAGCGCGCGGCTACTTTGAGAATCGTGACCAACCGCAAGGTGCGGTCTTGGTCGCGGACCGGAAAAGCGAGTGCTTCGCTCCAGCGCTTTTGGCGCGCGAGCACTTCCAAAATCGACTGCAGAGCATCAAGCCGAGCTTGGTCCCAGCGCTGTTCGTCGCGATTGTATAGAAAGATCGCGCAGTTGACGGCATCGAAGGCCGCCACGCGTTTCTCTTCCAATCGCGGAAGCACGCGGTCTTTGAAATAATCGAGCGTGAACGGACCGACCTTGGCATCGGCTGATTGGAGCTGCTGACCTGTAGGCGTCTGTGGGTAAACGCGTTCGATGCGCTCGAGGTTTGCCTGAGAGCGCTTCCAGTAAAACTGAAGGTATGCGTAGGAATAATCCTTTTCTGGAATATTTACCACGTAGTCATTGGCTCGTGAATACAACCGCGCCGCTTCTCCTTCCGGACTATTATCGGCAGCCACCGCGTGCATGACGGGTAGGCTGGTGAGGGCGATGAGAGTGAGCAGCGACCGGCGCTGGGAAAACATGGCGGTTGAAAACACGAGCTGGAATCAGAGCTTAAACCCGGCATCAGCCGCGTCTTTGGCGAACATTTTGACCGTGTCGAGCGACAGCGCGGTCAGATCGTTGCCCAACATTTTCGAAGCCTTGGCCAAAATGTCGTGAGGGACCGTGACGATTTTGCAGCCCGACTCTTCAGCTTGGATGATGTTGAGCACTTCGCGCACGCTAGCCCAGAGTAACTCGGCTTTCGGCTGGGACTCAAGGAGCGCTCCGCTTGCACGCATAATCGGCATCGGGTCGACACCGGTGTCGGCGATGCGTCCTGCAAAAACGGATACAACCGACGGCACTTCCGGATTGAGCGCGGCGGCCACGTCGCGCACTTGTGCGAGCGTGAGCAGCGCGGTGATGTTGAGCTGAACGTTTTGCTGAGCGAGTTCGGCGATCAACGGGATGGACGTTTCGCCGCGCGAATTCGTGATCGGAATTTTGACGTAAACATTTTTGCCCCACGAAGCGATTTTGAGCGCCTGGCGTTTCATCTCTACGAAGTCGTCTGAAAACACTTCTAGTGAGATCGGCTTCGCGGTGACCGACGTAAGGATATCTTTAGCGAACGCTTCGTAATCCTTGATGCCAACTTTCTTCATCAAGGTGGGATTGGTGGTGAGACCTTTGACGAAGGGCTTCGCATACAAATCCAAAATTCCCGCCTTATCAGCGCCGTCGGCATAGATTTGGATTTTGAGGTCTTGCAGAGATTTCATGACTTAGAATTCAGGTTTTCGGGGTTGGTATGAGCAAGGATAATTCGGACCGCTTCGCCGAAGGAGCGAACGGTAAAATCGGGTTGGGCGCGCAGCTTTTCGTCGTAACCCCAATCGATGAAGATAGTCTTCAACTTGGCATTCGCGCCACAGTCGATGTCGCGCCAGCGGTCACCAACCATCCAAGAACAGGCGAGATCGAGGTCGAGAGCCCGAGCGGCATCAAAAATCATTCCCGCCTGCGGCTTGCGCCGGAGATCTGGCGGATTTTCGCCGCCGGGCGCGTAGCAAACTTCAATGCGGTCGACCGGCGCCAGCGCCATCAATTTGGCGTGCATAGCTTCCACCGTTTCAAGCAGCTGGGTGCCGCGTCCCACGTCCGGTTGATTCGTGGCGACAACCAACGCGAACCCTCGCGCGCGCAGTTCGCGGCAGCCATCGATTACGCCGTCGAGCAGCGTGAATTCTTCCGCATTAGCCGGCGGATATGGTTTTCCATCGCGGACCAACGGAGCGTTGAGCGTGCCGTCGCGATCGAGGAAAACGGCCGGGCGCGGCATTCGAGAAAATCGTTTGGTGAAGCGAGCCCGTTAAGGCTTCGCGACGACGCTCTCCCATTTCGTTTGGTTCACCTTCACGTCCGGGTGAGAAACCCAGAGATGCCAGATGACCGCCTGAAAAGCTTCGGAGTGCGGCGTGATGTTGTTTGCATTGACCGTAGGCACGATCACGCATGCGTCGGCGACTTTGGCGGTGTAGCCGCCGTCTTTGCCGACGATGCCGATCACGCGGGCGCCCACTTCTTTCGCGTATTGGAGAGCGGATACAAGATTTGGGCTGACGTTTTTCTCGAGATTGCCGCCGCCGACAGAGAGGACGAGAATCGCGTCTTTGCCGTTCAAGCGAGAGCCGCGTAACCACTCCACGAATACGCTGGCCCAACCATCGTCATTGGTGCGTGCGGTCAGTTCGGAAACGTTGTCGGTCGGCGCGTAGACTTCCAGTCCGCCAATCTTGCGAAAATCGTTCACCGCGTGCGAGGCATTGGCCGCGCTCCCGCCGACGCCGAGGATGAAGAGGCGGCCGCCGCGCGTGCGTACGCCGACGAGTTCGTGAACGCATTTCTCGCAATCGTCCGCATTGATCTTCGAAACGATTTCAGCGGTCTCTTTCAGGTGTTGGATCGAGTAAGACATGAGGTAAGAAGGGGAGAGTTTGAAACTGCGTCGGCCGGCTTGGCGATGCTGTTTACGCATTCGTTTTCGGAACCAGCAGAGTGTGCAATTCCTGCAACCCGACGTGTGAACCGATCTCGTAAAACCGCTCGCCGATTTCGTAGCCGGCGAGCTGTTTTTCGGCCACCAGCTTTTTATAGACGTCGGCGAGGTCGACGACTTGGTCGCGCGGATAAGGCGCGAGCGCCCGCGCCTGCAAGAGCCCAAGGCCGTAGTCGATGTGATGCATCGATGGCACCTTGTTCTTCTTGTCGTAAATTTTGATTTCTCCGTTTTCATACCAGACGTTGCTGGTGTCGTAGCGCTCGTGGTTTTCGAAGACCGTCATCAGCCCGAGTTTGCCGGAACGCAGAAAGGCTTCGCCGCACGCGAGGTAGTCGATCGGCAGATAACTATCGCCGTACAAAATATAAAACGCGTCGCCCAATTTCGGAAGTGCTTGGATCAACGCCCCGCCCGTGCCGAGCAAGGTTGGGCCATCAAACGAGTACTCGATTTTCACGCCCCAGGCGGAACCATCGCCGTATTGTTCGACAATTTTTTCGCCAAGGTAGCCGACGCAAAGAACCAGGCGCGTCAGGCCCGCTTTTTTTAGCAGTCGAATTTGGTGTGAGAAGAACGGTTCGCCCGCGACGTCGACGAGCAGTTTCGGCACTTTTTCCGTGATTGGTCGCAAACGCGTGGCCAGGCCACCGGCTAGGATGGCAACGGGAAGTTGAGCGGCAGACATGTCGGTTAACACCTAAGACAATCGAGACGGGGAAAGCCGCCTCAATTTTGCGCGACCACTTTGCTACCCTCGAAGTCGAAGCGGAAGCGCACCTCTTGAAGTCCCTTCTCACGCATCGAGTGGCGGAGACGTTTTTTGTCTTCTGCGTAGAACATGAGGAAACCGCCGCCGCCGGCGCCGATCAGTTTACCGCCGAGCGCGCCGTTCTGCATCGCGTAGTCGTACCAATCGTTGATGTGCGCGTTGCTCATGCCCGAGCTGCGCGCTTTTTTGCGCTGCCAATGCACGTCCATCAGGCGCGCGAATTCATCGAGATTGCCGGCCTCAAGTGACTCGAGGGATTTGTAGCCGAGTTCTTTCGTGAAGTGCAGATTATCGAGCATCCCTTGATCATTCTTTTTCGAACGATCATTCTGATCTTTGAGGATGGCAGAGGCGCTGCGCGAATAGCCGGTGAAAAATAGGAGCAAGTTATCCTCGAGGTTGAAGAGCGTCTCCTCGGAGATGCGGCACGGACGATATTCGACGCGTCCATCCTGATGAAACGTGAAGGCGGTGATGCCGCCGATAGCTGCGATGTATTGATCTTGTTTTCCGATCGGCTCGCCGAGTTTTTCCATCTCGATGTGGCAGGCTTGTTCAGCAAGTTCCGCTGGCGACACCAGCGTGCGTTTGGACGTATGCAACGCTTTCAACAGCGCGGTCGTGAAACTACCGGAACTTCCTAGACCCGTACCGCCCGGAATATCGGCCATCGAGGTCAACTCCAGATGCGGATCAGTCACGTCGACAAGCTTAAGCGCTTGGCGAAAGATTGGGTGCTCGATTTGGTCGACGTGGGTCACGCGCTCGAGCTTCGAGTACTTGATAATGATCTCCTCCTGAAAGGTGCGGTGCTGCGTGATGTAGACGTATTTGTCGATCGCTGCTGCGACCAAAAAACCGCCGTATTCACGATAATAGGACGGCAGGTCCGTTCCGCCGCCGCCAAGGGAGACACGCAAAGGAGAGCGCGTGATGATCATGGATAAATAAACGAGCCGATGAAAACTAACGAAATTGCGAGTCGAAGAAAACCAACGATTAGACCGTAGCCTTGGACACCGGGTACCCGCTGCGACGGTAAATTTCCTCCACAACTTCGAGGACTCGGATGCCTTCGCGCAAGCCTGGAGATGATTCGCGGCCGAGTTTGATATCTTCGATAAATGTGTTGGTTTCGATCGCCCACGATTCGTCGCCGCGAGGATATTCGAAAATCGTCGTATCTGGCGGTCCCATTTCCGGAAGCATTTGATAGAACGAAAGCCGCTCGACGCCGTAACTGCCGCCGAGGCCATCAATCGCGATCTTCGCGGTGCGGCCGTAGATCTCGAGGGAGAAAAGATTTTTCCACTCGGAGCAGCTGACGTGGAGCCAAGCGGTTTGATTTTGCGAGGTGCGCAGACTGAGAAAGGCGTTATCGTCAACTTTCATGTCCCAAAACGAAGTCGTAGCGTGACCTTCGATTTGGTTGAACTCGCCGAAATACCAACCCGCGAGATCGATCAGATGGACACCTTGATCGATCAATTCGCCGCCACCAGAGAGCGCAGGGTCCGCGCGCCATTCGCGGTCGTAGCCTTTGCGGCCGCCGTGGCCGTAGCGCCCGCGCATAAACATGAGCGGCCCGAGTGCGCCCTGGTCGATGAGTGCGCGCGCTTTTTGAAGAGCGGGGTGATAGCGGTGATTATAGCCGACGCGCACGCGGACGTTTTTCGCGGCGGCGGCGGTTTGGATGGTGATAAGCTGAGCGGCGTTGAGCGCGCCGGGTTTTTCCACGAGCACGTGCTTTCCTGCGTTGACTGCGGCCAGCGCGATCGGCGCTAGGGCCGAGTTTAACGTGGCCACAATCACCGCATCAACCGCAGGATCGGCGAGCGCGTCCTCATAACGCGTGGTGGAGTGACAGCCGGGTGCAAGTTTGGCGAGATCAGCGGCGCGACTTGCATCAAGATCGCACGTGTACAGCAGCCGCGAGGACTTCAAATTGAGCGCCCGTTTGCGTCCGATGAGCCCGCATCCCACGATGGCGAACCCCAGCGGATTTTGGTTCTTGTCACCCATAAGGCGCGGAGCCTTTGCTAGGCGGGAATG
>FTDT01000107.1_pt1 | contig 22011 bp, 14 predicted proteins | sample 1640021 | NCBI WGS metagenome assembly FTDT01 (sample SAMEA3914869, study PRJEB12502) | metagenome | biome: forest; material: soil | place: USA | collected 2012-03-12 | depth 0.1 m | reverse complement strand
TCGATCGTTGAAAAGATTTCGAGCAACGGCGGCGATCGCTGAAATTACGCACTGTGGTCGAGAAAGCTGCCGCCTCGGAACGCAGGGTTTTCAACTATTGGTGTTCTAGTCTTCTGATTCTGTGATCACTCACGAATCCAGCCGGACTACTGAACGCGCAGTAAGGGCCCTTCCTTGTTTTCGCCCGGCAAAAAATTTCGGCCGAGAAAAGGTTTAATGCCAAACATCGGGAGAAAGTTGGCATCGAGTTCCAACAAATAAGTTCCGATGGGCTGACCCTCCTTGGTTATATTATCCACGAACCGCATCGCCCTCGCGTATTCCGAGAACGCCGCGGTTTGCTCCTTGTAGGCGCGGAAATGGAAATCGAATCGGACCGGCGACACCGGCATTTGGTCGTCCCTTCCACCGATTACATAGACATCGCTGGGCAACTGCTTCGAACGAAAGAGAACCCAGTCGGAAACGCTGAAAATGGACGTAGCCGCGCCCATGCCCACGGCGAGCGTGATGATGGCGACGAGCGTGAATCGTCCGTTGGGAAACAAATTGCGAATCCCGTTACGAATATCCGACGCCATAAACAATAGGTGATCCTCCGCTCCGCCGAAAAGTTCCGTCGTCAATCAAGACGCGCTTCGTTTCTGAAATGGCGGAACCATTTCAGACAACAATCTCGATCTGTTAGATAAAGCCGTTTCCCATCAAAGACGATGCGGCCAGTTTGCGCGACGGGGTTTCCGCACCGACCAATCAGCTCGCAAAAACGGCGATGCCATTTCTACCATTGAGTATGCCGGACTGGTTTTACCGCACGCTCGCGCAACCTTGGTTGTTTCGATTAGACGACAAGGTTGGTCGTGCCGTCGCGCTCGGCATGATTGGTAATTTGGGAAGGTTTTCTGCGGGACGCGCGCTGATCGACTTGCTCGGACACATGAGACCAGCGGACCGCCTGGCGATAACCGTGCAAGGCCAGAGGTTCGCGTCCCCCTTAGGCATCGGCTGGCGGGTGGATCCAGAGTGCCGGGCTACACTTGCGTTGTCGCAATTCGGCGCGGGTTTCCTCGTGAAGTGCGCTTCGAATCACCTTTCCGTCGCCCGCGAGGACGATCGAAAGGGTGTACTTCTCGATATCCTTGAAAAAAGCGCTTCGCGTATTCGCGACGCAAGTACGCCGTTATCTATTCCGGTCGCGGTCTACTCTCCGGGCGAAAATGCGACCTTGGCACTGCCCGGTGGTCTGACTTTGCCAGTGGCATTGTGGTCGACGCCCCCATCCATCGCACCGCAATTTAAGGGCGGGATTGTTTTGCAGGTTGGCGACCTCTTACAGGCGGGTCTTTGGCGCGTACAATCCCGACACCCGTCCGCTCTGCTTGAACAAGTCGCGGCATGGCGGGCTAGCTTGGGTGAGGCACCGCTGGTGGTTTCGGACGGTATTTCGGGGCCGGAGGATGCCGTCGCGCTTGTCGAAGCTGGAGCCACATTGTTGATCGTCGAGGCCGGTCTGGTCTATCAAGGCCCAGGTCTGATCAAACGCTGCAACGAAGCGCTGCTTTCGCGCCTACCAACACGCGAGGTTCGTGAAAGTGAGCCGTTCTTCCGGCACGCTTTCGTCTGGGTGGTGCTCCTCGGCCTCGCGCTCCTGATTGGCGGGGTCGCGGCCTGTTTACTCGCATTCACCCGCGTGCTGCTCCCGTACGACGAAAATTATATTCATCTTTCGTCGGTTCAATTACAACGTGCCATGCCGCGTCTGTTTGCGTTCATGGCGCATGATCGCGCGACGCTCGCTGGTGTTATGATCGGTCTCGGCGGCCTCTATAGCACCGTAGGTTTCAACGCCGTTCGCCGTGGCGTACACGGAGCAAAAACCGCGATCGCGGCGTCGGCGCTAACTGGCTTTGCCACGTTCTTTTCTTTTTTCGGTTTTGGCTACTTCGACACACTCCACGCGTTTGTGGCGGCGATACTATTCCAATTTACAGTACAAATCCTAATCGGACGCGAAGGTCCGTTAAACGAACGCGTTCTCCCGATTGACCGTGAGACTCGCATCTGGCGTCGCGCGCGATGGGGAGAACTTTTCTGGGTTATACACGGGATCGGACTGATAATCGCCGGGGCGGTAATTCTTTTAATCGGAATGTCCGCAGTGATGGTGTCGGAGGATCTTAACTTCCTCTGCACAACGCGCGAGGCGATCGGCGCCATTGATCCAAGTCTGTTTGCGGTCATCGCACACGACCGCGCGACACTGGGTGGGATGTTATTGGCAAGCGGCGTAGCGATGCTTTTGAACGTGCTATGGTGCTTTCGTCGGGGACGAGCCTGGCTCTGGAATGCGATCTTTTTCCTGGGCGCGCCCGCATATAGCGCCGCCATTGGAATCCATTTCTTCGTTGGCTATACAGACTGGCGTCACCTCGCACCAGCTTTTGCAGGATTTATATTGTGGGCAACCGGCCTCGGATTAACCCGGAATTATCTCTGCGAACCCAACGACGCGGCAAACGCCGAAGTCGAAGGTTCAGGAACCGATAATTAAGGAGAAAAGACCAAACCTACTCGTCGGGTTGAGGGACCAGCGCGAGCTTCGTGGTGTCGTAGCCTCGGGCGCGCGCGCGGGCGACGATGCTGTCGTAAGTCGACGTAGGAAGATGGCGCGTCCGCGATAGCACCCAAAGCAGTTTGCCGTTGGGCGTGCCGACTAAGGACCAGTTATATAGTGGGTCCAGCTCGAGAACCAGATAGGTTGCACTGAAGGGCCAGATAAAGCGCACTTTCCACTCGGCGTTGCTGACTTTATTAACCACCTCGGCATGGCCGTGCCAGGTCTTTTCCGGCTCGTTCAACGAGTCCTTTCGAAAAGTGAAATTATTCGTCAGCGTCCCATCCGCTTGCAAAGCATAGCTGTCGTAGCTGGCGACTTTTCCGTTTTCCAAAAAGTAGGGGATGTTCGCGATCACATACCAACGGCCCATATAGCGAGCGAGGTCCAGCACTGGGATTGTATGCGTGTCGATCGCCGAAGCCATCAGAGAAATCGGGCCTAACAGAAGTAGAACGAAGGCAATGAAACGTTTCATCTCTGTGTACGTTGGACAACCGCCTTTGGATGCCTCGACGAACGCGATGTACTTTGCGGGAGGCCGAACGATCCGTCTCCCGCCGACGGCTCACTTCAAGGAGCAGGTTCGAAACTCATGGCCATTTCCGAGTAGAGCGCGAAGTCGAGAGCGCCTCATTCGAATCCGCAGGTTTGAATCCTGCTATCACCATTGGCCTCGCGGATTGCGAGCATGCTATCGCCCACAGTTTTACTAAAAACCTTATGGTCCGCCTGTTCTATTGTAGCCCCGTCTCAGGTTTTCTGAAAAATGACTTTAAAATCGCTGCCGCTGACGGGGGCCGAAGTGTGCTGATGGACGATCTGCCAGCGCGCTTTTTTTTCTAAGCCCCAAGTCATGCGCTCGTGCATGGCCCGCAAAGTTTTCCCTTCTGGTGACACGCAACTGAAGGTGATCAATGCATGCACGAGACAAAAATCGCCTCTTAAGTTGATCGAAAGTTCGTCAAAGGTGATCGCGTCTCGATTTTCGCCCGTCGAAGTGAACCAGTTTACAACGGCCTCTTTCCACGATGCCACACCTCGATAGGACCACGTTTGCCAAAGATCGAAAACGCAGACGTTTTCATCATATAATGAAAGAAGCGCCGCTACATCTTGGTCAAATGCGGCGCGCTTGAAGGTTTCAATAAAGTCAGCGACTTCTAACTCAGCGTTGGTCTGCATCGGTTAACGGTTTTGAGAGATCGATGGAATCTCGGTTGAACGTGTCTGTTCAGCTGTTCGTTCAACGGAGGGATTATACATCTCTTCTACGAATCAGGCTCGGTCTTCCGGACACGCGTCGGAATCTTTTCAATTAATCGAGAGAAGGTCGATCAAGGTGCCCCAGAGCCGAAAGCGTCTCTCGAAAACTCAGCTCTGGTCTTCGCGCGGACCGTCTTCTTCCGGCGTAGTGGGATAGGCAATACGGTCGCGGGGCGGTCGTTGGTCCGGACGCAGCTCTTCTCGCTCCGGCGAACGGCTGCGGGAACGCGCACCGCGACGACTGGGACGCGAGCTATAATAAGCGTAGTTGCGCGTATAATACCCATAATCTTCGCTTGAATTTTTCGGCACGCGATTCAAGACCACGCCGAGCACCGTTTTCCCCAGGCCTTCGATGATCTGCTGAGCGCGCAAGACCATGCTTTGAGGATTACGGCGATGCTGAACCAATAAAATGACGTCATCGATCACGCTCGCGAGCACAGATGAATCGCTCACGCCGATGATCGGGGGCGCGTCGAAAACGATGCGGTCGTATTTTTCGCGCGACTGCGCGATGACGGCTTTCAACCGTTCGACAAAAAGCAACGTCAGCGTGAATGAACTCGATGCGCCGCATGGGAGAAAATCCAGGTTGGGCTGGACCTCGCGCTGAATTGAGTTTTCCAAAGTAGCCTTGCCTTGCAACACATCGGCCAAGCCCGGCTCTTTGCGGAGGTCCATCAATTGATGCTGCGTGGGACGACGCAGATCCGAGTCGATGAGAAGCACTTTTTCGCCCGCGAGCGCCATCGCGCGTGCGAGGCGGAGTAGCGTCGTCGATTTACCTTCGCCAGGGCCCGCCGAAAGCATGACGAGGGTTCGCCCGCGCGATTCAGTTTTGATGGCGAGATTGAGATTGGTGTGAAGAACACGGAACGGTTCGAGCTCAGCCGGATCTTCTTCGCCACTCCGGCGCGCGAGTGGTTCCTGATTTTCGGGAATCACACCGAGCACGGGCCGCTGCAAGCGCGATTCGGTTTCAGCGACGTTGCGAAAGCTGGTGTCGAAATATTCTACCAACACCGCGGTGGCCACGCCGAGCACGCCGCCAAATAGAAACGCGAAGGCCAAGTTTAACGGCCAGCTCGGACGTGAGGGTCGGCGCGCGGGCTCCGCCTTGTCGAGAATTTCCACGGTGCGTTTGGGCACTTGAAAATCGATTTCGCGCTGTCGGAGCTGCAGTTTCGTCGTCGAGAGCACGCGCGTATCGTCATCGAGTTTTTGCATCGCCTCCTCGAATGGACGCATCCGATCGCGCGCGGAAAGGATTTGGTCGACCTTGGCCTGCGAGAGTTGATTTTTCAGTTCAGCGACGCGGGCTTCGGCTTCTTTATAGGAAATTTCCAATGCGCTTTCGTAGCCGCGAAGCTGACCGTCGAGTTGCGACTTGATCTTGGTGCGATTTTCAACCGCGGTGATCAGCTCGGGGTGATTTTCGCCGAGACGCGAGCGCAGCTTGGTCACGTTTTGATCAGCGACGAAATACGCCTGCAGCAAATTTTGAATATTTGGATCTTGAATCAACTCGGAGTTGACCAAGTTCACGCGGTCTTCCGACGGGATTGCTTTGAAGCGCTCGTAACGCGTTTTGCGACCAATTGCGTCGACGCTCAAAGCGATTAGCGAGTTCTGCATTTGGCGCAGCGTCTCGACCTCCATGTCGCTATATCGCGCGTTCAGGTCGATGCCGGAAATGTTGAGGTCTTTGCGGAGTTTCTCGACGAGATCGCGTTGCGTGGAAACGACACGCTCTTGATTTTCAAGTTCTTTGCGGAGCTGAGCGAGACCTTCGCGTTGCTGAGAAGTCGCCACATCGATGCGATCCTGGGCGTAGACGGTGCCGATGTCATTGGCTATAGCAGCGGCGAGCGCGGGATCGCGCGCCGAAACACTGATCTCCACAAGCGACGAACCGTGCGGCGAATCGACACGAAGCATTTTCTCCGTGAGGTACAAATAGGTTACGTCCGTCGGCAAAGGCGCTGGGCTGCCAAGACTCGCGGCGATCTTTTCGTTCAATCGCAGACGCTCGATCACTGGATAAAGAATCTTCGAGGACTGCATGATCTTGAACTGATCCTGCAGGTAAGATGGGTCGTAGTAGGACGACTGTTGCTCGCGAAAAAGTTTAACTTCACCCTCTGGTTTTTCGACGCGAAGGCCAAGAGTCGACACATACCACTTTGGGAGAAACGCAGTGATGCCAGCGGTGGTGACCACGACCAAGCCGAGGATAAGAAAGATCAATGCCTTTCGAATCCGCAGCAGCTGAAAGAAATCAGCAAGGGAGGCGCCTTCTCGGCTCGCGTGCGTGGGTGCCATGAAGCCGCTACGAGGGAACGCAGGACCAAACGGATGCGCAAGGCTGAAGAAAAGGACTGAAAGACTGAAGGCTGAAGGGCTGAAACCGGAAAAGGGGCGGCTCTATTTCACGACGCACCGGCATTCGTTCGTTCGCAAGCGTAGCCGCAGTCGCGGGGGTTCACAACGTAGCCGCATTTGCGTGTCCGAATAACGTAGTCGCATTCTCGCGACCGCGGCTACTTTCAAACCCAACAAGATCGGATCTACGATAAGGCAACATTTTCAATTGTTCGCCCTTCGTCCCAGTCATTTCCCCTTTTGCGTTCAGCTTTCAGCCTCCAGCCTTTTGCTCTTCAGAATGCGTACTTCGCAGAAAGGCCGAAGCGCTGGCGAGAGAGGCTGCGACCAGCTTGGTCGGAATTTATTTGATCGATATCGATGGTGGCGGAGTACGAGAGTTGGTCGTGAACGCGGTAGATGACCGCGAAGCCGAGGCGCGTGTTCACTTCGTTCTTGTTTGGGCTGACACCGCGCCGGCCTTCGAGCACGGACGGCTCCCAATCCACCGAGGCTGAGCCCGTCAATTTCGGCGTGAGCGCTTGCTCACAGTTCACGAAAAAACGATTCACCGCCATGTCGTTGAACAACTCGATCGTGGATGTTTCTTCCAGCGAGTAGCTATAGCCGGCCGCGATGAACGAGCCGCGCGCATAATCGTGTTTCACACCTAACTCCACGTAGGGCGCAATAATATCACTGTCCCCGCTGCGCTGGCGGTATTCGCCACCGGCCTTGGCGGTGAGCGCGGTGCGTTCGTCGAACGCGTCTTCGGCCCCGACGATCAGGAAGTGGGAGTACTTGTTCTTTGCGTCGCCGTCGTGCGTGTATTCGATGGCCTGATACCGATACTCCAGCGAGGTTTTCAAGCCGGGTGACACCGTGTGATCGAGCGAGATGCCGCCAAGAAATTCGTTGCGGTTCAGCTGTTGTCCGAGATCGAGATTGTCGTAATCGTACGAACTAATCCGGGTTTTAAAGACGACTCCATTGCGGCGAGTGAGCGTGGTGTTGAGCCGCGCGTCGAATTGGTTGCGGCGATAGGATTGATCGCCCGACAAAACCGTGCCGATGCCCGGAAGTAATGACTCCGGATTTTTTGCAATCACATAACTGTCGCTGAGGTCCAACTCCGTATCCGGACTGAACGTGTGCGCGAGTCGCGCGGCGAGATCGTGACTGGGCAAAAGTTTCGAGCCCGGCCGATCTGGAATGTAGTCCAGCGTCAGTTTATACGTCAAAGAAGCGAAACTTTGCTGCGCTACCCCAGCGTTGAAAACAAAACTCGGAGCGAGCTCGTAAACCATACTTTCGACGCGTCCACTTTCCGCGCCGAAGACATTCGTATCATAATAACTGCTACCGCTCAGATACACCGTCAGCGGCTTGCCTTGCTCAATGACCGGGATTGGAGCGTAGAACGCGTGCGCTGCGGAAATCGCGGATCCCGCGCAGGCGATACGGGCGAACGCGCGCGCGAGGTGCCGCCATTGAAATTTGCCCAGCCGTTTCACGCCGAAATCATTTTTTGCGCGGCAGCGGGCGCGCCTGCGGATCGATTAATACATAAAAGTTATCCGCGATTTTCTGGGGTAAATTAAGCGGAAAGCTTTCCGGCAAATGACCTGCGGCGAGGCCGGCATAGACCTGCGCCCAATCGTCGAGACGCACACCGGCGTAATCAGTTCGGTGAGCGAGTTCGGCGAAGTACGGGCGATCAAGCGTCTTCGGCGTGAGCACACACGCAAGCATGGGCTGCTCGGTGCCGATCGCGAAAAAATCGTGGAGCGACGCTGGCTGCAGCCAGACCCGTTGACCGCTATACCACGCGGCCCCGGCGGGCACGTCGCACATCCAGCCCGGATTCGCGCCGCCGCGGCGATTCATCTCATCGGTCATGCCGAGAAAGAGCGGTGGGTAATACGGTGGGTATTGAAAATGCAAACGTGACGGTTCGACCAAACGTTTGGCCAATGGTATCGCCTGCATAAGGAGCACCGCGGCGAAGACCCATTTCGCGTGATCAGCAAGGCCGCGGCTACTCGCAATGAGCACACCTGCGAAGCCGGCGCCAAAGATGATCAACAGCGGACTCGCATAGATCAGCGGCCAACGTTCGCTTTCCCCGGAGCTGAGAAACGCATGCGAGCAGACTAAACACGCGAGCAGTCCGACCACGAAGAGGCGCACCGCTTGCACGCGCGGATCGCGAAAACGATAAAGCAACGCCGCGACAAAAAAACCAGCGAACCATTGCGCGCCACCCGACCACCAGCGGTCGGACAAGGCCATCTCGAGCGCGGACAAACCTTTGTTGCCGAGTTTGGCCAACTCGATCGCGGGAGCGTTCGGACTAAGCGTCGCGCGGACGATCGAAGGATCGGCGCTTGAACCGTCGACTTTCATGGCGACGTCTTGCCACGCAAGACCGATCGGCGAGCCGCTTTGGCCGAATAACCAGACGCACCAGGGACCGGCGATGAGCAAAAATCCGGCGAGCAACATAGCGATGGCGCGCGCGCGTTCGCCCACGAACCGAAACCAAACGAAAACTGCAGCGGCGAGGAGCCCAGCGCCCGCAACGTAATCGAAAAGGAACAAAACCGCGCAGACCGCGCCAACCAGCATCATCCAGCGATAAGGCACCTCGTTTTGGCGCGAGCGCACTTCGACTTGCCAGGCCGTCTCGACCAGTGCCAGTGCCAGCACCATGGACAATGCGGTCCCGTTAACGGAAACAATTTCATCCCAAAACGAAGCTGTTACCAGTAGTGCAAATGCGGATACGAGGCCGACGGCCGGATCAAAAATGGCCCGGCCGAGCCGATAGGTCCAGCCAACGGCAATCCAGAAAAACACCACGTTTAACGCGAGCAGCCAGTAATCCGGAATAAAACCCTCCGGCGGCGTCGGGCTTGTACTGAAAAAAGCACTACGCGTGCTTGCCGGGACGAGACCGAGCCAAGCGCCGATGACCGCGGAATAACCAGGAGCGAGATTCCATTCGGGAAATGCGCCGCTGCCCCAGCGACCGCCGTGGGACTGGAGGATGGCAGCAGTTTGTGGATCGTTGACGAGCGTGGTGAAGCCATGTCCATCGGCGAGTTGGCGGCCGACGACGGCTTGGCGAAGCGTCCATTCCGTTTTCGGCCCATGAAACTGTTTGGTGCAGATCCATGCCGTCAGCAAAAGCACAGCCAGACCCGTCGCCGCGATGCGGATCAGTCGCGCGCCTCGTCCCATTTCGAGCCAAAACACCCATTCTTGGAAGGAGCGCGCCATGGGTTCAGTTTGAGGTATTCACGCGGAGACTACAGAGAGCAGTCCACAGGAAAACCGAGTCGCGCGCGCGGCGCAAGAACGTCATCTTCAGTCGAATCGAGTTCTAGAAACTCTAGGAGAAGACTTCACCTCGCGACGGTGAATGCGGGCGGGTCGCCCATGCTCCAGGTAAAGGTCTCGAAAATTCCCTTCGGAAACCCTCAATGGTCCATCACATCCAGCTCCGGCCACTGCGAAAGTTTGCGGTGAAGGGTGCGCCGGCTGATGCCCATCAGCTCGGCGGCGCGGGTGCGATTACCACGCGCTTTCACGAGCGATTCGCGGAGCAGGCGCTTTTCGTTTTCTTCAACCGAAAGTGACGGCACCGCCGCAGAGGCGAGCGCCCCGCCCTGCCCGATCGAAGTTGGGACCGCGTTGAAATTCGAAGGTGTGTAACCGGTATTCGGGCCGGCCTGAGGGGAAACCAAGCCAGAATTCCCGGCATGCACGCTGCCGGCCGCCGTGGAAGAGCCTGACGGCAGCGCCGGGACTTCGCCGCGAAACTTCGGTTCGAGATCGAACTCTGTGAGTTTGCCGCCGCCATGAAGCACGACGGCATTTTCGGTGAAATTGCGGAGTTCGCGAATATTGCCCGGCCACGGATAATTTTGCAGATACCGCAAGGCGCCCGGCTCGACCGTCAACGGCGGCGACTTGTTTTCTTCGCTAAAAATTTTTAGATAATGCCCCAACAGCACTGGAATGTCGTCCGTTCTTTCACGGAGCGGCGGCATGGTGATGCGGATCACGTTGAGACGGAAAAAAAGATCTTCGCGAAACTTTCCTTCGCGCACGAGTTGCTCGAGATGGCGATTAGTCGCCGCGACGAGACGCACATCTAGAGAGATTGGCTTGGAGCCGCCGACGCGTTCGATACTTTTCGTTTCGAGGAACCGCAGGAGTTTCACCTGCGTGGAGGGGGAGATCTCTCCGATTTCGTCGAGAAAAAGCGTCCCGCCATCGGCCGACTCAAAACGTCCCACGCGGCGCTCGGTTGCGCCCGTGAAGGATCCGCGCTCATGACCGAACAATTCGCTCTCGAGAAGATTTTCCGAAAGCGCAGCACAATGGACTGCGATAAACGGCCCGCGCGCGCGCGGTGACGCTTGGTGAATGGCTTGCGCGACTAACTCTTTGCCCGTCCCGGATTCGCCTTCAATCAGGATAGTCGCGCGCGATGGGGCCACCAGTTTAATGCGAGCAATCACATCGAGCAGTTTTGCCGAATGTCCGACGATGCCTTCGAAGCTAAATTTTTCATCGAGTCGCTCGTGCAACTGCTTCACCTCGACCTCAAGCGTTTTGTTTTTCAACGCGCGCTGGATGAGGACTTCGAGTCGCTCGATATTGACAGGCTTGGTCAGAAAATCGACCGCGCCGCGTTTCATGGCATCGACCGCGGTCTCGATATTTCCGTACGCCGTCATCATGAGAACTGCGGGTTTGTTTGGAAGCGTGAGCGCTTTATCGATCACCTTGAGCCCGGATTTTCCGGGCATACGAAGGTCCGTCAGGATGACATCGAACTCCTGCGAATCCATCAGGTTGAACGCCTCGTCAGCGCTGCCCGCGATCGAGACGTCGTAATTATCCTCCAACGCTTGCTGCAACCCTTCGCGGGTATGCTTCTCGTCATCGACGATAAGAACGCTGGGAACCATTACGGCCCAATGACGCCAACAGCGCGCCTTGGGTCAAGCGTTCGGCTATGAATAACGGCGCGTCATACGCGAATGAGTCATTAACTCCTTCGCGTTCTGGCTCCCTGTGCAAGCGCGCGGTTCTTAGATCCAAACTTCCCTAAAACGCATTGCTGGAACCCAGAAAACAGGCTCGCATCGTTCCCCGGCTTGTCTTCAACCTGAGGGTTTTTCTGTGCCCGATCAGCCGAAGAGTATTCTTTATATCCGTCCTGACACCATTGGCGACTTGGTGATTTTTTCGGCTGCGGTTCGCCAATTGATCGAAGCCTGGCCGGAAGCGCGCCACACTCTGCTCGTTCGGCCCGGCTACGAAGGGCTGGCTCCCCTGTTTCCAGCGCAGCTTAGGTGGCTGGTTTCGACGATCAATCCATTCACCCAAAAGCCAGGCGAAGCGCGAGCCGAGTTCGAAACGTTGCAGAGCCAAATCGCCCCGAGCGAACCCGATGTCATCGTCGCTCCGACGCTCAATCGGACCTGGCTCGAAACCGCGATCGCCAGCCGTTTCCCCACCGCTCGTCGCGTCTCGCTGGGCCATCGCGCAGTCGACCCACTTTTTGCCCACGCGCTTAAGCTCGAATTCGAGGTCGAGGCGAGCGCGGCTTTCCCGGAAACCGTTGTCGCCGATGAGACGCTACGCGATTGGGAAAACAATCACCGCTTAGTCGAGCAACTCGTTGGTCTAAGTCTTACTCCGCGAGCCCCCACTCTCACATTACCGTCCGCGGCGCGGGCCGAAGCTGAGGAACAATTGCGTGTTCTTGGCATTTCACGCGGGGAATACATCATCGTTTTCGCAGGAGGCTTGGCCAACGTTCCAATCAAGGCATGGCCGTATTCAAAATTTGGAGATCTGATCGCCTGGCTCCAAAAAGCGCAGCCCTACCCCGTCGTGGTCGCTGGCCATATTTCCGAAGCCGCAGCCATTGACGAAGTCGTCGCGCAAGCGCGCTCATCAGGCGCCAGCGAACCCGCACGTTGGCTCGGGCGCGACGGGCAGATTCCGCTCCTCGCGGCGATGTTGGAGGCGGCAGATTTTTATGTCGGCCACGACACGGGCGCGATGCACATCGCGGCCGCCGTCGGACGGCCAGTCGTGGGAATTTTCGGCGGCGGACATTGGCCGCGGTTCCGTCCGGTCGGCGCGAATACGGTTTCGGTGGTCCAACCACTGCCCTGTTTTGGCTGCAATTGGGATTGTATCTTCGGCGACGCGCCTTGTGTGAAAGGCATCACCACGTCCGACGTGCAACGCGCGGTGAATTTGGTTCTAGCTCGTTCGGGCGCAGGCGAAGAGGTCGTCGAGGTGCATCATTTTTCCGACGAAGCGTTGCGACTCATCGCAGCGGTTAAAACGCGGTACGTCGCGCTGCAAACGGATCGCTTGCAGCGTCAGCACCGCATCGAAGAGCTGAAGAGCGAAACAGACGCGAAGGATGTTGAAATCGCCGAGCTGAAGACTGAGACGGATGGCAAAGACGTCGAGATCGCCGAACTTAAAATCGCGGCCGAAGAGCGGAAACGCGAGATGGAGGCGATCAAAGCGGAACTCGAGGCCGAGTGCGCCGAGAAAGACGAAGAAATCGCCGAACTCAAAGGCGAGGCCGACACCAAGGACCGCGAGATCGACGACCTCAAGAAGGTCTGCAACGAACGTGAGCAGCTTATCATCACGCTCGATGGGCATATCAAGAATTTCCAGGCCATGGTCGCACAACTTCGCGACGAATCCACCGCGAAGGATCACGTGATTGAAGCACGTGCCCAGGAATTATCCGCGAAATCGCAGACCCTCGCTGCGGCCGAAGCGACGCTTGCGAAGCTGCCACCGGACGCGGACAATTGGGCGAAGATTTTTCACGACAAGGATGTTCATATCAAGAACATCGAAAGCATGCTCGCGGCGCGCTCGCGCCAACTCGCGTCAGCCGAGGCGTCGATCGCAAACTACGCAGCCGGTTACGCGAACCTAGAGCAAGTTAAGCACTTCAATAAACTTCTCGCGGAAAAAGAAGCCGTGATTCAATCGCTAGATCGCGCCTGCAGGGAGCGGGAGCGCGTGATCAAACAGCTCGCGCTCGATTCGGCCGGACCGCTTAGCAGGTTGAGTAAACTTTGGTACGCCACGCGGCAACACGCGCGGCTAAAGTGGTGGTTGCCGTTGAATGATTGGTTCTTCGAGCGCGCGGTCGAAAAATATTGGATGAAGATCGGCGTGCTCGATCACTATCCGCCGCGCCCACTCAAGTGGGACCAGATTCCCAAAGGCCGTTTGCCTGAATCGAAGTTGCCTAAAGTCGGCGTGGTCACGCCTTCGTACGGGCAGGCCAATTTTATCGAGAGCACCATCCTCAGCGTGCTCAATCAGCAGTATCCGAAACTCCACTACGCAGTGCAAGATGGCGGTTCGAAAGACGCGAGCCCGCAGATCATTGCGCGCTACGCCGATCGTCTGCAGCACTGGGAGTCCGTGCGCGATAAGGGCCAAGCCGACGCGATTCAGCGCGGGTTTAGACACCTCGATAACGAGCTCGGCTCAGACGACGTGATGGCTTGGCTAAACTCCGACGATCTGATCGCGCCGCGCGCGCTGCGTTTCGTCGCGGAATATTTTGCGACTCATCCGAACGTCGATGTCATCTACGGCCATCGCATTATCATCGATGGAAACGATCGCGATGTGGGCCGCTGGATCATGCCGCGTCACGACCCGAAAACCCTCGAATGGATCGACTACGTGCCGCAAGAAACACTTTTTTGGCGGAAGCGGATTTGGGACCGCGTGGGCGGGATCGATCCGTCGTTTCAGTTCGCGCTCGATTGGGATTTGATCGCGCGTTTTCAACTGGCGGGAGCGCGCATCGTGCGAGTGCCCTATTTTCTCGGCTGTTTCCGCGTGCATGCGGAGCAAAAAACGTCGCAGCACATTCACACCGTCGGCAGCGAGGAGATGACGTTGATCCGCAGCCGTTTTCACGGCGAGCGTCATAACGACTTTGAAACCATTAACCGTTTCGCTCGCAAAGCGAGATTGACCGGCGCGCTCACGGCGCGTTTGGCCCGTTTGGGGATCCGGTATTGATGCGTCCGAAATTTCTCTTCAGCCTCCGACCTTTTGCGGCCCGGAAACTTTCTCCTGCGACCGGTAGCGGGATCACCCGGGCTCGTTGTCGCTAACTTGTTCATGACTCCCATCCTGCTCATCATTGGCCTTTTTCTGTACCTCGCGTTCGTGGGGCAAGGATTCATCAGTTTGCTCAAGCCGCGGATCGGCTTGCTGGGAAGCTGGTTTATCGCGCCGACGGTCGGCCTCTCGGTGCTGGTGGCAATCATGACGCGCCTCAACGTGAACGGCATGCCGGTTCGCGCGTTCGGGCCGTGGCTGACGATCGGACTATTGGTCTTTGCGGCAGGAGTGTTCATTTGGCGTCGGCCCAAACTTCCCTACCGCCAGCTCGCGCCGTTCTTCGTGATTATCTGCGCGTACGTCGCCTACACCGGCTGGCCTCTGCTGCGCTTCGGCTACAAGTGGATTTCCTACGGTAACGACGACATGGCCAACTACTGTTTGGCCGCGGCCCGCTTCTTAGATCACGGCTATTACGACATCCCGCTGCAGACGCAGTTGGAAGGCTCGGACTACACACAGCATTATTGGTTCATGCACGCTCTGCAGCAGATCCGTCCCGGGTCCGAGCTGACGATCGCGTGGGTCGCGTCGCTAACGAACCTGCAACCGCATCAAGTATTCATGCCGGCAATACTGCTGCTGAGTATGCTGCAAATTTCCGCGCTTGGCGCGATCGCGGTCTTCAAAGGCCGCTACCGGCGCGTGGCAATGCTGGCATTTATCTGTTTCGCGATGAGCCCGCTCTTTGGGCTCGGCACGCTTTATCAGTTGATCGCGCAGGTGGGTGGCATCGCACTCTTATTGACGATTTCCTACGTGCTGTTGAGCACGCGGGCGCTCGATTGGCGGAAACTAGTCTTGGGCGGCACACTCACCTGCTGTCTGGGTATTCTCTACCCGGAAGTTTCGCCCTTCGTCGCACTGACGATTTTGCTCTATGTCATACGTCTCCGGTATTCGAATACACAGCTGATCAAGCCATACGCCATCTTCATCGGCGGGGTCGCGGTGCTCACGTTTCTGTTTCTGGCCACCAATACCTATGAATTTATCAACACGTTGGTGATGCAGTCGGTGGGTTCAGCTGGTCTCGGCGCGATGGCGGAAATCAACGACCAGAGTGGCGGCCTGGTGCTTTTCCCGTGGACGCTGGTGCCTTCTTTCCTGCCGATGTTGGTCGGCTTGCATCCTTTTGGTGTGGTTGGAACGGACCCTTGGATTTCGATCCAAATCGCAATCGCAGCAATTGTTCTCGTGATCCTCGGCGTGAGAGCGGTGCGCAACTTCATCGAAGGCGCTCCGGTCGGATATCTTGCGGCCGTGATGATTCCGCTCGGTTTCTACCTTTTCTTCAAAGGCCAGGACTTCGGTCTCTTCAAGTTGGCGATGTTCGCGCAGCCGGTCATCATGCTGCTGCTGGCGCAGTGCTTCGCGTGGGCGATGTCGCGATTTTCTTTAAAGACCGGCCGGACCGCGATGATCATCTACCTGGTATGCATGATGCCGTCGCATATTTATTATTCGTACGCATCACTCGGTACTTACGGTGGTGGTCTGACCGAAGTTGTCCAAGCTTCGCGCCTGGGTGTTAAATTTACCCCGCCGAAGAATCTCAAGTACGACGGCATTGAATCGGACATCAGCAACGTGGTGACCGCCAAGATGCTTTCGCAATATACGCAGGGTGTCGACACGCGCTTTCTGTCGCGCAGTTACATGGACAACATCGCAAATATCGCGGTGCTTAAATTCCTGCGCACGCCCGATCCCGACCTGGGACCCCAGGCCCGCATTATCGAGAAACTCGCGTTGCTTCGCTTTCTGTTGCCCGACGAGTTGATGAAGGGCGACGTGCCGGACTACCGGGTGATGACGATCCAGAAATTGGACAACAACTGGACCGAAACCAGTTCGCGTCATCTCGGGTTTAGCGATCGGTTGTTCGTCTCGGTGCGGAGCGACTTGGATCACTTCAATAAAGCGAATCCTGGCACGGGTTGGACCGTGGATCACATGTTCCAATACAAGTTGGAAAGCGAAGTGAAAGATCGACTGATCTTTATTCACTCGGAACTAAGTCCGCACTACTATTCATCAGCTCGCTTCAAGGCCGCTTTCTTCCAGCGCGAACCCGAGCCGATTACGCACGGCGAAGTATATTTCCACGGCACCGGACGATATACACTGTTCAATATTAAAAACCCTTCGCCGAATTTGCGTTTGCTGATGGATTTCACACGTACTTCTCTCGGCGAAAACCGTTCAAAACTGCCTCCGAAGGCCGTCGTCATCGGCGACGAAGATTATCATTTGCCCTTCGTCGGTCACGGATCGGCGCGGATTGTCTCACCGATCCTGAAACCAGAATATTTCGACAAAGAGGCGTTCATCACCGTCGATCTCGGCGAAAAGCCGGAGCCGATTTGGAAAGAGAAGTCCGGTCTGATGAGCCTGTATGGTCGCAAATTCAACTTGGACGATCGGCGTCTCGTCGGCTTCACGCGCGACATCTCGGTGATCACCGACGATCAATATCAAGCGCTTCGCCGGCCCTTGCATATTAGCAAGTTCCCGCAGGATCTCTATATGAATCCGGGTCTAGAATACTCCGGTTTATTCGAAGATGGCTGGGTCGCGGAAGATGCTTATATCAAACTCGGCGCATCGAAGCCGGGTCAGCTCGTGGTGTTTCGCGGATATATTCCCGACATTCCGAAATTCCGCACGCAGGGCGTCGAACTCACAATTTCAATCAACGATCGTCCGACCGAAATTGTCACCCTCAAATCGGGTAAATTTGACCTGACCCGCGTGATTACCGAGCCCGCCAAGGTGACCACGGTCACGCTGCATTTTTCGGACGCACAAGTTTACGATGCCGACCTCGATCGTCGCGCTGTTTCTGCCTTCGTGCAGGAGCTGTCGGTCACTGACAATCCGGACGCATCCAGTTTTGCGCGCATCGCCAATCTGCATGGTCAGCGCATTCAGCTCACCGGCATCGACAAAGATGGTTGGCTCAAGCAAACCGCAGCCATCACCACGCCCACTTTCGAAACATTCCGCGCGTTGAATATCGACCTCGAAATGCCAGGCTGGTCTTCACTCGAAAGCAATCAGCTCAAGACCACGCTGAATGGGAAAGTCTACGGTGACGTGACTGCACCGAAGGGAACCTACCTCACTATTTCCGTTCCCCTCACTGCTGGGATTAATAACGTCATCAAGCTCGACTCCGCCCAAGAGTTTCAGCTTAACGGCGAATCTCGCAGCCGAGCTTTTCTTGTTAAAAACATTTCGGTGTCCGAAATCGGTAAGAGCGACCTCTTCACGCACGGCTGGACTCCATCCGGCTACATTTTCAAGGCTGACAAAATCGATAGCGATGGCTGGGTTGATGGTCGCGTTGACTTCGAATTCCCTGCGACTTCGCAGTATAAAAGTGCAATCATCTCAGTAGTTCGTTTTCCGGGCCGCGCTGATTACGATCTGCACGTGGACGCAGGCGGTGCGAGCGAGACGCTCTCGCTGAAATTGGAGAAGCCTGAAACCATCAAAGTGCCGCTCTCGGACACTGCGTTGACCCGCGCAACGCTGTCTGCCGACGAACACTTCGCGCTGGCCAAGCCAGATACGCGCTCGCGTTCGTACCGCATCGTTTCTATCGACTTCCAGTAAGCGTATTCGCCCTTCCATGCTCCTCAGCCTCGTTGTTCCTGTTTATAAAGAGGAAAAAAACATCCCCGAATTTTTGCGGCGGATTCGGCCGATCCTGGCGAGCATCACGGAGGATTACGAAATCATCTTTTCGATGGATCCCTCTCCCGATCGCACCGAAGAGGTCGTTCTCGAAGAGCGCGCGAAAGATGAGCGAATCCGTTTATTAAAATTCTCTCGGCGCTTTGGCCAGCCCATGGCCACCCTAGCGGGTCTAAGCTATTCGAGCGGCGAAGCGGTCATTGTGATGGATGTCGACCTACAAGATCCGCCCGAGCTTGTTGGCGAGATGGTCCAAAAATGGCGAGAGGGCTATGATGTGGTTTTACCTCAGCGACGCCAACGCACCGGCGAACCTTGGTTGAAAAAGTTAGTCGCCCGCACCGGTTACAACGTGATCAACAAGATCGCGGACGTGAAAATCCCGCAGAATACCGGTGATTTCCGGCTGATGTCGCGGCGGGTCGTCAAAGAAGTCACCAAGCTGAAAGAGAGCCATGGTTTCTTGCGCGGGATGGTGGCGGTGGTCGGCTTCAAACAGGTCATCATTCCGTTTGATCGACCGGCGCGGTTTGCGGGCGAGACTAACTATAACCGTTTTCTCGGTTCGCTCCGCATCGGCTTCAATGGGATCTTCTGTTTTTCGACGTATGCGCTGACGTTAAGTACGCAGCTCGGGTTTTTGATCGCCGCCGTTTCCTTCCTGATCGCGATCGCCTATTTGGTGATGAAGTTGGCGGGCTTTCCCTTCCCGATTGGTAATCCGACTGTCGTTATCCTGATTCTGTTTATGGGCGGAATCCAATTGATCAGCGTCGGAATTTTAGGTGAATATATCGGGCGCATCTATGAGGAGGTGCGCTCGCGGCCGAAATTTATTGTGGATCGGAGCGAGGGGCTTTGATCGTTTCTAGCTTAGTTTCACTCCCGCGCGCTGTGTCTGGTCGCCCCACCGCATGATTTTTACGACCTATTGGTTTCTCATCTTTGCCGTTCTCACGACGGCCGCGTATTGGGTGGCATTTCTGCGCCCGCTGCGCTGGGGAGTCCTAGGTACGGCCTGTTTGGTTTTTCATGCGCACTTTGCCGGGCCAGCGGGAATGGCGCCGATCATCGTTTTGATGATTTTAACCTACTGCGCAGGCCTGACGCGCAATCGCGTCGCGTGTGTGAGCGCAATCGCGATCTGTGTCGCGACACTTTGCTTTTATAAATATGCACTCTTTATAATTGGAGCGGCCGTCGATCCTTGGAATCACATTTGGGCGCTGCAGCTGGGCGCGAGCACGAAGACGATTACGCCGAGCCTGCCTCCGCTGGGAATCAGCTTCTTTGTTTTCGAATTTTTTCATTATCTTTTCGAGGTGGGCCGTGGCGGTGAGCCGATCCGTAATCCACTCAAGTTTCTACTCTTCTCGATCTTTTTCCCCTCGCTAGTCGCGGGGCCGATCAAGCGCTATCGCGAGTTCATCACGTCACTTGAAGTTGGCAGCCAGCGCTTCGTTCCAGAAAATTTCGCCGAAGGTTTGCGGCGCATCGGCATCGGTTATATCAAGAAAATCATATTAGCCGACAACCTAACATTCGTTCTCAATCGGCACGAGGCCAGCTATCCCGCTCTGAGCGTCACCGGCCGCTGGTTCTTCGTAATCGAAACGGCGCTGCGCATCCTTTTCGATTTTTCGGGTTACAGCGACATCGCAATCGGTTTCGGCCTCTTGCTCAACATTCGCCTGCCCGAGAATTTCAATTGGCCCTATCTTGCGCGAAATATGCAGGACTTCTGGCAGCGATGGCACATTTCGCTGAGCACCTGGATCCGCGACTATGTTTATATTCCGCTGGGCGGCAATCGCCATGGCGTCGCCCGGCGCGTGGCCAACGCATTGATCGCCTTTGCACTTTGCGGACTCTGGCACGGGGCCGCCTGGCACTTCGTCATCTGGGGCTTATTTCACGGCGTTGGGCTCGGCGTGTGCGCGACTTACAAGCGTATTCCCGGTTTGGGTACAACGCTGGGGAAACTATTCGCGAAGGAACCCATTTCGGCTTGGGTAATCACGCAAGCCTACGTCGGCATTGGCTGGCTTTTATTCTTCTATCCTTTGCCACAAGCCTGGCAAATGACTAAACTGCTCTTCCACGCATGAGCGATTCACCGACATCTTCTTCGCGCTTTCTATCTGCTTGGACTGTTATTCTCGGTTTTGTGGTGGGTTTTGCACTTTTGGTTTGGATGGGGAAGACGTGCACCCGTCACGACTGGCATACGAACTTCACACGCTTCCATCCGATGGTGGCGCCGGACTCGATGTATCAACCATCGGTGGACGAAATGTGCGCGATCGTGCGCGCGCGCTGTCGCCCGGATCAGATTCTCGTTATCGTCGGTGGTAATTCGATCATGCTGGGCGTCGGTCAACCTGCGGACCGCATGTGGAGCCGCCGACTACAAGCGCTGCTAGGGCCACATTATGCAGTCATCAATTTAGCTTTCCGCGGAGCAGCTGCGACCGACGGCGGCGCAATTGTCGCGGAAACGTTGCGAAGCGAATTTCCGCACCAAATCTACATTGCTAACGCTGCCGTAATGCAGGCGATGTCGCCAATTGGATTGGATGTATATCGCTTCATGTATCTAGACGCTTTCCATAAAAAGCGTCTGCTCCCTTTCGCTCCACGCGAAGCGGCTTGGAACGACTTGCTGGAAAATAACTACCAGCGTCTCGAGTATCGCGAACAGGACCGGGATGCAAAATTAGACGCCTACCTTTATTTTCACGACTTCTGGAATCACTGGTCGTACACCCGCTTTTTTACTTTTCCTACCTCGCTCGCGCCAGAATATCCACAGGCTTACTGGCCGCGCGATCGTTTCCCTGATGCGGAAAATGATTATCTCGATACTCCTTTCGAAGCCCGTTTTTCTCCGGAGACGGTAAAGGCGGATTTGTTGATCACATCTATCACGAGCGAGTCTTACTATTCTTGGACGGCCGATGGCAAATGGGCTCCCGTCCCAGCCGCTCACGCTGCGTTTAATGATTTAATCCGCAAAGCCTTTCCCGAGCCCGTGAGAAAACGCACTTTGATTTTGCTGGGACGAAGCAGCTCGTTCTATACACGGCGACTGGATCCTAAGATCAACGCACGCGATGATATTGCCTATCGCGATTGCGTGGCCGACTGGATCGGCGCTGGGTATCACTCACTTGAATACGGTCGCGATTTTCAGCCGGAGGATTACGGTGATCGCAGCCATCTGACTACCCTAGGCGGTCCTAAGCTCGCAGCTATCGTGGCGCCGGAGATTAAAAAGATCGCGCAGGAACTCGGCTATCCAAAACCATGAGCACGCAACCTTCCGCGTTTAAAAAATTCTACGATGATTTGCCGCCCGCAGGGCGCGTGGCGCTGCGGCACGCGATTTCTCTCGTCGCAGGTTTCGCCGCCGCCCTTGCTGTTTACTATGTGCTTTATCGAATCGGTTTGCCGAGCAAACCGTTCATTTACGTTTCGTTCTGAGCGACGAGCGCCGACTGGCGAACGGGCTTTCTACCTAGCGGGATCAACCGATATTTCGCGAGCGCCCACATCCAGGTCAGTGGGTCGCGGAAGACGGAAATCTTTTTCCCCTCGCTGAATGATCGCGACTGATAAAAAACCGGAATTTCGATTGGGCGGTAGCCGCGGCGAATCAGTTTAATTAATAACTCCCAGTCGAAGTCGAAGCGGTTGCACTCCAGTTTCAGGCCGTCCAAGCAATCGCGGCGAAACACCTTGTACATCGTAAACGGGTCGCGCAGCCACACGCCCAACGAGGCGTTAATCGAAAGCGTGAAACACCAATGCGCCGAATTGAGCACGAAGGCGCGAATCGGTTGATCAACAAATTGACG
>FTDT01000229.1_pt1 | contig 22113 bp, 24 predicted proteins | sample 1640021 | NCBI WGS metagenome assembly FTDT01 (sample SAMEA3914869, study PRJEB12502) | metagenome | biome: forest; material: soil | place: USA | collected 2012-03-12 | depth 0.1 m | reverse complement strand
TCTCACGAATGCGGCTACGATTGGAAAGGGCGCGCAAGTTAGAAGGTTAACCGGTTTTAGCCGTCAGCCGGCGGCGTGCGATCCAGTTGTTAAAGTTATCCAAGACGACGGCTGCGATCACGACGGAGCCGATGATAATCTGGCTGTAGTTTTGATCGATACCGAGAATCACGATGCCACTGCTGATCATCTGAATAATCAACGCGCCCAGCACGACGCCAAGCGCGGTGCCACGACCACCGGTCAAGCTCGCCCCCCCGACCACCGCCGCCGCGATTACGTTGAGCTCGTAACCTTGGCCGTCGCCAGAGGTCGCCGCGCCGTAGTAGCCGATGGACAGCAGCGCCGCGATGCCCGCGCTGAATCCAGAAATCACATACACGCCGAGTTTCACCCGATCGATGCGTATCCCGCTGAAACGCGCCGCGACTTCGTTGCCGCCGATTGCGTAAACGCGCCGCCCTGCCGCGAGCCGCGCCAAAAAAATCCACCCCACAAATGTGACTACCACCATCACCAAAAGTGGGACAATGCTGAGGCCGTTGCCCACTTCAGCGCGGACCACGTTGCGAAACAGTTCTGGGAATTCGCCGACCGATTGCCCCTTCGTCATGACGAAGGCGATGCCACGCAAAATCGCCATCGCCCCGAGCGTAATAATAAAGGGATGCCCCCGCAGCGCGACGGTCAGCCCGCCATTGAAAAGACCGCAAAGCACACCGGTGATGAGGCAGGTCAACACGCCTAACATGACTGCGGTCCCGGCTGAAAATCCTGCCGAACTACCACTGGGGCCGAAGCGATGCAGCACAAGGGCGCCGGCGACCGAGGCGAGCGCGTAGATCGAGCCGACCGAAAGATCTATACCGCCAGATATAATCACTACGGCCATGCCGACGGCCATAATCGCGGTGAAGCTAGTATCTTTCGCGAGCTGAGCCAAATTCTGTGCGTTTAGAAATTTATTTCGCTCCACGAAAGCCGGAGTGCGCTCGCCATTCGCGCTGGTCAAAAACACGCGGTGGCGCGAGCCATCGGCGCCTTTTTCAAACAGCGGTGCGCGCGCGGTGCCCGCGAAGAATGTCAACACGGAGCCAATCACCAAAATCACCAGCAACAGTCCGCGACCGCTTTCGAGATCGAAGAAACGGGAAAATAAATTTCCGGGTGAACCAGGAGAAGGCGTCGAAGACATAAGAAGAAGCGGGAAAAACGCGGAGCGCCCGCTGACAAGCCAAAGAGATTTCTGATCCGTGAAAATGCGTCGGAGAGCTGCGCATTAAACGGAAGCAGCATCACCAACAACAATCCCAGAAGACGGCTTTACTGAGAAAACTTGTCCAATCTTTTGACCGAACCAACTATAGCATCGGCCAAGAACTTTACCCGCCAAAGTCTCATTGCCTGCGAGTGAATAGCCCACGTCGTGCGCACCATGGTTTCCTCTCTCATTCTCACGAATGAATTCCCACTTTCGGTTGATTATGGCACCAAACCGTTTCCCAGCCTTGCCATTCCCTATAGCTCTCGCTGTAGAGATAGCGCCTCCAACACCGAGAAGCTGCTGCCGCCTCAAGGCTGCCAAGCTTCCGCGCATCACCCCCAAACCTCAGTAACCACATGATCCCTATGTTCGCAGAGGCGGCCCCAGCAGCCGCCGCGAGCGGCCCGTCGCTGCTCCTGAAACTGGCTTCAGTCGACTACATCATTCTCGCGGTCTATTTCGCGTTCGTCCTCGGCATCGGCTGGGTCCTTCGCAAATACCTGAAGACCAGTGCCGATTTCTTTGAATCAGGCCGGTCTTTGCCCGCATGGGTCTGCGCGCTCGGCTTCATCGGCGCCAATCTCGGCGCCCAAGAAGTCATCGGCATGGCTGCCTCCGGCGCCAAATACGGCATCTCGACCAGCCACTTTTACTGGATCGGCGCGATCCCCGCGATGGTCTTCGTCGGCATTTTCATGATGCCATTTTATTACGGCTCGAAAGCGCGCTCGGTTCCGGAGTATTTGAAACTTCGATACGACGAAAAGACGCGCGGTCTGAACGCGATCACGTTCGCGATCATGACAGTTTTTTCATCGGGCATTTCGATGCACGCACTCGCCTCGCTGCTCGTGGCGATCCTCGATTGGAATTACAACTGGTGTATCGTCATCTCGAGTTTGATCGTGCTGATCTACATTTTGACCGGCGGTCTGACTTCCGCGATCTATAATGAAGTGCTCCAGTTCTTCCTGATCGTACTCGGCTTCTTGCCGCTGGTGCTGATCGGTTTGAAAGACGTCGGTGGCTGGCACGGCCTGATGTCGAAGTTGCAGCCCAACATGACGCACTCGTGGGCCTACATGGGCAGCACGACCGCGAATCCGATGGGAGTGGAGTGGTTCAGCTTGGTGGTTGGCCTCGGCTTCGTGCTGTCGTTCGGCTATTGGTGCACCGACTTCCTCGTGATCCAGCGCGCCATGGCGGCAAAGGACATGAACTCGGCGCGCTGCACGCCGCTGATCGCCGCGATTCCGAAAATGCTTTTCCCGGGCTTGGTGATTTTGCCCGGCATCATCGCGCTCGGTTTGATTTCTAAAGGCGGCTTCACCCTTCCGCACGCGGCCGACGGCGGCCCCGATTTCAACATGGTTGTACCGGCGCTGCTCGCGAAATATTTCCCGAACGGCATGCTCGGCATCGGTCTGACCGCACTGATGGCGTCGTTCATGTCGGGCATGGCCGGTAACGTGACCGCGTTCAACACGGTGTGGACCTACGATCTTTACCAGAGCTATATCAAACCTAACTCGACGGATCATCACCTCGTCACGGTGGGTCGCATCACGACGGTGGTCGGCCTAGTCATTAGCGCTGGCTGCGCGTACCTCGCGCGCGAATTTAACAACATCATGGACATGCTCCAATTGGTGTTCGGCTTCGTGAACGCGCCTTTGTTCGCCGTATTTTTGCTCGGCATGTTTTGGAAACGTGCAACTGGCCACGGCGGTTTCTTCGGTCTCCTGCTCGGCACACTGTCGGCGGCGATTTTCCACGGCTTGTCGATTCCAGCTGGCGAACACGTTGGTCTTAAAGGTGGTTGGATCGCGACCCATTGGGTTTTCACCAGCTCGATGGCGCAAAACTTCTGGATGGCGATCGCAGCCTTCTCGGGTTGCTTCATCTTCACAGCGGCGATCTCGCTAGCGACGAAACCGAATCGTTCGATCGATCAGCTGCGCGGGCTCGTTTACTCGCTGACTGAAAAGCCGAGCCAAGAAGGTTCCCCTTGGTACAAACGGCCCGCGATTCTCGGATCGCTGGTGTTGCTCTGCACGTTGGTGCTGAATATCATTTTTTGGTGATTTCCTCCGATCGAGACGCCGCCAACTTCCTTTAACTTTTAAATCTCATGCAACTCGATGTTCGCCTTCCGATGGGTCTGCTTTTTCTCACCCTCGGTGTAATTCTCACGATCTATGGTTTCACCTCTGATCCGGTCATCTACGCGCAACACTCCCTCGGCGAAAACGTCAACATTCGCTGGGGTATCGTCTTCTTCATTTTCGGCGCGATCGTATTCTCGCTCGCGAAGAAGAAAAAGGCGTAGCTAGAACGCAGCTTAAGACTTTCAAGGAGCGGCACTTCACGGTCCGCTCCTTTTTCGTGCCTGGAGCGGCGAGTCGCGGAGCGCGGGCGGCCCTCGTGATATCACGACGCCGGCACGGCGAGAAAATTTCTCACCAGCGCGTAGAGTTCTTCCGATTCCAGCAGAAAGGAATCGTGGCCCAAGTCCGTGGTGAGTTCGGCATAACTCGCGCGCTTACCCGCGCGCATGAGCGCGAGCGCGATGCGGCGATTTTGCTCTGGCGGGAAAAGCCAGTCGCTCGTGAAACCGATGACTAAGGTGGACGCCTTGACGCCGGCAAACGCCGCTTCAAGCGACCCCGTTTTATCCGAAAGATCGAAGTGATCGATCGCGCGCGTGATGTATAAATAGCTATTCGCGTCAAAACGATTGATGAAGCTTTCGCCTTGATAACGAAGATAACTTTCAACCTCAAACTGCACGTCGAAGGTGTATGTTTTGGTTGAAACGTCCGCAGCCACGGCAAGGTTTGACTCAACGCGGTCGTTAGGAACTTCCGGCGATCCCGATTGAGCCGCGCTAGTCGTGGCACGCCCGTTTGATTGGACCCCACGCGCGCCATTCGCCCTGCTTGCCTCGTTCGCGCCATTCGGCGAGTTCGCATCAAGTTTTGCTGACTCATCTGTACCGTTAGAAAGCGCGCCACCCTCTGAGGTGAGCGGAGCATCGCCGATTCCGTTCGCATTCGCGGTGGTTTTGATTGTCAACGCATCGGACGCGGGCACACGCGTCGCGCCGGCGCCGAGCTTGACTTGGCGTCGCCCAAATTTGCGATCCATGCTCGCGTCCGATACGTAGGTGATGTGCGCCATCATGCGCGCAATCGCGAGGCCGACGCGCGGACCACTCTTGTCGGGGTAATCTCCTTTATTCCAGAGAGGATCCTGCATGATCGCTTGGCGCCCCACTTCGTTGAAACCGATTCCCTGCGCACTCTCACGCGCCGTTGTGGCAGTCGTGAGCAGGCGCTTAATAAAATCAGGATACTCGATTCCCCACTGCAGCACTTGCATGCCGCCCATCGATCCGCCGATGGCCGCATAAAGCATCGGCAGTTTCAGAAAATCCATCAATCGCTTCTGCGCGCGAACCATGTCGCGCACGGTCACGAAGGGAAACGTGATTCCGTATTTTTTACCGGTGGCTGGATTAATCGAAGACGGACCGGTCGAACCTTGGCAGCCGCCGAGGACGTTGGAGCAAATCACAAAGTAGCGATTTGTATCCACCGCTTTGCCCGGACCAACGAGGTTGTTCCACCAGCCAGGCTTGCGATCCGCGAGAGTGTTAATCCCTGCGCAGTGGTGGTCGCCGCTGAGCGCGTGACAGATCAGGATGGCATTGTCGCGCGCCGCGTTGAGTCGACCGTACGTTTCATAGCGAAGCGTGAAGCCAGGCAACGATTGGCCGCTGTCGAACATGAACGGCTCGCTAGAAACGAAATCGCGCGCTTCCACCAGGCCAACCTCGCCCGGCTCGACGCGCTCCGTCGTTTCCATGATGTCCGCATCATTCATAAATAGGGTTTAGGAGATTTCTGCGAAAAGCGCGATGGAGAAAGGGATCGTTGGAAAACGTCGGGCCAACTCAATCAAACCGAGGTCTTCCCCGCCGGGAGCGTGGACATTCTGTCCGCGCTCCAAGCGGGGAGGTCGCTTCAGCTTCCAATACCTCACTCCGCTGCGATCGACTCGTCGATTTCTTCGTTCGAGAACACGCTTTGCACGTCGTCGAGATCGTCGAGCGCCTCATGCAGTTTTCCCAAAGTCTGCGCGAGATGGGCATCGCTCACTGGCACGGTCACGTTCGGGATATAGGCCACTTCCGACGAATCCGGTTTGATCCCGGCGACTTCGAGCGCATGCGCGACTTTGTCGAACGCATGCACGTCGCAACGGACTTCAAAACCATCATCTGTCGCGAGCACGTCGTCTGCACCCACGTCGAGCGCGACTTCCATCAATTTCTCTTCCGTGGTTTTCCCTTTCGAAATCAGGAATTGACCGGCGTGAAGAAATTGAAACGCCACCGCACCCGCCCCGGCGAGATTTCCGCCGAAGCGCGTGAAAACGCTCCGCACTTCGGAAGCTGCGCGGTTTTTATTGTCCGTGGTGATCTTGATGACAAACGCGACGCCACCTGGGCCGTAGCCCTCGTAGGTGGCATCTTCATACGAAACACCAGGAAGCTCACCGGTGCCTTTTTTGATCGCGCGGTCGATGTTGTCGGCCGGCATGTTGGCCTCTTTCGCCTTCAACAGAATCGTGCGCAGCCGCGGGTTCATCGCGGGATCACCTCCGCCAGACTTGGCGGAAATGGTAATTTCCCGCGAGAAGCGCGAAAAGACTTTTCCTCTGCGGCCGTCGGTGACGGCCTTCATTCGTTTGACCTTTGCCCACTTGCTATGGCCTGCCATGGAACGCGGGGGTTAGACGTTAATTCTTTTTGCGCGCGGACGGAGGAGTGACGTTTTTCAAAGGCCGGCCGTTGGGGCCCACTTTCGCTACCGGCGCGGTCGGCGGCGGCGCGTCCTTCATGCGATTAATAATGAACTGCTGAGCGATCATGAAAAGACCATTCACCGTCGAATATACAGAGAGCGCGCTGGAGAAATTATAATACAACAAGCCCATGCCGATCGGCATGTATTTCATCAACTTCGCCTGTTGATTGTCGACCGACGGCTGCGGCGTGAAGCGCATCTGAAAAAACATCACGACCATCAACAGCACGGGAAAGATGTTTACCGAATAACCGAACAGATGAGCCACAGTATCCGGCGCCGACAAATCGCGGCACCACAGAAATTCGGCGAACCGCAATTCCGAGGTGTGGCGGAGCATGTCATAAAAACCCCAGAAAAACGGAATCGTCACAAGCATCGGCAAACAACCGCCGGCCGGATTCACCCGAGCTTCTTTGAACAGGGCCATCGTCGCCTGATTCAACTTTTGCGGGTTATCTTTATATTTCGTCCGCAGCTCCTTCAGCTGCGGCTGAATCGCTTGCATGCGCTTGGATGACTTCGACGCCGCCAAAGTAAAAGGGACGAAAACGGTCCGCAAAAACAGCGTGGTGACAATGATTGCCCAACCCCAGTTGCCCACCCAGTGGTGAACCTTCGTCATGATGATCAGCAGGATTCGGCTGAAAATGCCGAAGAAGCTGCCGAAGCGCATGACCTTTTCCTGATCGAGTTTGAAAACGTCTTGGTTCGACAACCGTTCGAATTCCTTCGGGCCAACGTACAAACTCATGCCGAGTTTCGTTTCTCCGTTCGGCGCGATCGGCGCCACATCGAACCCGGCAGCGGCAGTGATTCCCATTGCCGGTTTGGTCGTGCCGACCAGCGGCGGAAATTCCAAACGGCGCGCCACAAAGCCCGTGCCTGGTGTATCCGGAGTCAGAATACTGGCGAAAAATTGGTCTTCGACGGCCGCCCACGCGATCGGGCTGTTGTTGCTGATTTTCTGAGTCGGTTCTTTCGAGCCGATGCCGAAGCCGCTCAGGAATCCGCCCCCTTCCATTTTCGCGCGCTCGACGAATTCGGCTTTTTTGCCGTCGTCATATCCGGATGAGATATAAATAAAATCGCTTGAGCTAACCGGCGCGGCCGTGCCGAGGTCCAAGTTGAAATGCGGAATCGCCTGCGGCTCAGCGGTCAAATTGCGAAACGTGGTTTCGTGATAGAGTTGATAAGGATCCCCCTGCGAACGCGGCACATCGCTTGGCGCAAGCGTATAGCGCCGAGTGATTTCGATCCGCTTTTGATAAATGGCGCGGAAAACCACTTCGCGGTCGGACTGCGAAACGACGGTGTAGTTAACGGAGCGGTCCGCCCCCGGAAAAGAATCCTGCGTAAAAGCGAGGATTGGATCGGCATGAGCGCGGTTGAAAACGAAAGGATCGGGCTGATCTTTAACCGCCGGATATTTCTTCAACTCTACGCTTTCGATCGCACCGCCGAAATCGACGAAGTTGACCTTGATGAAGTCGTTCGAGAGCGAAACGAATTTCGCGGACTGATTGGTCTCGCTGAGCGAGGAGAGTGTGGCATCGCTCGGCGTAGTCGGCGGAAGCGCGGCCGTGGCCGGCCCCGGCGCTTGATTGTCGCTCTTGAGCGGGTTAGTGATCGTCGCCGGTTGACCAATTTGCGGACTGGCGGGCGGACGCGGCGTGGTTTTCGCACCGTAGTACATGAGAGCGACGGCCGCGAGAAGCAGCACGACGCCGATCACAGTGTTCTTTTTATCCATGAAAAGGGAGAGGCTCGGACAATGCCGAGGAAGATGAAGTCGACAAGGGCGCCGACGCAGAGTTCTTGCTGATTGTCACCCGGTCGCACCGCGGAATGCGCACACTCGAGCGAACGCGAACGCGGCGCGCGGGCACAAGATCAACACCACCAGGGTGGAACGGCGTGCACTTGAGCAGCCGCTTTACGGCCAGGAAAAGTCCGGTGCAAGATCCATGCACCGTCACCGCCTCGACCGCGTAGTGAGAGCATGTCGGATAAAACCGACAGCTCATCGACGAACCATAGAGCACGTGGAGCGGCGCCGACACCAATGTGCGGTAGAGCCAGAGCAACGCGAGAACGGGAGACGCCGCAGCCTTCACAGGATACCCTCCGTTTTACGCGGAAGACGCGTACATGCTTCGAGAAATTTTTTCTCAATTTCCGGGTACGACAGTTGATTGAGTGAGCGCCGTGCGATCAGCAGCAGGTCGAGTTCAACCGGAATCTGTTGCTGATGATGGCGGAAAACTTCGCGAAGACGCCGTTTAGCGCGGTTGCGTTGGACGGCGCCGCCGACAGCTGCGGTCGAAGCGATGACCCCGACGCGCGGTCCTGGATTGAGCGGTCGATTAACCTTGCTGCCGGGCGCGACAGCGGCGGAAACATCGGGTACGGCGTGATTGGCAGCCGCACCAACGTCGTCAGATATGGTAGCGGAAAGGGCCGGTTCAGATTGCGGAGAAGTACCGGTGCCGCGTTGGACGTACCATAAAGTAAAGCCGCCGCATTCGATACGCCGACCCTGTTCACGGGCCATGCGAAAATCTCGCTGCCGACGCAAATGTTGCTCGGCGCGGAAACGCATGGCGAATATCAGGTTGAGCGCCTTAAGGGCGCCCGAACACTCAAACCACAGTCAGGCGTTTCCGGCCCTTAGCGCGGCGGGCAGCAAGAACTTTGCGGCCGCCTTTGGTGGCCTTACGAGCGCGATAACCAATTTTACGGGCTCGCTTTAAGCGGTGAGGGCGAAATGTCGGTTGCATGGCACGAAAAAGAGGTGAGAGATACACCCAGCCCGGGTCGACCTGTCAACGCTCTTTCTTCGTTCCTAGCGGTGAGTGAAGAATGGAGACTGATGAATGTGTCGCCAATGCGCTCTCTTTTCGCGTGTTGTGATAGCGGAAGGATATCGAACGAACAAAAGTAGCAGAAGGTCATTCTGCACAGTCCATTCTTCATTCATCATTAAGGAACGAATATGCGGATCGCTGTCATCGCGGACACTCACGATCGTTACCCGCCGACGTTGCCTGAAAGGCTGCGAGACGCCGACGAAATTTGGCACCTCGGCGATGTTTGTGATCCGGCGACGCTCTTGGAGTTCGAGCAACTCGGACCGCCTTTGCACGTGGTGCTCGGCAACAATGACGCCTGGAGTTGGCCCCTCACGCTCAATCTCGAACGCGCAGGCCTGCGTTTTCAACTGATCCACATCCCCCCGACGCGTCCGCCGAAAAATTGCGACGTAGTTCTGCACGGACATACGCATGTGCCACGCGACGAAGTTTACGGCGGCGTGCGCTTTCTTAACCCCGGCTGCATCTCGCGTCCGAATCGCGGCGCCCCTTCCAGCTTTGCATGGATGACCTTGGAAAGTGGACGAATCGCGAGTTGGAAATTGATGAGAGTGTAACGGGTAGTCGCGGCGTGCTGGCTCTGAGAAGGAACGCGGGCAGCCCGAACCTTCCTTCGAAAATCGCCCACACGCAGGCTGGCCAAATGTTCGCGTTTTTGTTCTCACTGCTCGCGCCGTGGATCAAGAAACCCAGCAAGATCTTTTCGGTGCGTTCGCGCCTGTTGCCGGTGTGCACAAAAGCCCACCCGACGTCGTTTTTCAACGGAGTCTGCGCGCTCATCGCTATCGGCTCACGCTGCGCCGCGACGGCACCGCCATCGCGACAATTCCCGCGCGCGGCTCGGAACGCGAAGCGCTCCGTTTCCTCGAGCAAAATCGCGAGTGGCTCGAGCGCGCCCGCGCTCGCCAGCGCGCCCGTCCGCGCTCGCCCGATACCTGGCCGCTCGGCAGTCACGTGCTTTGGCGGGGCGAAATGCTCGAGGTACGCAAAGCCGTCGAAGGCGAACGCCCGCAGGTCTGCATCGGTGCAGACATTTTTCGCGTCTCCGGTTTTCAAGGCGATCTGCGCCCCACGCTGCTCTCGCATTTCTTGCGTCGCGCTAAAATCGAATTGCCCGCACGCGCCTGGGAGCTCGCCGCCGAAACGGGCGTTGACGTGAAGGAAGTCACTGTTCGCGATCAACGCACGCGCTGGGGATCGTGCAGCAGCACCGGCACGATTTCACTTAACTGGCGATTAATCCAAGCGCCCATTTTCGTGCGCGACTACATCATCTATCATGAGCTGATGCATCTGCGCGAAATGAACCACTCTCCTCGCTTCTGGGCCCGCGTCGGCGAAGTCTGTCCAAATTGGCAAGAGGCCGAACACTGGATTAAACAAAACGGAAGCCTGCTCGGACTGTGAGCCGGGCGATGGGCTGGCGGGAACGTTCCGCGACGTAAGCTTCCGCCATAGCGTGCGGTGACTCGTCACCGCCTTCGACGGACGAATTTATTCGCCGCGAAAATCTTGGGCAATGATTCTGTCACCCGAATGAACTTCGAAGGAGGCGACGAGTCGCCGTCCTCCACGTCGGAGGCGAATTCAATTTCTAAAATTTTAACCGCTGCGATGAGTCATTTGGAGATCGCGCCTCGGTCCCAATGCGAATCCATTCCAAACACAGTTCTCAACCGCAGCGAAAAACCATGATCGCGCTAGCGCACTCACTCCGAATTCTCTTCCCCAGAGACAAATCAGGAAACATGGACGCGCCGCGAGGTTGACACTCAGCAGCTGGCGGCGGAACAACTCGGCTGTGATGAAACGGCTTCGATTCCTTCTCGCCGCAGTTTTCGTTTTCAACGGAACCGCGCTTTTATTTGCAGCCTCGAACGGCAATACGTCCGAGCCGACGACCACGTCGTCGTCGATTTCAGCTCAAAGTTCTCCATCCAATTCAGCGCCCAACAGTGCCTCGGACCACAGCTTAACCACTTCGGGAGCTCCCGCCGCAAACTCGTCCACCTCTGCGGGCCAGGCCAATCCCGCCGCCTCGTCGAGCACGGCTAACTCGACCAACGCGCAACAAAAGCAAAACGTCACCAACGCCGTCGCGGCAGACTACGCGGCTCATCACCCTCCACCGGCATCGCATTTGATCGAAGGCTTGGTCGATCGGGTGCTCGCGCATTTCGATCTGGATCCAAGTGTCAACACGCCGACCCGCTATGGCATCGCGGCGGGCTGCGTTCTGGTCGGTCTACTCCTCCGCTGGATCGTCATCGGCATCGGCTTTCGCATCGCGAAACACTTCGCCGCACGCACTCAAACCACCTTCGACGATCGTTTACTGCCCGCGATTCAACGGCCGATTTCGCTGCTTATCGTCGTGCTCGGTTTCGTGCTCGCACTACGGATTTTGAAACTGTCGATCGAAGCAGAGTACTTCGTCGACTACAGTACGACGGTTGCGGTCTCGCTGGTGATTTTCTGGCTCTTGTTTCGCGTCTTCGCATCGATGCTCGATCACGCCGAAGTCGTCGCGCAAGGCCGCCAACTCGGCATCGCCGCGTTTTCCCCTTGGATCAAAAAAACGCTGATCACGTTTTTCGTCATCATCGGCGTGCTGATCCTTTTGCAGAGTCTCGGTTACAACGTGAAAGCGCTCCTCGCCGGTCTCGGCATCGGCGGGTTGGCCTTTGCACTCGCGGCGCAGGATACGCTCGCGAATCTCTTCGGCTCCGTGGTCATCGCAATCGACCAGCCTTTCAAAATCGGCGAGGCTGTGCAGATCGGCGCCAATGGGGGCAACGTCGAAGACATCGGCCTGCGCTCCACTCGCTTGCGCAAACCAGATAAATCTCTTCTCATCATCCCCAACAAAACCGTCGCGGGCGAAGTCATCGTCAATCAGTCGCGGTTCATCCAGCGCCGCGTCGAACAAACCATCGGTGTCACTTACGATTCGCCGGGCGAACAAGTCGCCGCACTGGTCGAAGATATTCGCGGCCTACTCAAAGCCGAAGCCGCCCTCGATCAGCCTTCGATCTTCGTTCAATTTATTGATTTTGGCCCATCTTCTCTGCTGATCTCGATCGCCTACAACACGCTCGACCCGGATTATTTCAAGCAGTGCGCGCTGAAACAAAAATTGAATCTCGCAATCATGCGCGCGGTCGCGGCGCGCAAACTTTCCTTCGCGCTCCCCACCCAAACCATCCGGTTGGACGGACCTCTACCGCGCTCGGTTCAACAAAATAACGAAGCTCCTACCGAGTAGGCCTTGCCTGCGCTCGGTTCCACCCTAAGCCTCCGTTCGAATGATTCAGCATGGGAAGCTCCGACTCGAAATTGCCGAGCTGATCGCGCGTAAAGACACGACCGCGCTTCGAAAATTTCTCGAACCGTGGCTACCTTCAGATCTCGCGCCGGTCATCGCGGAACTATCCATCGAAGAATTGGCGGCGCTTTTCCGGGTCTCATCACGCGAGCTCGCCGCCGCCACATTCAGTTATCTCAATACTGAAGCGCAGCGTCGGCTCCTGCGATTGCTCAGCCAAGAACAAGCCGCGGCACTGCTTAACGCAGTCGCGCCCGACGATCGCACGAAGTTCATCGACGAACTTCCGCTCGATGTCGCGATGCAGATGTTGTCGCTGCTGTCGCCGGAGGAGCGCAAGGTCGCCCAAGCGCTTCTCGCGTATCCAGAGAAGAGCGTTGGTCGCATGATGACGCTCGATTTCGTTGCGGTTAAACCAGACTGGACGGTCGGCGAAGCGTTGAAATACATCCGCAGTCACGGCACCGACCGCGAAACGCTTAACGTGATCTACGTAGTCGACGAACAGGGTCGCTTGATCGACGACGTTCGGGTGCGACGCCTGCTCCTTGCCGAACCCGACGTGCCGATGCGCACGTTGATGGACGGCATCTATACGCAGCTTCATGCCGCCGATAACGAAGAGCGCGCCTTGGAACTATTTCGCCAATACGATCGCGTCGCGCTCCCGGTAGTTGATGAGTCAAATAAATTGATCGGGATTGTCACAGTTGACGATATCCTCGATGTCGCTTCGCAACAGGCGACCGAAGACATTCAGAAGTTCGGTGGTTCCGAAGCGTTGGACGAGCCCTATACCACGATCTCGCTTCCGCGCATGGTGAAGAAACGTGCGAGCTGGCTGGTGATTTTATTTCTCGGCGAAATGTTCACCGCCACCGCGCTCGGTTATTTCGAAGACGAAATGGCCAAGGCGATTGTGCTGAATTTGTTCATGCCACTCGTGATCAGCTCCGGTGGTAACTCGGGTTCGCAAGCCTCCACGCTAGTGATCCGCGCAATGGCGCTCGGTGAATTGAAATTGCGCGACTGGTGGTTCGTCGCAAAACGCGAAATCAAAGCGGGGTTTTCGCTCGGGGCGATCTTGGGCGCAGTCGGTTTTCTGCGCATCACCATTTGGTCAATGTTCAGCACCATCTACGGTCCACATTGGATGCTGATCGGTTTGACGGTTGGCATTTCGCTCGTCGGCATCGTGCTGTGGGGTTCGCTGATGGGATCGCTGCTGCCCTTTGCGTTGAAAAAATGCGGGCTCGACCCCGCGACATCATCCGCGCCGTTTGTGGCTACGCTCGTCGACGTGACGGGCTTGATTATTTATTTCTCCGTCGCGCTGATCGTTTTGCGCGGCGTGTTGTTGTAACCGAAAATCTGGCTAAGCTGCCGTCAGATGTTCGCCAACTTTTTCGGACTTTTCGCGCGCAAGCCGGACGCAAACGCGGCTTATGAAGACTCTTTCGTTCAAGAGGTGCACGTGGTTCGCAAGCGTCCGCGCAACCCGCGGATGGAGCGACTGCTGCTGTGGATGTGGGCGCTGATCGTGGCGAAGAGCGCATTTATTTGGTGGGCGTGCGCGCATTATCCAGTTCCATTCAGCGCAATGTGGGTGATTGGGCCGACGTTTCTGTTCGGCGTGCTCGTCACGGCGGTTTACGCGAGTCAGCGTTAATCGATGGTGATCGTAATCATGGGTGTCGCGGGCAGCGGCAAAACCACAATTGGCCAAGCGCTCGCGGCAGCATTGCATTGGCCGTTTCGTGACGCGGATGAATTTCATCCGCCGGAAAATATCGCGAAGATGGCTGCGGGCGCTCCGCTCAACGACGACGACCGCGCGCCGTGGCTTGCCGCGATCCACGACTATATCGACGAGATTTTAGCGGCCGGAAAAAGTGCGGTGGTGACGTGTTCGGCGCTGAAGGAAAGCTATCGCCAAATTTTGCGCGGTTCGCATCCAGCGAATCGCGACGCGTTCGACGCGGTGCAGTGGGTTTACTTAAAAGGCGATCCGGCCTTGTTGTTGAAAAGGCTGGAGATGCGGCGAGGGCATTTCATGAAACCTGAAATGCTGCAGAGTCAGCTCGCGACCTTGGAGGAGCCGCGAGGAGCGATTATCGAAGACACTGCGCGGAGCCCGCAGGAAATCGTAGCGCATATTCGTGGGACGTTGGGGGTGTGAGGGGATACTGCGGCGCCAATTCTGAAATTTTCGAAGTACTCGAAACGTTGGAATCTTTTCCGAGGGGAGTGCGGCGGCACGACGCCGCTCTACCAAGGGAAGACACGACTCGTCTTTTGTAGATACGGAATGCATTCAACGAGTCACAGTGTCTGTCGCGCAAACCCGCGTGCAGCCGAGACTGCACGTGTAAAGCGGCGTTATGCCGCCGCACTCCCCTCGCACCTATCTTTAGCGAACAGTTTTCCCCCTCACCCCTCCCAACGCCCGTAAATCCCGCACGGCAGCGTTTTTCCATCCGCTTCGATCGGCAAGCCGACTTCGCCGCCGGTGATTTTCCCGCCGTGCGCGCGCATGAGTTCGCTCAACAAATTCGTCACCACGGTCGGTGACAGGCGGGCCGTGTATGCGTTGATCAAAAAGAAAACCGGCTTCTCAGAGAGCACCCGTCGGCACTCGAGCAGCAATTCCCACAAGCTATCCTCGAGTCGCCACATCTCGCCAGAGCTACCGCGACCATACGTCGGCGGATCCATAATGATCGCATCGTAAGTCCTTCCACGCTTGATTTCGCGTCGTACAAATTTCAGGCAGTCATCTGTGATGTAGCGAATCGGTGCGTCGCTAAGCCCGGACAAGGTGGCGTTCTCGCGGCACCATTTGACCATACCCTCCGCAGCGTCCACGTGGCACACGCTCGCCCCCGCCGCCGCGGCCGCGCACGTCGCGGCGCCGGTGTAGCCAAACAAATTTAAAACCTGCACTTCGCGCCCGGCGCGTTTGGCCGCGCGAATTTTCTCGGCAAACCAATCCCAATTCACGGCCTGCTCGGGAAACAAGCCCGTGTGCTTGAACGAGGTCGGATGAATTTTGAAAGTCAGCGCGCCGTATTTGATTTTCCAATACTCCGGCAGTTCGCGGCGAAGTTCCCAACGGCCTCCGCCGGTTTCGCTGCGATGGTAAAGCCCATCGTATTTCTCCCACGCGTCCCCGCTGCGCCGCGGCCAAATGATCTGCGGGTCCGGTCGCACCAACGTGTAAGGTCCCCACTTTTCTTGCTTCATGCCACCACCAGCATCGAGTACACGATAGTCTTCCCAACGGTCGGCGACGATCAGCGCGGGTCGTTCAACGGGTGTGGACATGTAGGCAAAAAGTCTCACGCCAGAAGACTTGTCGAGTTTCCCCCGACAAAGATTTGGGGGTCCTGCGAGGTTGACAGTAGCCAAATGACGCATACTTCGGCGTGAATGGAAACGTCTCGATTGCTCAAGACCGTACTCGTTGCCACCGCATTGGGTGCCGTACCAAGCCTGCTTTTAGCAGATGTTGTTGAAACAAAAAATGGAGCCCACCTTGTTGGCAAAGTCACCCAGATCGATGGATCGACTGTGTATCTCAGCACCGACTACGCCGGTGATCTCAAGATCAAGCAATCCGACGTCACGAGCGTCACGACGGATGCGCCGCTCAATGTGCGTCTCGCCAGCGGAACGGTCCTGAAAGGAACTCTCGGCACCGGCACTAACGGCGCGCTGCAAATCAACGGGGCTGATGGCAACCTGACTACTACGGTCTCGAAGGTAGCCGCCACCTGGGCGCCCGATGGCATCGACCCCGCGCTCGTCGCGTTGCAACGTCACTGGACCTATCAAGTCGCGGTCGACGTCACGGGTAAAAGTGGCAACAGCGATGAGCTTGGCATGCAGCTCAGCGCACAAGCCGAACTCAAAACGCCTAGCGATGACCTGAAGTTTTATACTGGCTATAATAGGCAGGTCAGCGACGGCGCAAAATCCGCCGATCAATTCAAAGCCGGGGTCGATTATTCGAACAACTTCTCGGGCCGCTATTCCTGGTATGTCCGCGACGAAGCTGGCTTCGACCGCATCAAGGATATTTCCCTCTATGAAGTCGCTGGCGTCGGCGTGGGCTATGACATCATCAAAAAGGAAAAGCATACCCTGACGGTTCGCGGCGGTATCTCGTATCAGTACGACGACTACAAATCCGGCGAATTGGAAAATGTGAATTCCGCCGGTTTGGATTTCGGCTTGGAGCATGAATACGACACGAAGACGTGGTCGCTCGTGAACAAGCTCACCATCGATCCGTTGTTTTCCAATTTCAGCAACTATCGGATCATGCACGATTCCTACTGGGAAATTCCTCTCGCGGACCCAGACTGGAAACTCCGCCTCGGCGTCAGCAATGACTACACCAGCGTGCCAGTCCCTGGTACGAAGAAACTGGATACGACCTACTTCACTCGTTTCGTGATCAATCTGAAGTAAGCGCCAGAACGTTTTTTATAAGCTAGAACGTTTTAAAAAACCGCAGGCGGTGCTGCCGAAGCGGCTTTGCAGGGAGTGCGGCGATAAGTCACCGGACTGCCTGCGAAGCCTTTCACGCCTTTCGGAAAGGCCAACAGCCACAGCCATCCAGGAAATTACGGTCTGAGTAGCGATATCAGGCCGCGACTCGCCGTCATTCTCAAAACGACGCCGCGTCTATATCGTGGCGAAACTCGATCGGCAACTGCATCGAAGCCGCGACCGCCGTTCCATTTTTCATGGCCGGCTTGAAGTGCCAATGACGCACGGCTTCGACCGCCGCTTCCGCAAATAGCGGATGCGTCGCCTCAATCAGTTGGACCTGATCGGGCTTGCCGTTCGGCAATACGATCAACGCGACCAATGCTTTGCCGTCGAGATTCGCGCGGCGCATCTGGGCCGGATAATCTGGCGCCACCTGATCGGTAACCATCGGCGCAGTGTCAACCTGCTCCGGCGTCAGATATGCGCCGGAAAAATGCACCTCGTTGCTCACCGGATTGATCGGCTGCAGCGGGTCAGTCGAAGCACATCCACAGAGCAAGCAGGCGGTGAAGGCCAGAGCGATCCAGGTTTTCATGAATAGTTGGCTAATAGTGACCGCATTCCGCGCGGTCGCAATGAGAAAGCCCCTCTTACAAGAGGCCCCGCTCGACCTTCTGTTCCAAGATATGCTCGAACTCTTTGCGCAACGCTTTCTCTTTGCCGCGCAGCCCAGGCATCATCGCCAGCCAGTTATACACTTCTTCACGCAAATGTTTCGGCATGACCGGCTCAATCTCAATCACCCGGTCGAACGCGCGCACACACGCTTGAGCAACCTGGTCGCACATCCGCTGCGCGTCGGCGGTGCTTTGTTGGCCAGCCAGGCGCACCACTTCGTCGTTTGTCTCCGGCCGGCGCCGCATCGCCGTTTTGTAGGCATCGAGACTATCGACGATCACGTTGATCGTGCGCGGAAAAAAACTGCTCATCAAATTCCACGGATCACCGCGCTGATCGCCGCCGTTCCGAAAATCACTCCGCAAAATCACCGACGGTAGATCAGCGAACTTCGCGAACATGAATTCGACGACCGTCCCTGAATCGAGTTCGGATCCATCGTAGTTGAAAAGTCCAAGGTCGCAGTTGACCAACGTGCGCAGGTCGTGATCGCGAATCGCATGCGCCGTCTTCACACGTTGCTCGAGATTTTGCGGAAGCACGCATAAGTATCGACCGTGCGAATACTCGTAAATGGCCTCAGCTAAATAGGCATTTCCGATCAGGTGCTTACTGCTGAAGAGCTCGCTCGCGAAATACACCGTGTAGCTCTTCTCTTTCTTTTTCATGGGATAACTTCAGGTAGAACGCAGCGCGGATGACTTAACACAATCCTGGTCAGTCCGAATCGGAACATTAAACGCAAACTGAAGAAGCGCACATAGTCACGTGAATGAATTCGACACGTTGATCGCTTGCGGTCGATGAAAACGTTCACGAACTCGGCGCCAATTTCAACGTGTGCTCCGTCGAGCCAGGCAAAAACGGCGCCGGCAAACCTTTCACCCACGCATCGTGGCCCGCGAGAAAAAATGGCGAGAGTGGGTGTCCGCTCTGACCGCCCGGCATCTCGAAAATTCCTTCTTTTTCGTGACCCGGCGAGACGACAAAACGCTCCGATGCGCCATCATCCGGGGCTTGCACCCGGGGCGTATCGTAATCGCCCGCCAGCGCATCGTCCGGCGCCCGCAACCACAACGCAGCCAGCTTGGAAATTTTTGCCAAGGGATGTTCGATCCTCGCGCGATTCCGTCTTCCCCAGGTCGCCTGATCGAGGGTGAGGCCTTCGCGTTCCGTCTCTCTGATCACGCTATCAGCCGCTGCCAGTAGCAGGTCGTTCCAGTTGTTGAAATACGGATTGAGCAGGTGCCGCGGCTGACGATTGACCAGATCCCACAGCGGTTCTTCGATGTGAAACCGCCTGTAACTGAATTCCGGATACACTTCCACGCAACGGGCAAAAATCGGTGTGTACACGCTGGTAGCGACGTATTGGCGAAAACGGCGGATCAAGCGGTAGCTGATGGAATCGGGATCCGCGTGCGCGTTCCATGGCTGCAGCGCAGCGCGCAATTTACCGCGCTCCGATTTTTGGGCGACCGCGTCGTCAGTGAGTATTTTTGCGAGCAAGGTATGCCAGCGGTCGAGGTAAGGCGCGCCGGTATCGAGCTGGATTTTCAACAAGTCTGAGGGCGCTGCTTTCTGCAGAGGCGAAAGCAGATCGCGAATCTCCCCGGCACGTTGAGGCCGTTCATACCCGCCATCGCCAAGAACGAGCAACGCTTCGCTGTCCAACACGCGATTGTTGGCGGTCCAGATTTGACCCGCTGCGGGCGCGATCAGGGTGGGAATTTCTTCCGGTTTCAAAAAGCCGTCCCAACGCCGATCACCAAACGTCCACGAAACCGGCAAGCGGCCATCGAAGCCAACCCGCCGGGGCAACTTGCCTGCGATGGTCCAGCCAATCTTGCCAGTGTGATCTGCGACCACCAGATTTTGCGCGGGAATACCTGCGCGGTGAGCCACGGCCACCGCCTCCTCGACGGTGCCGGCTTTTTCCAAATCGTAGAGGTCGAAATTCGCCGATTCCGGGTCATCCATTGTCCACTTGAGCGCGATCGAACGGTTCTGTGCGTCGTGCCCGACGATGGGGCCGAAATCAGTCCAGGGATATTCCACCACGACTTCGTCCCCGCCTTTGACTGCGATCACTTGGCGCCGCTTGTCGATCTGAACGAGATCGTGTCCGCGGATGTACATGGTCGGGTCGACCGTCGAGGTGTCCAGCGTGATGATGTCGCTTACGTCGACGTCAGCGTTGGTGAAGCCCCAGCTGATCAGACCGTTGCTGCCTGCGACCATGAAAGGCGTACCCGGCAGCGTGAGACCGGTCACGCGTAGGGCTGAACCGGATACAGCACTCGGCAGATCCCATGAGGCGCGATACCAAATGTTGGGCAACCGCAGGGCAAGGTGCATGTCGTTCGCCAGCAGCGCGCCTCCCCCCGCAGTGCGCGAGCCGGCGAGCGCGAAGGCGTTTGAGCCAAGCAGAACCGAGTCATCATGGGCGCGCTCGACCATCGCTTCGTCGGCCGCTGAACTCGCCTGTTGACGAACGTCGATTTGAGTCGGAGAAGGCATGGCCGAAATCGGCGCAACCGAGCCGTCGAGCGCGGCGTCATCGGGTCCGATTAACGGCGCGAAATACGCCACGGCCGGCCGGCCGAGCACATCGCGCACGCACGCGAGCGACTGCTCATAGCCGCCGCGACTATCCTGCAAATCCAGGGTCATCGCGTAAATCATGAGCACCGAATCCTCGGGTTTCCAGGGTTCGGGATGCGTTCGCAAGACCAAGTATTCGAAAGGGCGGGAGTCGAGCTGAGCGAGACCGGCGTTCACGCCTTCGGTGTAGGCATCCAGGAGCTGGCGTTGGGTCGCCGGCAGCCGCGCGAGGGCCTTTCGGGCGAGCGCGCGAAAATCATGCATGCGCGCTTTTTTGTCGGACTCGATCGTTGCTTTCCCGATCAGTGCGGAAAGTTCTCCTGCGGCTTTCCGGCGCGCGAGGTCCATTTGGAAAAACCGATCTTGGCCGTGGAGAAAACCGAGCGCCCGCGCGATGTCGGCGCGATTGCCGCTGTGAATCGTGGGAACGCCTTGGCCATCACGCTCGATGGTGACTGCGGCGGTCATTCCCGGCACGTTGACCGAGCCGTCGAGGATCGGCAGGCTCGCGCGCATGCGCTGGTAGAAAAGAGCACAGCCGATTGCCGCCAGCAGTATCAAGATCGTCAATACGCTGAAAAGAGTTCGAAGCCGTTTGCCCAATTCATTGGCCATCCTGCAACGAAAACCAATACCAGCGAAAGAGAAAGGCTGAAGGACTGAGAAAGAATAAGCGACCCGGCAAAACTTGCGATGGTCGCCGTGTCCACAGGAGCGCGGGCTGGTCGCCGCGCTCCCGGGTAACAGCCGCTCCGCATTCAGTTTCTCGCCCGCGCTCCTCCAGTCTTTTCTTCAGCCTTTCAGTCCTTCAGCCTTCAGCCTTTCTCTATGTCCATCTCCCCCCTCGCCACGCTTTACCATGCTCGCGCCAACGAACTTCTCGCGACGGCTTGGGAGACCAACGCGCCTATCATTGAGAAGCTCGCTCCCGTCGTCGGCGCGAGTGTCGCGAATGGGGGCGTGATCCACACGTTCGGCAGTGGACATAGCGAACTCATTTCACGCGAGATCATTGGCCGCGCCGGCGGGCTCGTCTGCGTCAGCGGGATTCAAGATCCGACCAACGGTTTTATTGAAAATCTAGTCGGTTATGGTTCGAAGCTCGTCGAGCGTTACGATCGCCAGCATGGCCTGCTTCCTGGGGAAGTTCTGATCGCAATTTCCAACTCCGGAAAAAACGCTTCGCCGATCGAGGTCGCTCTTTACGGCAAACAAAAAGGCATGGTCGTGGTTACACTTTCGTGCCTCGCGATGTCGAAGACCGTCGCGTCACACCATCCCAGCGGCAAACGACTGTTCGAATGCGCCGACTACGTGCTCGATAATGGCGGCGTCACGGGCGATGCAATTGTCGAAGTGAAAAGCGGAGCAATGGCGGGTCCGACATCGACGTTAATTGGTTGCTCCGTGCTCAACTGGCTCATGCTCGCGACGATCGAGTGGCTGCGCGACCACGGCCACCCGCTCCCACTTTTGCGCAGCCAAAACATCCCTGGTGCGATCGAGTACAACCGCGAACTCGGCAAAAAATATCAAGGCCGGCTGAGCCGCCAACTCGCCTGATTCTAGATTCACGGACGATAGCACAATGATCTTCCTATCCGTGTTTAATATGATCTTGGCACGTTCTAATATGGAGTGCGGCAACTCGTCGCCGCTTTTGACGAGCGAATGTATTCGCCCGCAGGAATTATTTATCGAGCGGTAAACGTTCCTCAAGATCAGTCACCTACGCAAAGCAGCCCGCATGGCCCCGGCTCAAACCTTCCGCAACATCCTCGATCCTCATGCGTGGAGCGCGCGCCAGAGTGCGCACGAGACACGGGCTCGCGCTTGGACAGACGCGCATCAAGCGCGCGCGGCTCGCGGCGAGAAACATCCCGTCTACGATTTTCTTTTTGAATACTACGCGTTCCGCCCAAGCTGGCTCCGCCGGTGGCATCCGGGCATCGGTGTCGGCTTGAGCGGCGAGAATGCCCGCGAATTTTTGCGTTGGCCCGA
>FTDT01000221.1_pt1 | contig 22321 bp, 20 predicted proteins | sample 1640021 | NCBI WGS metagenome assembly FTDT01 (sample SAMEA3914869, study PRJEB12502) | metagenome | biome: forest; material: soil | place: USA | collected 2012-03-12 | depth 0.1 m | reverse complement strand
CTGACTTATCGCAGTTGTACCGACCCACACCAGCACTATTGCCTCAGCTACTGCTATACCCGCCACCAGTGCAAATTTCGCTGCCATAGACCCTCTATGGTTCGGCACCAGCCAACGATACTTAAGATTTTCGACAGAGCAAAACGGTATTTCTAAACCTCAACATCGACTTAAAGGGCCTGATACCCTTGTTCTTACGCAGATTTCAAAGCATTCGCTTTTTTCCAATGGTCGGGGCGGCGAGATTCGAACTCGCGACCTCTACGTCCCGAACGTAGCGCTCTACCAGGCTAAGCTACGCCCCGAATTGGCTTCCGCGACCTTGAGTCGACGGGAAGGAGAGGTTCTCGTAAGGCCAGAACTCCGGCAAGAAGAATTTTACGCGCATTTCCCGGATTCCGCATGAATTCATCAGGGATCGGCCCCCTTTCGGTACAGCGAGGGGCGGTGTAGGTTGTCGGACTATGGGATATATTTATGTTATCGTCGCCGCTCTCATCTTTATCCCGATCGTTTTCTGGCTCAGTCGGCGTCCATCTGCAGGTGGCCAAGGCGAAAAACCGATCGGTAAGCCGGTTATGGTGACTGAGCCCTCAGCCGACCAGCCAACTCCGGCTGCGTCCTCGATCGAGCAAGACACCGTGACCGCCCAGCGTCACACTCCGCCCGCCTAATCGCGCGCTCACTTTTGCTTAAATTCTTTTTTTCCCATGCGCTCTATTTGGAAAGGTTCCATCAGCTTCGGATTGGTCAACATTCCTGTCTCGCTGTTTCCCGCGACTCATCGAGAGGAGTTAAAGTTTCACATGCTGCGCGCTTCCGATTTGAGTCCGATTAACTACAAACGCGTCGCTGAAGCCGATGGCAAAGAAGTGCCCTGGGACCAAATCGTGAAGGGATTTCAATACGAGAAAGGCAAATTCGTTGTGCTCAAGGACGAAGATTTCAAACGAGTCGATATCGAGGCCACCCAGACGGTCGACATCATCGATTTCGTTCAACTCGACGAGGTCGACCCGATGTTTTTTAACAAGCCGTATTATCTCGAGCCTGGCAAGGGCGGTGGCCACGCGTACGCTTTACTGCGGGATGTACTTCGCGAGACCGGCCGCGCTGGCATCGCTAAGGTAGTCATCAAAACGCGTCAGCATCTCGCCGCGGTTAAACCACTGCGCGACGCGTTGGTCCTTGAAATAATGCATTTTGCGGATGAACTCACTGACCCGAACGAACTCAATCTCCACGAGGGTGAAAGAAAGGCCGGTGGCAAGGAATTGCAGATGGCCAAAGCGCTGGTTGAACAAATGACGGATAAATGGAATCCGGCGAAATATACCGATGACTATAGCTCAGCGCTGATGAAAGTGATCGACGAGAAAGTCGAAAGCGGCGGCAAAGATCTCCCTGCTCCGCCACGCTCTGCGAAGAAATCTGGCAAGGTCATCGATCTGCTCGCCGTACTACAGCAGAGTCTTGAGCGCACCGCTGATCAAAAAAAGTCGGGAAAACGCGGAAGCCCTGCTAGCGCGGAAGAGACCGCGGCCTCTGCGGTCACGTCGCACCCGCGCAAGAAGTCGCGCAAAAAAGCAGCCTAGCCACTTATGCCGCGAGCCTCTTCTCCGCGCGCGAGAGCAGCGGCGAGTCCGCTGCGTAATCGGATTTCGAATACAGCGCCCGCTTACATCGAGCCGATGAAGGCCCTCGGCGTGGACGAAATCGCGGGAGATCACTGGCTCCTCGAAATCAAATATGATGGCTACCGCGCTCTCTCCGTTTGCGAGAATGGTCGCGTGGAAATGTGGTCACGTAATCAGAAAACATTATCGGATCACTACCCTGAGATCATCGTCGCGTTGGAAAAAATGAAACTGAGCGACGCGGTCCTCGACGGCGAAGTTGTGGCGCTTGATCCGGAAGGGCGGCCGTCTTTTCAACTGCTTCAAAATCGCGGGGATGCCGCCAACAATGCGCCCCTCTATTATTACGTTTTCGACGTGGTTCACTTCGACGGACAATCGCTGATCGATGAACCGATCGAGAAACGAAAAGAAATTCTCGGGAAAATTCTCAAAAAGGCGCCTTCGCAAATTCGTTTGTCGCCGACGTTCGACGAGGATCCTGAGGTATTGCTTGAGCAAGCGCGAACCCAAGGGCTAGAAGGAATCGTCGGAAAACGAAAAGGGTCGGTTTACGAGCCGGGCCGAAGGAGTGGTGCGTGGGCGAAAAAACGTATTTCCCATGACCAAGAATTTGTCATCGGTGGTTTCACCGCGCCGCGTCGCGGGCGGCTCCATTTCGGCGCGATCCTGGTGGGGTTCTATGACCAAGGACGGCTCCTTTATTGCGGCAAAGTTGGGACTGGTTTCGACGGGAAAAAATTAAAATCGTTGCGCCAGCAATTCGCCAAAATCGAAACGACGTCGTGCCCGTTCGAAAATCTGCCGATGGCGCGCAAGCCCCGCTATGGACTCGGTATGACCGCTGCCGCGATGCGTGAGGTCACCTGGGTGAAACCAATGATGGTCGCGCAAATCAAATTTAGCGAGTGGACCCGCGAGGCGAGTCTGCGCCAACCGGTTTTCCTCGGGCTGCGCGAGGACAAACCGGCCACTGAAGTTGTGCGCGAAAAATCGTCGGGCTAACTAGGCGTCGCGGCGACGACGCGCCTGCAGCATTTGATCGTGCTGAGCCTCTTCCACGCCTTCGAGCACGATGCGCTCGAGAGATTGTTTCTCGTCGTCGCCTTCGTTTGTCGGAGCAGATTTTCCATAAAACGCCGGCGGGTTGCTTGGATCGCGCGAGAGTTCGCCAATACTTTCACCGTCGTCCTCGGTGGTGGCGGGAAGACGTTGGCCCATCAGTTCTTCACGCGCAGCGTCACGATCGTCGGCGAAGACTTCGTCGGGAGAGCGGCCATTGATGCTCGCGAGTTCGCGGGCACGTTTTTCAATTTGATCGTCAGTAATTTCGCCAGCATCGCGGCCGTGCAATTCCGTGCGGCCTTCATTTGATTTGTGAGTTGTGCTCATGCTTTCCATTTTAACTGGTTCGCTGAAAACGGCTATGGGGGGTGCTCCGCGGCGAGCGCTGGGAAATTGGCCGAGCTCGCGTGTCGATTCTGTATCGGAAAAAAAGAAACGTTTTCTAAAATTTTTTGGAACACCAAGCGACCGGAAAACCCCCTACCGCTGCGTTCTCGAAATTCACCGCCCGCAGACCGCTGACGGCCCGATTACTGCGAATGCAGAACGCAGTTACTTTAGCGGCATGATGTTTCAGCAATCATTTTTGAATCCGGAGGTTTGCCAATGAAGCCGCGTAGAATGTGGCGGGGATACAGTTATCCGCTCGGAGCAACCTGGGTGGGCAACGGGGTTAATTTCGCGATCTATTCGGAGCACGCCACGGGCGTGGAGCTCTGTCTTTTCGATGATCACGATTCGGGGCAGGAGGCAGCGCGCATCAAAATCGAAGAGCGCGATGATCACGTCTGGCATATTTTTCTGCCGGAAGTGCGCCCCGGCCAGTTCTACGGTTACCGCATTCATGGGCCGTGGGAGCCGGAAAAAGGACATCGTTTCAATCCCGCAAAGCTTGTCCTCGATCCCTATGCCAAGGCAATTGCGGGCGACGTGAAGTGGGGCGACGAGATGTTCAGTTACAAAGTCGGTAATCCCAATGCCGACCTTACGCCCGACGATCGCGATAACGCGCATCAAATGCCGAAGTCCGTCGTCATCGACAGCGCATTCACCTGGGGCGATCGCGATCGCCCGAATCGTCCTTTGAGCGAAACGATTATTTACGAAGTGCATGTAAAAGGCTTTTCGAAGCTTTGGGATTCGGTGCCTTCAAAGATTCGCGGCACCTACGCTGGAATTGGCTCACCGCAGGCGATAGAATATTTCCAGAAACTTGGCGTAACCGCGGTTGAGCTATTACCTGTGCACCAGCACATCACTGCGGGTTACTTGCTCGACAAGAAGCTCACTGATTACTGGGGCTACAACACGATCGGGTTCTTCGCACCCGAAAATAGTTACAGCGGATCGGGCGACCAGGGCCAACAAGTCCAAGAGTTCAAATCGATGGTGAACAGCCTCCACTCTGCGGGCCTCGAGGTGATCCTTGATGTTGTCTATAATCACACCGCCGAGGGCAATCACATGGGACCGAGTCTTTGCTTCCGTGGCATCGACAACACGTCTTATTACCGTCTCGTGTCGGACAACGCCAGATACTATAACGATTACACCGGTACTGGAAATACCCTCAACGTCCCCCACCCGCGCGTGCTGCAGTTGCTAATGGATAGCTTGCGCTACTGGGTCACGGAAATGCACGTCGATGGTTTCCGTTTCGATCTCGCATCAACGCTCGCGCGGGAGCTTCATGAGGTTAGTAAACTGTCGTCGTTCTTCGACGTCATTCACCAGGATCCGATTATATCGCAGGTGAAATTAATTGCGGAGCCCTGGGACGTGGGTGAGGGCGGTTACCAGGTCGGCAATTTCCCGGTCCTCTGGGCCGAATGGAATGGCCGTTACCGCGACACGGTGCGGCGTTACTGGAAGGGCGATTCCGGCGTGACCAGCGATTTCGCTTATCGTCTCTGCGGCAGTTCCGATCTCTATCAGTTTAGCGGCAAAACGCCGAATGCGAGTATCAACTTCATCACCTCGCACGATGGTTTTACGCTGCGTGATCTCGTCTCGTTTAGCGAAAAACACAATCAGGCAAACGGCGAAGACAACAAGGACGGCGACAATAATAATGCCTCTTGGAACTGGGGATATGAGGGATTGGACGCGCCTCCTGAAGTGCTAGCCACTCGCTGGCGGCTACAGCGGGCCATGCTCGCGACGCTCGTACTCTCGCAAGGCGTACCAATGCTGCGTGGAGGCGATGAATATGGAGCCACACAGCAGGGTAACAACAATGCCTATTGCCAGGATAACGAGATCAGCTGGCTGAACTGGAAGCGGTCACCTGAAGAAGAAGCGCTCAGTGAGTATACGAGTAAGTTGATTCACTTCCGCCATTCGCATCCGATCCTCCATCAACCGCGTTTTTTCTTAGGACGCGACATTCGTGGCAGCGGTGTAAAGGACATCACTTGGTTCGATGGACAAGGAGCTGAGATGACTGACGATGCCTGGAACTCTGCATTTGCGCGCACCTTCGGAGTGATGTTTGCCGGCGATTCATTGGGGGTAAAAGATTATTTCGGAAACGCGATTCGCGACGACACGTTTCTGTTCTACTTCAACGGCCATCACGAAGACGTGGAAGTGCGCTTCCCGGGAGAGGAGAATGTTCGTTGGCGTCACATTTTTGACTCCGCTGAGCCTATCGGGTTTATCGAAAATGGCAGCACGGGCGAAGGCGGTGGCAAATATAAATTGCCGGGTCGCTCTGTGGTTATCTTCCAACAGTCGGAAGGTTCGGACGACCAGGCCCGCTATTGGTACTCGCGAAGCTAAGAAACTCTCGTTTTAGAAAACACGATTGGCGTATTCGGACCTCGAATACGCCTTTTTTTTAAACACCAACGCGGCGAAGGACCGGACATTTAGTGCGGCGACCTGTCGCCGCCTTAAAAGGCGAAATTCATTTCGCCTTTGGAGATACAAGGTTATGAATTGCGGGTGAATAAATTCGCCCGCCCAGGGTGGCAGCGAGTCGCCGCACTCCATGTCGGAGACTCGCAAGTAGCTCTGTCTGCCAATCAGCCTTAGCGGTCGTGCCGCAGGGTTCGCTCGATGTCTTTAGCTTCGCTCATGTGCGCGCGAAGCGACTCAAGGATGCGAGTCGCAAAGGCGGCGATTTCGGCGTCGTCGGATTGCGCGGACTTCTCAAATAGCGTGATCGTGTCGTCTTCGACATCGACCAGGTGCGCTATGAAATAGAGGTCGAAATCTTCCCCTTCTTTCTGCGTGAGCGCACTGAAATAGCGATCGCTCCGCATGTCGTTGCGCGGGGTCAGGCCTCGCGATGCGGCCAACACGGTCAGCGTTTTCTCCGCGTTGGTTTGAGCAGAGTAGATGCGTTCGGCGAAATCCTTAACGCGTTCGTTCGTACCGCGCTCCACCGCCAAATGGCTAAGGCGCATTTCGTCGCGAACCACCTGGAGCGCCTTCTCCATAAAATGCCGATCGGCGTGACTCATCGGCGCGGCGGTCGCGAGCGCAATAGGAAGAAATTCGGGCTGCCCAGAATTTTCCGAGCCGTACGTGAGCGTCGTCCAACGATCGGCTCGCAAAGACGCCGCCCACGCTGACGCGCACACGAGGGCGAGCGCCAGGGCTGAACGTCTGCGAGCGAAGCGTGGCCGTTTCGGTATCACTTCTTTTTTCGTTTCGCCTTCGCGCCATTCGCGTCAGTCGATTCCGCGAATTGTTTGGCATCCACGAAGCCGGCGCCGTCAGCGCGCACGGACTGGTCGGCGCCAAGCACTTCACGCTCGGCTTTTAACCAGAACTCTTCATCCCGCCCGGAAGGGCTGCCACTTTCTTCCCAGATTTGCCGGGCCCGCTTCGAAATTTCTTCGCGGAGCGGGACGGCGGACGTGTTGATCGGAGCTGCGTTGGCGGGATTATCCATGGAAAAGAATCTTCGAGGCGGCAGCCGTGTTAGGCGCAGACGCTCCATGCTGTATCGGAGATGAGCGGAGCGGAGTCCGAAGCGGCCGTACGTTGCTCAGCACGTACAACGTGGCCCAGTTGTCGTCGCACGTAGTGCGCGGCGAGTTCGTTGAGCCCGCTGATCGACGTGTCGATTTCGCGTTTGTGGGCGCAGGCAATTTCGAAAACTGCCTTTTCATCGAGGGTAGTCGACGCAGTTTGCAAAATCGCGCAGTGCATCGCGAGGTGATATAACAACGTGCAATCGTCGCGCAGAATCTGCATGAGGTCATGCGAACGTGTTTTCGTTAAAAATCCGAGGAAGGCGCCGGCCATCAGGCTAGCTGCGCTTTGCAAACTGGTCCGTGAACCAGGGATCGTTGAGATCTGCCGATCGAGATTTTCGATGTGCTGACGAAGCGTCTGAATAATTTCTCCGAGCAGGCGTTCCGCGGGGGCGAACGTTTTTAACTCGGGTTCCGAGAGCTGCAATTCGAGAACCTCAATCGTATAGCGCTCCAATGCGCGCAAATCGGTGATCGATTTGGATAGGATTGAGTTAGGGGTCATGGGGTTAAAACTAAGATGAACAAGCCGGACGCCTAGAATGGCAGAAGCGGCGGCCGAAAAATATCGGGCTGGGAGCGGGGTAGCTCCCGGGGATTTCTCCGAGGTCAATTCACCTCACCCGACAAGGTGAAAACCGCGCCGAACTCATCGCTTCGAAGAAGATTTTTTCCGCGGCGTCCGTGAGGTTTTCGCTTTGCTCCGTGTGCCCTTGGACTTGGTCGGTTTAGAAGCGCTCGATTTCTTTTTTGCTCCGTGATCTTGCTTGTTGACCGTGCGCCAAGCGCGCTCGGCGGCCTCTCCTTTGCTTACGCCGCGCTTTTCGTAGCTTTCTTCGATGTGGTTGGCTTTCCGCTTTTGCTTCGGACTGTAACTTTTTTTGGATCCTCTGGCCATGGTTTGAATAACTGTCGTTTAGGTTCGCTCGCCGTTGTGGGAGTGAGAAAGGGTTGTAACCGGAACATGAATACAGGGTATCTTTCCGGGAACGAATCGCAGAAGCTCTTCTCATCACAGCTCATGCCGACGCAGTGGTAGCTCAAATGGGACGCTGGTTCCGCCGCGACTTCACCGCACCGTTGCATCGGTAATCTTCCTGTGACACCGCTGACACTCAGAGAGTAGAGCGTCTCGCGAACGGATGGCATTTCCTTGGAACGACGAACTTTCTGGCCCAATTGTGTTCTTTCTGCGGCACTGCGAGCGGGCGAAATCCCCTCGAGCACGCATGCGTTTTCTACAGCTTCCTATTCACCCAAAAGTTCTGCGTATCCTCGCGTTGGTTTGCTTGTTTGAGCATGGGACTGTGTTTGCTGATCAGTGTTCGTTAGCAGATATCGATACGTCTGGCCTGCAGGTGGCCGGCGCTGCCGACGAACATAAGTCCTGGAGCAGTTCAAACGGTCTGCTCATTCCTTCGCGTGGAAACGTTTGGTTCGATCTGCACGGCGATGCGGAAGAGTTAACCGCCATGATCGCGGCCGCCCCGAATCAAGAAGGCGGCGAAATTCGTCTGAGGATTACGGCCGCCAATTCGGTGCGCGAGTTTTTCGTTTCGCCGAATTCGAAACCACAGCGACTCCACATGATGTTGGAGGGCGAAAAACTTTTAGTGATCGAATCGCTGAGCGTTCAGAACGAGGCCGATGTGACTTCGCTGATCACCTTGTCGGAACTGCGCTATAAAGGCGAGCGGCCCACCGCTTGGAAAGGCGCGGCTCCGTTGAATTGGAGCACGCCCGATTGGAATATCGGCATCGACGGGCGCAGCGGCGGAATTATGCGCCTCTTTAATCCACGAGACCCTTTGCGCATGGCTTGGCTTCGGCCGGCCGCATCGTGGGGGACAGGCTGGATTAAACACGATGGTGTCAAAACCACGTGGGACCACCCAGTTTCATTCGCAGCCACGGGCGAGCGCGCGATGGTCACCGCTTATGATGCTGGCAGTATCCATATTTCGGTGACACGGCGGTTGCAGGCGGATGGACGCCTCGCAGAGACCTATGATTTCGAAAATCGCAGCGACACTGCGATCCAACTTCCCGCGGACGGAATCGGTGTGCGCCTGCCGTTACCAGACAGTTATCCGAACGCAGACGTGTGTTTGCGTGAAAGGTGCCACGTACATCTTTCGATGAACGGACGCTCGGCCTATGTGGCCGCGCTGCGGATGGGCGGAGAACCGCCGAATCTTGGGCTCGTTGTGACGGAAGGCAGCTTGGTCAATTACAGCATCGACGACCGCATTCAGCACTCGAACGACCGCGGGCAGTTCATCGTGCACCCTCCGGCGATGACCCTTGCGCCCGGACAACATTTCAAGCTGAGCTGGGTTGTATTTTGGCACCAGGGACTCGCCGATTTTTTTGTGCAGGCGCAGAACACGAATGGTTTTGTGCGCTTGAGTGCGCCCGCTTACGCGGTTACGCAAGGACACCCCTTGCAAATCCTGGCGGAGGGAGATTTGCGCGGCGCCATTCTTCGAGTCGACGGCGAACGTGTGGAGACGGGGGACAATGAGCACCAACGCTCGGCGACGATTGCCTCAAAGCGGGTCGGTGACCACCTCATAGAAATCGACACGGACGCGGGCGCGAATTTTCTGCATGCCTACGTCGCTCAGGATCCATGGCCGCTGATCAAAATGCGGGTGAAATTCATTATCGAGCATCAGCAAGTGCATGCACCTGGAAAGAAACTCGATGGCGCTTTTTTAATTTACGACAACGAGACTAAAAAGGTCGTCTACGATCCCGGTTTTCCCGACCACAATGCCGGGCGCGAACGGCTTTCGATGGGAACGTTGTTAGCGCTATATTCAAAGCGCTGTGACGATGCGCAGCTCAAAGCGCAGCTCGATCAGAGCTTAGCTGCATACGCCGCTTTTGTGGCGAGAGAACTGCAGAGCGAATCCGGTTTTGTTTATAACGACGCGGGGCGCCGGGGTCCGCTTCGCATGTATAATTTCCCGTGGCTGGTGCAGTTCTATCTGGCGATGAACGAGGCGTACCCAAAACCTGAATACTTGCGGCACGCGCTCGACGCCTGCCGCTCGTTCTATAATCATGGCGGCACGAAGTTTTACTGCATTGGCATGCCGGTGCGGTGGATGGTCGAGGCGTTGAAAGCGGCGGGCTGGGAAGATGAGCGCCAAGAAATGCTGGCGGCGTTTCGCCATCAGGCTGATGTTTTGGTGAAGATCGGGACGCATTTTCCGCCGCAAGAAGTTAACTATGAAGAGAGCATCGTCGCTCCGTCAGTGCAGTTAATGCTCGAAGTTTACAGCTTGACCAGGGAGCAGCGTTTTCTCGACGGAGCGCGCGAGCAGCTTCGTTTGCTCGAGCTGTTCGGAGGGCCTCAACCGGACTATCATCAGCACGATATCGCCATTCGGCATTGGGACGATTTTTGGTTTGGAAAGAAACATGTCTACGGGGACACGCTGCCGCATTACTGGAGCACACTCGCTGCTTGTTCATTCGATCTTTATGCGGATCTCACGAATGACCCGAGCTACCGGACGCGCGGAGAAAGTATTTTTGCGACGAACTTTTCCTTGTTCCGCGAAGATGGTTCGGCCTCTTGCGCGTATGTTTTTCCTTTGACCCTCAACGGCGAGCCCGGCGCATTTTATGATCCCTGGGCTAATGATCAGGATTGGGCTTTAGTAAACTGGATGCTCTTCTCGGCCTACGCAAATAAATCGACCTCGGTCGCAGGCGTGGCGACGGCGGATAATTTCTGAGTGTAGCTGCGCGTCTTAACGCGCATTTCGGCCCAGCATTCCGCATTCGCACAATACGCGGAAAATAAGGTCGCTTCCGCGCAACTACTAATGGGCCAAATCAAATTTCCAGGGGGTCTCTTATTTCGTTTTCCCAAAACCAGATGGCGGAATGATTATGTCGCCGACGTCGAGAATTTCTTGTTTATCCTGGAGATGCACAACGAGGACTTTTTCCTTCTGCGCGGAAGTGCCGAAGCCGGTGAAGATTTTTAATCGCGCCGTGACCGGCCCGAGTGCTTGGGGCCGGCGATCGCCAAAGTAATTTATTTTGATGGCGTACTTGCCGGGCTTCGCGCGGCGGAGGTCAAATTCTTCGGGGCCATATCCACTCGCGAAATCGCGCGACAGTTTTCCCCCTTGGTAGGTGAGCGGAAAATCAAAGCGTGCGCTTTGACCATTGGGATCGACGACCCAAAGATCCATGTCGGTTTCATCCGCGTCCCAAACCAAAATGACGCGGAGATCGAGCGGCAAATTCTGGAGCAATCGCGAATCCATTTTCGATGTATCCAGTTTTTGGCCACACGTGGCGATCACGCCGTTTAGATCGGTCAGCGCGATCAGCTCGATTTCGGGAAAGCGCGCATCCCAGGAATGATCGACAATCTCCCAGAGCAGATTGGCCGCGCTCTGAAATTTACCCAAGGCTCTGTCCGCAAGAGCGAGATCACGACGGCTTTGCGGCTCTTCCGGTCGCAACGCGAGCACGCGCTCGAGCACGGGCGCAGCCAAGTCGGGTCGGTTTGCCTGGAGCAATCGGTTCGCGAGAATTCGCAAGACGCCCGCGTCGTCCACGCCGAGGTCAGCGAGATTCGAGAGAATCTGCAGAGCCACTTCCGACTGACTTTGCTCAAAAAAATAATCCGCGGATGTGACGTAAAAGGCCGGTTCCAATTGGTGCGACTCGCGTTCAGCGAGGTAGGTTTGGAAACGTTTTTCTTTTTCGGCCTTTTTGTAGCGATCGATGTATTCGTTCGATGGGGACATCGGCCGCAACTGCAAAGGTTCATCGCGCGAGGCTTCATCAGCGGGAGAGATGAAATGGGCTGTGGAGTTGCCCGCGCCTGCTTCGAAGACGGGGGACTTGAGATGTGGCGAGGCAAGCGCGGCAGGCGTTCCGCGGGAAACTTCGAACGGCTCGAGCAAATCGTCGCCGTCCCGTGAGGCAGGTGCTGGCGCATTTGGATCGGTTAGGACGGATGCGGGGCTCGCTGCGGTCGGCGTAGGCGAGGGTACGTTTTGTGGAAAGGAACGTTCCCACCATTTCTGACGCTCACGGAATTTGGCCACAACGTCTTCAAGGTGCTGGTCGTGATTCTTGCGCTCATCCAGCGCAGCCGCTTGCCGGCGGGAATCCCATTCTGCGCGCAAATCGTCCGGCGGGTTGACGTCGAAGCGCACATAGTCGTCGAGCGATTCGAGCACCACCAACGACGTATCCGGGGTCGCAATACGGAACTGCTGGCTCAACCCACGGATTTCCGTTTGATGCTCAGCGCGGTCTCCAGATAGGGAAATGATTTTGTCGTGCGCCCACGCCCGTGGGGCGAGGGTGCTAGGATCGTCCCCGGAAATTAACGGGACTTCGATTGTTTGAGCCGTAGCGCGATCATGCCCGATCGTCAGTTTCAGATCGGCATTCTTCCCCTGCATGCGTCCGGTCACAGCGATGGCTTCTCCTGAAATGGGCGAGCCGATGATGGGAAATACTTCGCTGATCGCGCCATTTTCAAACTCGGCGCCGAGTAAATGGGGCGAGCGCGTCTGCAAAACGAAGGCTCCTTTGCTCGCGTCAACTCGGTTGAGATCGACAAACTCGCCGTCGCGAGCGGCCGCTGCAGCCCGCAGCCAAACGGTGTCCGCGTGGGGCGCCGCGTTGATCGCGTGAACAATGGCGTGAAAAGGTAAATCTGGGGAAGCTTCCTTCACTCCGTAGTTGAAATACCCGTCGGAAAATAAAACCCATGCGTCCACGCTGTTGTTGTCCGTCCAACCGTCCAGCGAGGTACCGCCATCGTAAGCTGTCGCTGCGAGTTCTTCGCGCAGGGCGTGCCAATCGCCGCCTTTGACGGAAAAAGTTTTCGTCTCTTCCGGGCGATCGCGGAAGCGGATCAGTTGGACCTCGACGTTTTTTAATTCCGCGAACCAAGCGTCGAGTAAGGCGAATTCTTTGGAGTGATCCCGTTCGGAGCCAGAGCTCGAACTGTCCCAAAGCAGCCCAACTACTTTGGGAATGGGACGATTGAAGAGCAATGGGGCAACCGGGATTTCGGCGTAGAAGTATTCATTTCCCCGATACCGACCCGTGACGACTTTCGGGCGCTCTAGTTTAGGCACCGTGACTTCCAGCGCACCGTGCGCGGGAAAGTCGTCGCGCTCGACATCCATCACCTGCTGATCCTGCCACGGCGGCAGCGTGAGATCCAAATTCGTGTGCACGTCCGGCGTAGCGGCTGCGCTGGTGTGCACTTTCAAGTGCAACGTGAAGTGTGGAATGTGTTGCGGAAAATCCAGAATCAACCGGTAGAGTCCAGCGTCACTGCTCCAGGCCAAGTTTTCTTGGAAGGTGACTTGGATCTCGCGAGTAGAGTGAGCGGGAATACCGTCAATCCGCGCGCGAAACTCATGCGCACTGGTCGGGCTCGGCGCGCCGGCGGCATCGCGGCGTGGAAAATTTGTTCCTGGCCGCGCCCGCGCTCGCTCAACGGGCACGGCATCGCGCAAGTGGCCGTCGACATCAAAAGCAAACGCCGTCATCTCCGCCCCGTCTTCCATCGGGCAGCTAAACGTGCCGTCGACAGGATGATTATTGGGATTTCTAAAAGTGAGGTGGAACGTGGTCGCCGCGATCAAGCTGGTGACTTCCGCAGTGATCTCGACACGTTCAGCGATCGGAGTTGAGTCTTCCGGATGGGCGGGGTCGATGCGTTGCGCGTGCAACGAGGGCGAAGCACTGGAGTTCAGCGCAAGCAGCGCCGAAAGCACGATGGGGAATCGAAAACGCAATGGGGTGGGATCTAGCAACTAAACGCGCGCTAAGTCACTTTCTTAGTCGGTGCGGCCAGCCCGCAAGAATTCGCGCACATCCTGACCTTGCGCGAAAAACCTTCTAGGTCGAGCAGGCGTTACTCGCCTAGCTTTTTGCCGGTCATCATGTAGTTGCGGACGTAGTCTTCCACCGCGTCAGTCAGAGGCGTGATGGGCCGGGCATAGCCGCTGTTTCGCAACTTCTGGATGTCGGCCTTGGTGTAGTACTGATATTTGTTTTTCAGCACGTCCGGCATCTCGATGAAGTCGATGCGGGTCGGTTTTCCGATCGCGATAAAAATGGCCGAGGCGAGGGTAACCCAGGTGTTCGCTTCGCCGGAGCCGAGGTTATAAAGGCCGCCAGCCTTGGAACCCCCTTCGGCGAAATGGAGTGTCATTTCGATGGCGTCTTTTACGTAGAGAAAATCGCGCATCTGATGCCCATCGCGGTATTCTGGCCGATAGCTTTTGAAGAGCTGAACTTTTCCCGTGTTGAGAATCTGCTGGTAGGCCTTGTTGACCAGGCTGCGCATGTCGCCCTTGTGATCTTCGTTGGGCCCGTAGACGTTGAAATATTTAACGCCGACGATTCGATCGAGAATCCCTTTTTCCTGCGCGTAGCGGTCGAACAATTGCTTCGAATAACCGTACATGTTGAGCGGACGCAGCGCGGCGATGTTTGGGATGTTATCATCCATGCCTTGAGCGCCGTCGCCATAGGTCGCGGCGGAAGATGCATAGATGAAACGAGCTTTTTGCGCCAGTGCCCACGAAGCCAGTTCCTTGGTATAAGCAAAGTTATTGTCGATCAGGTAGCTGGCGTTTTTCTCCGTGGTGGCGGAGCAGGCGCCGAGATGAAAGACCGCAGAAAACTGCCCGTAGGCATCGGGCTTTTCATGTATGGTTTTCCTGAATACGTCGGCCTCGATATAGTCGGCGAATTTCAGAGGAACCAAGTTCTTCCACTTTTCGTCTTGGCCGAGAATGTCGGTCACCACGATGTTGGAAATGCCTCTCGTGTTGAGAGCCCAGATCAGGGCGCTGCCGATGAAGCCGGCGCCGCCGGTGACAAGGATTTTTCCTTCGAGAGAAGACATGGTTTAGTCGCGAGAAAGTTCTTCCGAGCGCGCTTTCGCAGCGAGTACGGCTTCGGTGACGATGCCGCGAAAGTTGTGCGCCTCAAAACGTTTGAGCGCGGCGAAGGTGGTGCCGTTGGGAGAGGTGACTTGATTGCGCAACGCTTCGGGTTCCGTGCCGCTTTGCACGAGCAATTTGCCCGCTCCGAGGATCGTTTCGAGCGCGAGCATTTGGGCAATCTGACGATCGAGGCCAGCCGCGATGCCGGCTTCGCGCAGAGCTCCAGCGAATTCGAAAATGTAAGCGGGACCGCAGCCGCTGATCGCCATCAGCGCATCGATTTGCACTTCGGGAATTTCTACTTCTCGGCCCATCGCGGAAAGCAGCGTGATGGCGGCGGCGCGATCGGTGGCGGACAATTCGCGGGCGGCGCACCAACCCGTGACGCCGGCGCCGATGGCGGCTGGCGTGTTGGGCATAGTGCGGACGAGGTTGCGTGCGTTTGGGAAGGTTTTGCCGAGGCGCGCGAGCGTTTTCGCCGCTAGGACCGAGATGACGAGTTTGCCCGCGGTGAGTTCGGCGAGGCGCGGATCGGCACTGGCGAGATGTTGGGGTTTGAATGCAACGACCAAAACATCCGCGCCATTGAGCAATTCATCGAGTGTATGCGCTTGGCGGATACCGGTGCGCTGGGCGAGGGCGGTCGCGCTAGCGCCGCTGCCGCTGAGGCAAACAATCTCTTCGGGACGGTAAGTATTTTTGGCCAGAAGGCCATCGATGATGGCTGAAGCCATGCGGCCGGCGCCGAGAAAGGCCAGGGTGCGTTGGGTCATTGCGAAAACAAAAACCTCAACGAATGCCGAAGGAGGTTGCGAGCGTGTTTACGCGTGAGTTGAAGTCGCTGAAAAGAGTGGCTCCTGGCGGGTGATTTCCTCAGCGAAAATATCCTTTTCTGTAGGCGCATTCAAACCGAGCGCCGCCAAGCCTCTCATGTCGTTTCTTCCGGTATCGGGGCGTTGGTCGAACCTGGGGGCGGCAACGGACGCTTCCGTTTTTCGACGGGATGCACCAGCACTGCGATCGTGCCTCCGCCGGAGCGATCTAGCATCGAAACATCGCCACCCATATTGCGCAAAGCGTGACGCGCCACGGTCAACCCCATGCCAACGCCGACGGTCTGCTTCGCGCTGATGAACGGCTCAAACATGTGATCCCGAATCTGCGGATCGATGCCGGAGCCTTCATCTTCCACGCGAATTTCCACGGCGGAGGCGCCGCTGGGCATTTCGATTTTGCGCGTGCGCACCGTGATCGGACGTTTGTCGGGGGCGCGCGAGCCGTAGGACTCCCAGGCGTTGATCAAAACTTTCGAGAGCACGTCTTCAAACACTTCCACGTGCGTTTCGATTTCCAAACTGCCCAGCGGATTATCGATCGTAACTGGCTGATTGATCTTAAATTCAGCTTTATAGCGAGCGACCCCATCGCGCAGCAGTTGTGCTACGCTGCATTTCAAAACCGGGAGAGCCGATTTTCCTACCAGCGACGTGAGCTGCTTAATGATATTAACAATCCGCTGCACTGCGTTTTCCACGTGCTCGGCGTTCTTTTTGACGAACTCCGGCTTGGTATGATGCGTCTTGATCAGGTCGAGATAACCGAGGACGACGCCGAGGAGATTGTTGAGATTGTGAGCAATGCCTTGCGTAACTGCTCCGATCGTAGCCGCGCGTCGCGCTTCTTGAAGGCGGCGTTGCAGATCGACCATCTCGCGATTGATCGCAACGAAGCGAAGCTGCGTTTGTACGCGGGCCAAGGTTTCATCCAGATCGATCGGCTTGGTAATGTAGTCGACCGCGCCGACCGCAAGACCTTCGAGTTTACTCTCTTTCGAACTACGAGCGGTGATGAAGATGACTGGAATCGACCGAGTCTCTTCTTTTTCCTGCAAGCGCTGACAGACATCGATGCCGTCCATGTCAGGCATCATTACATCGAGTAAAATCAGGTCCGGCTTTTCGCGCGTGACCACGTCTAATGCCTCCTGTCCCGTGAAGGCGGCGACCACCCGGATGCCCTCTCGCTCGAGCTTGCGCTTGAGCAACTGTACATTCACGGGCTGGTCGTCGACGACCAGGATGGTAGGGGAGGACATAGGGTAAACTTGAGGCGACAGCCGCGCTTCTTCAAGTGCGCGTGCGCTGCCGGTGCGCTTGTACCGTATTTTTCATCAACATCGTGACCGTCATCGGTCCGACGCCACCCGGCACGGGTGTCATCTTGCTCGCCTTCGGCGAAACCTCTTTGAAGTTCACGTCACCCACGAGGCGGTATCCAGATTTCTTGGACGCATCGGGCACGCGATTCATACCGACGTCGATCACGACTGCTCCGGGTTTGACCATGTCGCCGGTGATAAATTCTGGTCTGCCGATCGCCGCAATCAAGACGTCGGCTTGGCGGACTAGCTCGGGAAGATTGGACGTTTGCGAGTGGCAGACGGTTACTGTGCCGTTGGCACCGGCGCGTTTTTGAAGTGCGAGCAGCGCGACCGGTTTGCCGACGATCAAGCTGCGGCCGACGACCACGACGTGCTTGCCTTTGAGATCGACGCTACTCCGACGGAGCAACTCCATGATGCCTGCGGGGGTACAGGCAGTGAAGCCAGTGTCGTCATCCTGCGCGATCTTACCGAGATTGATCGTGCTGAAACCGTCGACGTCTTTTTCCGGGGAAATGCGGCGAAATACGGCGGTCTCATCAATGCCTTTCGGCAAAGGTGACTGGACGAGAATTCCATCAACCGTATCATCGACATTCAGCTCATCGACCAGTTTAAATAAGTCGGCTTGGGTAATGGTGACCGGAGGTAGAATTACCCGCCCGGTGACACCGATTTCTTTCGAGGTTTTTTCTTTCTTTGTAACGTAGGAAACCGAGGCGGGGTCTTCGCCGACCCGGACCAACGCGATGCAAGGTTTGCGACCCTGGATCTGCGCCACCTCGGTCTTCAACTCGGCAATAATTTCGGACGCGATTTTGTTACCGTCGATCAATTCCATGAAAACGAAAATGGCTGATGCTTAGCGCAACTGCAGGCTTTCAACTTTAACGACAATATCCTTGGTGCCTTCGACTGGCTCGGCGGTGCCGTAGACCGTCACTTGGTGTTCGACGTATTTGTCGATTTGTTCAGTTTGAAGCAGTTTGCTGACATCGAGGTAAGCGTAGCGGTCGCCCGCAGAATCATTCAGTTGAAAATCGTATGGCCGGCGCGGATGGAGCAAGCTGCGGCTAGAGACAAATTTACCTTGGAATAAACGCGGCAAAGAAGCGCTGCCGCCGTCGCCCATATTAACCGCTTGTCCTGAGCCAGAGACAGCTGCGGGCGCGGCTGGCGCTGGGGAAAACGGCTGTGGCGCGGCAGGGCGCGGCGTGGGTGTCGGGATCGCACGCGCGGCGGGCGGAGGAGTGACGTGCGACGACGCTGAGACCGAGTTCCAACCCTGAATGTAACCGATCACGCGCTTGGTTAGTTTCACTTGCGTGTACTTGCCACGATAGCCCGTGATTTCGACCTGATCGCCGACTTCCATTTTGCCAAGCGAAGGTGCGGTCGCTTTCGGCAGCGTGCGGAAAACTGAACCCGGTTTCACGTTCAGATCTTTGTCCAAATCTTTATTCGCGACGTACGCTTCTTGTGCGCCGTCGAGTTCGATGGCGGTCCATCCTGCAGAAAGCGGTTCGGCGGTGCCGACGGCCGGCTTCGGCTCGGTGCCTGCGCTAAGAATTGTCAGGACTGGCGATGCGGCGTTCGGCTTAGAATGAACTGCGGTCGTCGACGTCAATGGCGCGGCGGCCAGGCTGGCGATGGGCCAGAGGGCAAGCAAAGAGAGCAGGTTAATCTTCATGATGGGAGGCAGGTTTATCGTGTGCGCCGGGCTTAGAACGCACGACCGGCGTCTTGAACAATAAGTTTATTTCTCGATTAGAAAGAGGTTTGACCGCGCGCAAAGGAATTCCTTTCAGCAGGAATGATCCGATTTGATAACGCTTAAGGCGCTTCACGTCGTAACCGAGCACGGTGAAGAGCTGGCGGATTTCGCGTTTTTTGCCGTGGTGCATCTGCACGTCGATGACGGTTGATTCCTTGGCCGCATTGATACCCAGAAACGTGGCACGTTCGACTTTTAACCGCTCTCCCTCAACCACGATTCCGCGGATCAGCAGAGCCTTTTTCGCGGCCGGAAAAGGCTGTTTCAGGGTCACCATGTAGCGTTTCACTACCACGTTGCTCGGATGCATCAAGCGATGCGCGAGGTCTCCGTCCGTCGTGAGGATAACCAGGCCTTCGCTTTCTTTATCGAGCCGACCGGCGCAAAAAAAACGCAGACCGGCGAAGTCGCGAGGCAACACTGTGAAGATAGTTTCTTCGTGATGCGGGTCGTCATTCGAACAAATCAGCCCGCGCGGTTTGTGCATCGCGAGCGTGACCTTAGGCTGCGCGGCATGCCGAATCGTTTTTCCGGAAACCGTCACCTTATCGACGCCCGGAATGATTTTCTGTCCCAGCATTGCCTTTGCACTGTTCACCCAAACTTCGCCTTCCGTGATGAGCGCTTCGGCGGCGCGGCGCGAGCACACGCCCGCATCGGCGAGAAACTTCTGTAGACGAACGGGCTCGGGTTGACTCATGAAACTGGCACTTGGTGCGATTTATGCCTGCGAAGCAAGCTCCCGGGATACGAAACTAAGGCTTGCGAGTACACCGCTGCTTCCTAGAAAATTCTTTTTTATGTCCGCCTCCGTCGCTGATTCCGCCCACGCGTCTGTATACAATAAAGACAATCCGTTTCTCGCGAAAATCACCGAGAACCGCGTTCTGAACCGTCCGGGCTCCTCCAAAGAAACCCGCCACTTCGTGGTACATATCGGCGGCAGTGGTTTAACCTATAAAGCGGGCGATTCGCTCGGCGTCTATCCAAGCAATCGTCCGTCGGAGGTCGAAGAGGTGATCAAGCATCTGGGCGCAACCGGCGACGAACACGTGATGTTGCCGAAGGCAACTTCTGCGATCACCCTGCGCGAAGCGCTCACCAGCCGATTAGCGCTAGGCGGACCGACCTCGAAAATTTTGCACACCTTGCTGGCAAAGGCGACGGACCAAGAAGAGAAAGCGGAGCTCGCCGCGCTGCTTCAACCGGAAGCCAAAGAAATGCTGCCGAGCTTTCTCGATGAGCGTGAGTTCGTCGACCTGCTCGATGAATTTCCCAGTGCGAAACTCACACCGCAAGAACTCGTCGATCACCTACGCCGTTTGATGCCGCGTCTTTACTCGATCGCATCGTCGCCCAAACAGCATCCGAACGAAATTCACCTGACCGTGGCGGTGGTCCGTTACACCACGAACAATCGCGAGCGCCATGGCGTTTGCTCCACCTTCTTGGCCGATCGCGTGAAACTCGACCACACGCCGACGCCGATTTTCATTTCGCACTCTCACTTCGGTCCGCCGGAAGACACCGACCGCGACATCATCATGGTCGGGCCTGGCACGGGCATCGCGCCGTTCCGCGCCTTCGTACAGGATCGTGTGGCCGCGGGCGCGAAGGGGCGCAATTGGGTTTTCTTCGGTGACCAGAAAAGTGCGACCGATTATCTCTACGAAGAAGAGTGGATCAAGTACGTCGACAACAAGAGCGTCACCCGTATCGACCTCGCCTGGTCGCGCGATCAGGACAAGAAAGTTTATGTCCAAGACAAGATGCGTGAAAACGCGGCTGAGCTTTGGGCATGGCTTAAGAATGGCGCGTATTTCTTTGTCTGCGGCGACGCGAAGCGCATGGCTAAGGACGTCGACGCGGCGCTGCACGAAATCATCGCGCAGCAGGGCGGGATCGACGCCGCGGCTGCGACCGAGTACGTCAAAACGATGAAAAAAGAAAAACGGTATCAGCGCGACGTGTATTGATTTAAGCACTACAACATGACTTTCAATCAACGGACGGCTGTCGTCACTGGCGCGGGCCGCGGCATCGGCAAAGCGATCGCCGAAGTGTTGTCCAAGCACGGCGTCAACGTCATCTGCGTTTCAAAGTCTCCCGAGAGCTGCGGCGCCGTTGCGGCAGCAATCACGGCCGCCGGTGGTAAAGCGAAGGCCGTGCCTGTGGACGTCGCCGATGGAGCCGCCATCGCGAAGGCCGCCGAGTCGCTTTTGGCCGAGTACGGGAAGATCGATATCCTGGTCAACAATGCTGGCATCACTCGTGACGGGTTGATTGCTCGCATGTCCGAAGATGATTGGAACGCAGTCATCCAGACCAATCTCACCAGCGCGTTTCACTGGACGAAGGCGATCGGCTGGCCCATGTGCCGGGCTCGCTATGGTCGCATCGTGAACATCGCCTCGGTCGTGGGTTTGATCGGCAACGCCGGGCAAGCCAACTATGCCGCAGCAAAAGGCGGGATGATCGCATTCACGAAATCGGTCGGCAAAGAATTCGCGCGTCGCAATGTCACTGCGAACGTCGTCGCGCCTGGATTTATCAAGACCGACATGACTGCTGTCTTAAATGAAGAGGTGCAAAAGGCAGCCCAGGCTTTTATTCCTATGCAGCGTTTCGGCGAAGCCGCCGACATCGCGAACATGACAGCGTTCCTATGCTCCGAAGAGGCAAACTACATCACCGGCCAAGTTTTTACCGTTGACGGCGGCATGGCGATGTGACCCGCTTCACAACTCGAAATCTTAGCATCATGGCAGACCAAAAAACCATCGAACAGCGCGTCAAAGAGATCATCGTTAACCAGCTTAATGTTAACGAGGAACAGATCACCCCACAGGCTTCGTTCCTCGACGATCTTGGCGCCGATTCGCTCGACACTGTCGAGTTAATCATGGCTTTCGAAGAAGAGTTTAAAGACGAGATTAAAGGTGAGATTCCCGAGTCCGACGCCGAAAAGCTTCAGACCGTCGGTCAGGTCGTCGACTACATCAAGGCGAAGGCCGCTGCTAAGTAAGTTCTTTTCGATTTTCCGCGTTCTACCGAGCCTCGTTTGAGACTGCCTGGTAGAACGCTTTTTTATTTTTGACGCACGAGCATGCGCGTGCCGCCGTCCGATAAATCGGCGCTTCGCAATTCGCTGAAAAACGTTTACGGTTTTCGTTTTCATGGAATCCAAGATCGCTTCTTCCCCTCGTGTAGTGGTCACCGGCCTCGGCGCCATTACCTCCCTGGGCCACGACGTCGATACGTTCTGGGCTAACTTGCTCGCGGGTAAATGCGGCGTGGATCGTATCACGCTTTTCGATCCCACGCCGTTTGCCTGCCAAATCGGCGCCGAAGTGAAGAACTGGCAAGCCGACCAGTTCATGGATCCAAAGGAAGCGCGTCGTAATGATCGCTACACCCATTTTGGTTTTGTCGCTGCGAAGGATGCGATCAAGGACTCGGGCCTTGCGATGGACACCGAAGATCCCGATCGCGTCGGCGTTGTCATCGGCTCGGGCATCGGTGGCATGTTGACCTATGAAAATCAGCTTAGAAATCTTTTCGACAAAGGTCCGCGCAAAGTGTCGCCGTTCACGATTCCGTCGCTGATCGGAAATATGTGCTCGGGCTTGGTCGCGATCGACATCGGTGCGCGTGGTCCGAACTTCGGCATCGTCTCCGCTTGTGCAACGGGCACTCACGCAATCGGCGAAGCAATGCATATGATTCGTCGCGGCGATGCAGAT
>FTDT01000237.1_pt1 | contig 22479 bp, 8 predicted proteins | sample 1640021 | NCBI WGS metagenome assembly FTDT01 (sample SAMEA3914869, study PRJEB12502) | metagenome | biome: forest; material: soil | place: USA | collected 2012-03-12 | depth 0.1 m | reverse complement strand
CCGCTGCGCTGTGCTGTCCTTATCTTTCGGTCGAAAGATAAGGAAAGCAGACGACTCCGCCGCGAGCGAAATGATCAGCCGGCTTCGCTGTTTGTCCAACGCCTCCGAGGAAATTGGGACAAAAGTGCCGGCTTCTGCGTCCCAGCGTTCCGCCATCAAATCATGGACGCGGAATGTACAGTTCGCCTCGACGTCATGCTGGCTGGTGTTCGCGAGAAAATAAATTTCTGTATCCGCGTCGCCATGACGGTGAATCCAGTGCAGCGGTTGATCGCTGCTGAAATCGGGTTCGATCTCTAAATGGCGCAGCGCGGCTTCCACCGTCATTTGCCGAAAGACCCGGCCGCGACCGCAAGCATGGACGGCAACACTCTGATCTCCCCAGATTTCCCTAACGAGACCGATGAGTCGCGCATCGGCCTCGGTGCGATCGGTGAGCCCGGGAGTTTGTTTCGGTGGTTTGCCCCAAACGCAGCCACCGGCGCGGACCTCATCGCGAAGATGTGTGAGCAAGGGTAGGGTCATGGTGTCTGCATGATCTAAAACGAGAAGCTTGTAGTTGCCGCCGCGAGAAACCCACTCGCCGTTTTCCACGCGGAGTTGAGCAAATGTGTCGGGGCTGCAGGCGTCGTAATCGTAACCGTCGAAGGTCGTGCCGACGAAACGATGCAAAGGCTCTTCTGGTTGCAGGCGAAGAATGTCGGCGGTGGGATGGCCGGTGCGGAGGAGAAATTGGCACCGCGCGAGGTAGCGATGCCAGGGTCCGGTGCTTTCCCACCAGGTCTGCGTGCGTTCGTAATGTTGCCCCCACGGTCCCATTTGCACTCCGGGCGCGACGTGCAGGAAGGGCTGCATCGCGTAACGGTGAACGATGATGTGATTAACGCCCGTGGTGAGCAATTCGTCCGCGAAGGGCTTGAGCGTGGCGGGATGCTCAAGCCAGCGTTCTTTCTGGTCGGCATCGAATGATTCTGCCCCGATGATCGTACGTCCATTGAGGTGCGCGGCGGAGGCCATCGCTTTATTGGTCGAACGGAATCCGTCGTCGGGGCGATGAGGCCAGAATTCCGCGATCGGTTCGTCGGCGAAATTCGCCGCATCGAGATCGTTGCCAATCGTCGTGTAACTCTCGAACGAGAAGCGAAGATGGTTTTGGCGAGCGATGCGCTGGACGACGGCAGCGTAGTTTTCAACCATCAACTCGGAAACGGTTTTGCGCAGGTCCCAAAGAAAGCGCTCTGAAGTTTGGAGATCGTCCACGATTCGGCCGAGCGCCACTGGAAGATAGGGCAACGGGTCGTAACCTCGCCGTTTGATAAATTCGTCGCGCAGGTGTGGAGTCCAGTTTTGCCCGCCACCTTCCCAGCTGTCGATATGCACGGTGGTCCACGCGTCGCGATCGGCGGCAGCGACCGCGCGGCCGAGCAACGATAGCACGGTGTTCAGATGCAGGGCGGTCGCTTGAGCGGAGAGTTTATCAGACTCAGGCCCGGCGGTGTTTTCCGGCGTTGGGCCGATCATGGAGCCGGTAAAGGCGTGGCCAATGCGCAAAATGGTCCACTGACCTTCCGGCGGAGTCCAGTCCAGCTGCCCATCGGACCTCATGCGGGCGGTCAAATTTATCATTCGATCATGCGCCACGGCCGCCGCGGCCGGCAAAGTTGCGGTGAGCGGTGCGCTTTCCCCTCCGGCATACCCGATCCAACCGTGCCAGCCGAGGAGTTTGGTCCGCATCGGGTCGTCGATACGATACCGGCGATGAAGCTCGCAAGCCGTCAAGGCGACTCGTGTATCCGTTTGCGCATTACGATCGAGTCGGATTCGGAATTCTCGCGTTTGCACAGGTTCGAAGGAAAAAGTGAAGGATCGGCTTCGCCAATCACACGGCCCTGCGGCGAACGATTTGATTGTCTTCCAACCGCGATCGTCGCGCGCTTCGAGGACGAGTTGCGCTGAGGTCTCCCGTTTTGCGAAATTTACCTCGAGGACACCCGCGGTATAGGGCTGCGGGAATGAAATCACGATTTCCCGCGCATCGTTCGTGAGCACGAGCGGTTGCTTTTCCGTGGGAGCGGCGCGGGTTTGTTCGCTCTGCGAAAAACGCGGTGACGCCTCACTCATCGACGCGTGATCGGACGGAAGGGAGGGAATGGCTAGAACGGCGACGTCGCGGTAATCCGCTCCGGGCGGAAAACGTCGGCGCGGCTGCACTTTGGCCCATTCAGGTTTTTCGGGTGGGTCATCAGTGGGCACATGAGGTCGCCTCAGTTTTCCGCTAAAGGGACGATCACCTTCGACGTAGGTTTCGCTAGCGAAGAGCGATTGCATCCCGAGTTCCGGCGGGATCCACGGCCCACCACTACCATAATAACCGTCGCCGTCGTTGATCGCGAGTTGCAGGCCGAGCCGTTTGGCTTCGCTCACGGCGAAGCCGAACATTTCCTGCCATTGAGAATCGAGAAACTGCATCGGCCCGTCGGGTGTGCCTTGCTCTACATCCATGATCAGGGCACCGCCGATCCCGACGCGCTGCATGGCCTCGAGATCCGCGCTGATGCCCGCGCGCGTGACGTTGCTGCTCAGCCACATCCAGTAGACCCAGGGCCGCGCTGCGGCCGGCGGCGCGATGAATCCAGCGCGGAGCTCTTCGAGCGAGTTTGCCCCCGTCTGGGCAGAGGGAGTCGAGCTGAAAAGATTAACCGCTGCGATGAGCCACAGCGAAAGATACGCCAAGGACTTTCGCCGGCAGGAAAAGATCACGGGGTCTTCTGCAGCTCAGTGAACGTAAGGAAAACACAGCCCTGCTTCCGGAGTTCCGCCAGGATCGCAGGAAGTTGGTCATAAGTTTCAGGCCGCCATTCGTGGAACAGGATGACGGTTTTATCGGCAATCCCGGTCGTGGCGCTTTCATAAATCGCAACGGCGCTGGTGTGGGCCTCGTCCCAGTCGTTTGTCGAGATGAAGTGGAATTTCTGATACGGATAGACCACGAGCCCGTCACGTCGGACCAGCGCGTCGACTCGGGAATCCATTTCCAAAAAGGGCGCCCAAAACCATGCCGGTGGATGACCTGTCGCCCGACGGATGGCTTCGGTGCATTTGCTGATTTCTGCAAAGGCGCCCGCGTCGTCGAGTTTCAACAGATGAGGATGGGTGTAGGAGTGGTTGTTCAACTCGTGGCCCGCCGCGAGAGCGTGTTTGGCCAGCTCAGGATTTGCATCCACCTTCCGGCCGATATAGGAAAAGTTAACGTGCACGTGCTCGCGCGCGAGCAGTGCGAGGATTTTTTCGGTTTGCACCGGAACCGGGCCGTCGTCGAAAACGAGTGAAACGCGAAGCGGCGAACCAGCAACAATCGACGATATCGTCGCAAAGACAAAAAGGAGTAAGAGCGGTAGAGGTCGCGTCGTGGGCATAGGAATATAATCAGTCTGGTTAGGGCGTGGACGTAGGGTCGAGCCGCGCATAAAGGCCCAACATGGCGCCGACAAATCCGCCCGCAACTTCCGTAGTGAGAATCGACGCATCTGCCTTCGAGCCGAGACGCTGCCAGGTTGTTCCGTCTTGGCTGAAGCTTGCTTCGATCGAGCCATCGATGACCCGAAGCTGAAGATGAATTTCGCCCGCTGCGCTGAGCTTTGTTGAAGCAAGTTCGGCGGGGTGCGTGTCGCCCTTTGTTTGTTCGAGGAAGAGAGTGGGGTGAGCGCTGCCGTGCACGCCGAGGAAATAAAAGTGCTTCTCATTTTGAAACACAGCGAGGCCAGCTGATGTGTTCGCTTCGGACGGAATGGCGATTGTCGCTCTTGCAGTGAAGCGGCTATGCTGAACTCGCCGAGCGATAAATGCGGGCTGGCCGTCGAGAGCGAGCGAAGCCGTTTGCGGCGTAAGCCAGAGCGTATGATTTCGGATGTGCAACCAGGTTTGGTGGGGCTGACGAATCATGAGCCATTCTGGGTTCAGCAGAGCTGAGTCGAAAGAGTCTTTCCAGGTGAAGTTCCCGTTGAGCGGATGAGGATTAGCCGGATTTATAGAGACCGCTTTAGGCGAAGGAACGATCAGAGGTACGCGTTGGCCTGCCGGTAAAATCACCGGCCAATCGTCGTTGGTCCAATGAACGGGCAACATGAACGTTTCGCGCCCAGTCACGTAGCGCGTTCTTTCGTAAGGTCGGCAGGCGAGAAAGACCGCCCAATCCTTGCCGTCGGGCCCGCGTGCGATGTCGGCGTGGCCCGCACTCACCACCGCACCCGGGACGTTAGGCGAAAGGTCACGTTGGGTTAGAATTGGATTTTGATTCCAAGGTTTATAGGGACCGGAAACGGTATCGCTCCGGAATACCACTTCGGAGTGATTGTATTCAGTTCCACCTTCCGCGCACATGAGATAGTAATGATCTTTGCGTTTAAAGAGATGAGGGCCCTCTATATACCAAGGTTTTTTAGCCAAATCGACGCCACCGTTTACGATCATCGTGCGCGGGCCGACCATCCGTGTGGATTTCAGGTCAAATTCCTGCAGCCAAATCGCGGCGTGTCCTGGGTATTGAGCGCCCCCTTCAGGTGAGCCGTTGTTGACAATATAAGCGCGTCCATCGTCGTCAAAGAACAGAGCGGGATCCATGCCTTCGAAAGGGAGTGGAGTGGGGTCGGACCACGGCCCGGCCGGATTCTTCGCACTGATGATAAAATTTACGCTCCATCCCGGGGCCATGTGCGAACCGACCATCGTGCAAATAATATAAAACGTCCCGTCCCGATAAGTAATGGCGGGCGCATAGATGCCTTGGGAAACACCGACATCGTCATAGTTTAACTGAGTCGGGCGATCGATCGCGTTGCCTAGCGGTGTCCAGTTGACCAAGTCTTGGCTGTGAAAAATGGGAAGTCCGGGAAAGTAGATGAAACTTGAGTTTACCAAATAGTAGTCGTCGCCGACACGACAGAAACTCGGATCGGGATGAAATCCACCGAGAATCGGATTTCGGTAATGACCGGCGGGCAATGGCGCCCGGGCGGTTATATCATCTCCCTCGTAATAGAAATCGTGAAAGGCGACGGGCTTGGCCTCGCCTGATCGAGCGGCAGTCGAGACGAGAGCGAGCAGGACGAGAAAGAAGGGTAGAGGCCGATGCATAGCTGAATACAACAACGAGCGATCCGCCCTCGCGAGAGCGGATCGCCGTTGTCCTACTAGCGCTTCCCCAATGGAAGCAATTTATTATGTCGATTAAGGCGACACAGTGATCGCATTTACAACCACGAACACCGGGCGTTCGCTGACGTCGATTTTCACGCTATTCGACTGAATCGTCAGCGCGGTGGTCACACCCGTTGTACTGCCACTAGCCAATGTGACTTCGCTCGCGGTTGTCGGTGATCCGCTGAACGTGAGTTTATATTGTGAGACCGTGGTTCCGTTGCTGGTGGGGCACCAAATCGCGTAAACACCGCTGTTGCCGGTCGCGCTCTTGAATTTATAGATATAGACATTCGGATTTCCCGAGCTGACTTCGCCGGCGTATAACGTGCCAGTGAGCAGCGAGCGCATGGTGGAAACATAGAACCACGATTTACGCTTATTCCCGCTGAGGTCGATCATGCCGCAGGTATTGTAGGTCCCCCAGGCGCCACCGGCGTCCTCGACGGTATAGTTCATCATGCGATCTACTCCGGCTTTGGCACCAATCAGAAACGCACGTAACATCCATTCGCCTTGCAGCTCCTCAGAGTCATATCCGTTGTTCGGCCACTGCGTGTGCGTCATGGCTTGTTGGGTTGAACCGCCATCGACGTCCCAGCCGAACTCGCTCAACCAGACTTCTTTTCCAGGCTGGAAATAATTCCGATAGCGTGTGAGAGACTGAAGTATGCCAAGCAGATTGTCCGACTCGGGACTCGCGCCCTGATTTTTCGCGGGATTCTGATCGTAGTGATGGAAGTTAAGCACGTCCGCGGGGAAGCTGCCGCTGCGATATTCGTTGGCCCAGAGCTGAATTGCCTTTGGATAGTCGGGCGAGAATTCCGCCAGACCAGCCATGGCTAACTTCATCGATGGGTCGGCATTTTTGACGCCGAAGGTGGTGCCCAACTTGCTTTGATTTCCGTCGTAGTCCGCGCTCAGCATCGCGGCGAGTTGATAAGGCGTGAAGAAGGAAGAGGCGGAACTCGACCACCATTGATCAGGCTCGTTCCAGTCTTCAATATAGTTGAGATAGCCCAAGTGCGCGACTGGGGTCGCCCAAGATGGCTCGCGAATCTGGCTGGCTGAGATTGCGTTGTTGTGACCGTAGTGCGCTGCCCATTGCCACATATTATCAGCGTGGATTTTATATGAAGCCGGATCGAGAGGATCACCGCCGTAGGTGGGTTTATCCAAAGTGTTTTGGAAATTGCCCTGGATGCAGGGATAAATTTGCGATGACGCGGTCGAGTGACTATAGAAAGCGTCATAATCTGGGAAGTCCAATGGGTCCGTCAGGTTGTTCGATCCGGTCCGCCAGAGTTCGTGATAAGCGCGCGTGATGCCAACGGCCGAGAATGTCGATGGGTCGCCAAACCACCAGGAGACCCCGCCGATCATCTGGTCCATCGTAATATTGAGCGGGGTATGTCGATTGGTCGGCGGCGGCGGCGGCGAGCCGACCGGGTTGCCATAGATCGCGAGTTCTAGCAAAGGCGCGTCGGCGGCGAAGCCGGTGTAGGTCGTACCACTGGATGTATCGGTCCAACTATATGTCGTCGTCGATAGCTTATTAATATGGATATAACGCGTGCGAATGGTGGTTGGATGGTTGTGCCAACGCGCGTCGTTCGCGAGATTCTGAGAGAACAGACTTGTCCAGTGGAAGGGCGTGCCGGTGTCGACACTGAGGCCGCCGCCTTTTACTTCATAGTCGGTGCCGTTGTTTACCATTTGGGCTCCGTCGTACCAATAGATATTCGTGATATCATATTGTTGACCGAGATCGATCACGAGGCCCGCAGGGAAAAACCAGGAACTGCCGCCTACCCGCCAATCGGTGACCGGGGTGTTTGTAGGTGCCGCTGTGGTGAGGCCACTCTGTTCGTCGAACAAATTGAGGAAACTTCCCCGGTCGTCGCGAACACCGAGTTCATTTGTCACCATGTCTTCGGTGATCGGAATATGTACGCCCGTGGTTTGACCGCCCGGAGTGAAGGAGAACCAATTGAGGTTCCATCCGCCGGTCGTCGTGGTGATGCGCAGCGTTTGCGGACCACCGTTGAGTGAGACCGTCGCTGTCACCGTTTGATAGACTTGCCAGGAACCAGTGTTGGGGATCGTGATCGTGGCAAGCACGGTCGAGCCCGATTTTACTTGCAGAGAGGTCGAGCTCGTCGCGTTTGGACTCGCGACGCGCACGGAGAGCTGATAACTACCCGAAGATGCAGGGCTGATTGCGTAGTCCATCCAATCTCCGGCGTCGACCCAGCCGACGTCTTGGCCGCCGCCGACGTCGCCGGTGTTTTCGACGGCGATACCACTCATCGCTGTATAGTTTTCGGCTTCGATCTGTTGTCCGGTGCCGACGTAGGTTAATTCAAACCAATTTATATTCCACTCTCCCGTCACGGTAGTAAGACGGAGCGTCTGTGCTCCCGCTGCGAGCGGGATATTAACAGAAACGGTTTGATACGTTTGCCATGCTCCCGTGTTGGGGACCGCGACGGTCGCGAGCAGAGTAGAACCGACTTTGACCTGGATAGATTGGCCTGAATAGGGCGAAGAGACTCGCAGATCCAGCCGGTAGGTTCCGGCCGTCGCGATTGTCTGGGCATAGTCCATCCAATCGTTTGGATCGATAAAACCGACGTCTTGGCCACCACCCGTATCGCCGCACGTTTCGACGGCGACGCCGCTCATGGCGGTATAGTTTTCAGCTTGGACGGGTGTGGCGCTGGCAGCAGTCGCGCCAGCAACTAAGAGCACGGCGGCTATGGCTAACTCCTGAATGATTTTCATGGGGATGAGGTTTTTGGTCGTTAGCTAGGTGAAGCGGAGGAAGGGGAAATAGTCCGAGGTCGGATTCGCGCAGGTGCGCGAGCGGGGAAGAAAGCGAGGTAACAGGGTAAGACTCCCGAAAAATTAAGGCGGGGTGTTGAACCGTAGCGCTGAATCGAAATTTCGTCTTTATCGGATAAGACAAAACGCTTGTCGTTTTGCCCAAATCTAGAACTGCCCAGCTTCCTCGGCTGAGATGTTTCAAGCGACGATGGCCAACTCCATCCTCAAGAGCGCCGCGAATTTTTGCAGACGAGAAAGAATATGACCTACGCCGACGGCACAGTGGTGTGCAGGGCCATGAGCATTCCATTGCTCGACGAAATTTTTTGCACCGCAGTGGAAACGATATCGGCTGTTGGTATTTCCAATTTGCAAGGTCGGACCGGCGACCGATTCGCCCTCGGCGGCGAGCAGTTTCAAATTCCCATCGCGCGTCTGTACGACGGAAAGGAGCGTGACCGGGCCGCGGCGCACGGACATTTCGACAGACAGGCCCTGGCCCACTTTTCCGTGATAGACTTGCAGAGGGCGAACGCGAATCGCGCCTTCCGCGATGCCGATGTGTCCGGGACCGTCGTGTCCCATCAAGACGACGTCGTCGCGGAAATCCATCGCATAGTATTCGGTGAATGATCCCCCCACGCCGAAGGAATCGAGGATCTTCATCGCTTGGGCATTCTTTATTTCCAGCTCTCCGGCCACGGGAACGCCGCGTGCAGTCAGCAGTGAATTGCCCAATATGATCGTCGCAATGCTGGTGCGATTTTCGGAGCCTTCCGAGCCCATGTAATAGTATGCGAGAGAGCCGAGACCGTGCGCATGTACGAGTTGATCAAGAGCGATGGAGGTTTGCGCGGCGGCGGCGAGTTGATCGGCTGCGCAATCGCTTTGAACGTCAAAGACACTTTTGAACAAGTCTACGCGTGCGCTGATTTCGTTCGGTTTCACGTCGCGGCGCAGCGCGCTCAACTCGTCAACCTCAATGATTTCTATATGTCCGCCGAATTGTGCGCATAGCTGCGTGAGATCGGAGTAGATATCGAGCATGCCGTTGTAGTAGTGTCCCATGACACCGAGGCGATTATGGGCCATGACGTCGACGACGCGGACGGCCTCGACCCACTCATCGATTTCGCGCCAGCACGCTTCGTCGTCTAACGAGCCAGTAACTTGATGGAACGGGATGCCACTGCGCAGAAAGACATTGGCAATTTCCGGAACGGGACAGCTGTTACAGAAAGACAACCACTCTGAGGTCATCGTCGTGCGGTCGGGAAGCTGGTTGAAACGAACGTAGTCGAGAGCAGCGGTAGGCTGAAGATTAAGGATGATTACGGGCACTTTTGCGCGACGTACGATGGGCAACACGGTCGACGAAAGCGCGTACGTGGTGACATAGAGAAAGATGACGTCGACATCTTCCGCCCGGAAGCGATGTCCGGCGGCGAAAGCAGCGTCGACACTGTCGACTAAGCCAAGGTTGACCACTTCCACCCGGGGTCGCGCTAATCGATTTGCCACCTGCATTACATACCCAGATAGACGTGACTGTAGACCCGGGAATTGCGGCCAGTAGGTATCAAGACCGATGCCAAACAATCCGATTTTTAACTGGCGATAGATTGGGGTCGGCGACATCGGCGAGTGAAGCGATAATATAGATCGAAAGGGATCGGCCTTCTTTATCGAAAACGATAAATCTCTTGTCGTTTTGCTCGCGCCGTCCACGGGCGGGCCTGAGCGGGGCGACGTCAATTCATCAACCCGTCGCCACTCTATTCGCCGCGCTTTTCGAGGCACTTACCGGAGAAAAGTGCGCCGCGAAGTCTGAAAAGCTCTAGGCGAGCCGGGTCCGTTCAAACGGCTGCTTATTCGCTAACTATAAAAACGAATTTTCGTCATTTCACTCGGTCATTGGACCGTTGATGCAGTCGTTCTGCCAATGGCCGCCCGAAAGATTCGTCGTCGTCGGCGAATAAGATACAAAGAGCAGGGTGCCTGTGAGTGAAACGGCTTATTTGCGCGCGTTTTTAAATACACGATGCAGGGTTTTGGCGAAGTTCTCAGCGGTAGCTGGCTTCATCAGAAGATCTTTAATACCGTTAGCTTGAATGCTCTCTGCCGTGATTCCTCCACTGAAGCCGGTGGACAAAACAATCGGGATGTCAGCACGGATGGCTAAAATTTCTTGAGCGAGTTCGAGGCCAGTTAAATCCGGCATGCTGAGGTCGGAGATTACCGCATCGAACTGCATTGAATTCGCTCGAAAGAACTCAATCGCCTTACGCGGATTGGTTTCAGTGGTCGGAAAATATCCGAGATCGATTAAAACTCTTCGAGCAATAGTACAGAGCGACGATTCATCGTCGACGAAAAGAATGCGTTGCCCTTCGCCTTGAGGTAGTTGAGCGGCTTCTGCGGCCGGACTAAATTGAGAATTTTCGACGAGGGGGAAGTAGAGATGGAAGGTGGTGCCTTGTCCCGGGCTGCTGTATACGGTGATGACACCTTCATGACTTTCGACGATTCCATGAACGACCGAAAGACCGAGCCCGGTACCTTCACCAGGACCCTTGGTCGTAAAGAATGGCTCGAATATATGCTCCATCGTTTGCGGGGACATGCCTTTGCCATTATCCGTGACCGTAAGGTGTGCGTAACGCTTGGTTTGAAATCGGGGGTGGGTCGCGGCAAACTCTGTATCAACTACGACAATGTCTTGATAGACTTCGAGCAGGCCGTGTGTCCCCATCGCATGCCACGCGTTGGTGCACAGGTTCATAACAATCTGATGAATCTGGGTCGAGTCTGCTAGCACGGGTGGTGTTTTTGTATCAAACCGTTCCCTCAGCTCGATTGATGCGGGCAATGTGGACCGCAAGAGCTTGAGCGCCTCTCGCACGGGTGTTTCGAGAAGAATGGGGCGACGGATGTGTTCTTGCCGCCGGCTAAAAGTGAGAATTTGCCGGACGAGATCGGTCGCTCGCGCGGACGCTTTTTGAATCTCGACGATCCACTCGCGCGCTGGATGACCTTCGCCGATATCACTGTAGGCGATTTCGGCCGCTCCGAGAATGGCTCCCAAAATATTATTAAAATCGTGGGCGATACCGCCTGCGAGTGTCCCGATAGCTTCCATTTTTTGTGCCTGTCGCAGCTGAGCTTCGAGCTTCTGTTTAGCTTCTTCACCGCGGAGACGATCGGTGATATCCATCACTAGGCCGGCCAATTTATAGTGCACGGGACTTTCTTGCTCTATGACTACGCAAGCGTCCACGGCGACAGAGCGAGTCTGTCCGTCTGGACGAACGATTCTATATTCGAGGTGGAAAGGAGTCGGTTCCCTCAGGTATGCGCTGACGGTGCTGAGAATCCGCTCGCGATCTGCGGGATGATATAATTCTTGGAAACGGGTTCGGCGAATGGAGCGCGCGTCGTTCGGAAGACCAAAAATTCGGCAAGCCTCCTCAGATAGTGTGACCAAATCTTTCTGCGCATCGAGCTCCCAGCTGCCGATTCCACCAATCTTTTGAGAGAGGGCCAAACTGGCCTCGCTCTTTCTGAGGTCTTCTTCAATTTGCCGACGCAGTTCGATATCGGTAATCGTGCCGGTCATACGTATCGGCTGTCCAAGGTGGTTGTGTCGGACGACCTTTCCTCGATTAAGTACCCACCGATAAAGGCCGTCTTTACCGAGCAGACGATGTTCGACTATGAAGGTGGGAATCTTGGCCTCGAGATGCTCGCTCAGGCGCCGCCGAAGGTTCGCAAGATCTTCATGATGTATGAGTGTTTCCCATACATCGAACCGTCCAGGAATTTCTCCCGGGACGTATCCTAGCATCGTGAACATTCGATCGTTGAAATATACTTCTCCCGTCGTGATGTTCCAATCCCACAGTCCATCTCGACTGCCTTCTAGAGCGTAAGTCAGTCGTTCTTCACTGGCCTGCAAAGCGCGTTCAGCATGCTTCTTATCGGAGACGTCGTGAAAAACCATCACCGCCCCCAAAAGCCGCCCGTTCTCGCCTCGGATAGGGGCCGCGCTGTCCTCAATGGGATGTTCTTTACCGTGCTTGGAGATCAGCACTGTATGATTGGCGAGCGAGACTATACAGTCTTTTTCGAGGGCATCGTTGATAGGAATACGCGCTTGTTCGCGTGTTACTTCGTTAACTATATTGAAAACCGATGCGACTGTCGCGCCCCGCGCTTCTTCGAGTTTCCAGTCGGTTAGTACCTCCGCTACTGGATTCAAGAACGTCACTCTTCCGGCGAGATCAGTCGCGATGACGGCATCACCGATGCTTGACAGGGTGACCTGCAACCATTCGCGCTGATCGCGCAGCGCGATCTCTGCTTGTTTGCGCACCGTAATATCTGTTCGAATCGCTATATACTGCAAGGGCACTCCATTCGGGCTGATGAATGGAACGATAGTGGTATCGACCCAGTAGAAGGAGCCATCCTTGGCGAGATTCATGATCTCGCCTTTCCAAATTTTTCCGCTGGAGATTGTTTTCCAGAGCTCGCTGAAAAATTGTTTCGGATGATGCCGGGAATTGATAATCCGATGATCCTGGCCAATTAGTTCTTCGCGCGAATATTGTGAGATGGCGCAAAACTTTTTGTTAACGTAGGTGATTTTTCCGCGAGGATCGGTAATCGCCACAATCGCGTGGGAGTCCAGGGCCGTGCGCAAATTTGTAATCTCATGCAATGACCTTAGAAGCGCCGCTTCCTGACCTTTCCGCTCGGTGATATCTCGAGCGACTTTCGATACCCCGATAATCTGACCCGCTGCATTTTTTATCGGAGAAGCGGTGATGGAGACGTCGATTTCCGATCCTTGTTTCCTCTCGCGACGGGTCTCGAAGTGTTCGACGGAAAGACCTTTTTTAATATTTCCTAAGATGACGTTTTCTTCATGTCGCCGGTCGAGAGGAATCAGCCTCATGATAGATTGGCCGACCATTTCTTCCGCGGTAAAACCGAAAATGGTTTCCGCCCCCTTGTTCCAACTCGTTATAATACTGTTGAGGTCTTTGCTGATAATGGCGTCTTCAGAATAGGCGACAATCGAAGCGAGATGCGCAGTTTCTTTGCGCGCGGTTTCAAGGGCGAGACTCGATTCGAATAGCTTTTCCGTTCGATCGTTTACTTGCGCCTCTAGAGCTGCCTGAGCCTCGGTTAAGTCTTTTTGAGCGTGAGTCCGTTCCGCCACTTCTTTTATCAAGTCGGCGTTTCGCCTCTGAAGGTGGACGAGACGAGCCCGCGCCGTCTTCGTCTGATAAAATGCGATTAAGAGCGCAACCCCGCCAGCCACAGCCAAGCCCAAACTAGCAAGAGAATCCGGAGATTCCCAGATAGCTGGCAGCAACTGAAGTTTGATTGTTGCGTGGGGGCTTGCGCCAACAGAGCTAGCGCCGGCGCCGAAAATAACTGCTGTCGTGCCGGACCAGATAGAATTCGAACTGGTGATGCGTCCCACAAATCCCCCGATGTGCCGAGCAGGTATCGTTTGGAGGACGCTTATACACGGAGGGCTGCTTGGCGAGCATTTCTTCTACAGTCCCCTCTTTGGGGCATTGATTTCAAAATGTTGACCGAAGCGCGCAAAGATCATTGTCGGCTGAATGTTGTTATTATTGATCGAGGCCGTTTTGTCGGATGGCCAAGTTCGGAGATGTAGAAAGACCTCCTTTTCTATTTTCAATCATTTGTAACTTGAGAGCCGCGGTAGAACCGTCCTTGGTTGCTGTGAACTTTGACCGGACGGGACTACGGAATGGGATAACTAGAGTGCGCTTACTTTGTGTTGGCGGCGGCTGGGGAGTCGGTGCCAGTAGGCAACTGCGCTAGAATTTTTTTCCATGTATCGGCATGCACCGCTTTTCTTGGAAGAACGCGTCCCATCGCGGTTTGGCTGCTGGGGACGCGCTGCACGCCCAGATTGAAGTTTTCGAGATCGATAAACTCGTCGCCGTCAGCGAGGTGGACCGCAGTTTCGGCGGTGGTCACCTTGGCGATTTCATCGTCGGAGAGGAGTTTCAGGAGCCCATCGCGGGTAATATATTGGCTTCGATTGTCATTTTTCATGGTCGGATCTTTGTTTATTTTAACTTGCTGCTGAGAAAGGGGGTGGGCCGTCATTGGTGTAAAAGAACCGACCAGAATGTGGCCGTCGACTAAACGAGAAGTTCAGCCATAGATCGTTATGTCGGAGTCTACTTCGTCTAGGGCAGAACTTCAAAGTTTTTCCTTTGGTATGTTGGGTTGAGAAGTCGTGCGTCATTGTTGTCCTCGACCAACAGCATAAGCAGGGAGGGCCGTCGTAACGTTTACCGGCGAGGCGGACTTGCCGGCATAAATGAATGCGCGAAGATCGATCCAAGTCTGCTGCCGTTTCTGGGAGTGGAAATCAACCTGTCGCCGCTGAGCTGGCTATATCAATAAGATCAACCAATAATCGATCCTTTGTTTGGACGGGCGTATTAATATACTTTTCAAGTTGGTGACCTGGTTGACAACGCCACCCGCATGTTCTTTCATCATCTGCAAAGGTATTATAATGTGTCTGCTTTTGAGCGCACGATTATGGAGCGCGTCGCAGGCGGGAGGGCTTCCACCTTTATTGAAAAAGGGTCCTTCATAAAAGTACGAAGAGACGAAAGGCTTCGCTGCTTTTATGGGCGTTCACATTTATTCGTTCTTTCCGTAAAACATGCTCCGGAAGAGTATCGCGGCTATGGGGTCTAAACCTACATATGACCCAGAGCTTTGGGGCTAGCTTTGCATCACTGGCTCACCGAGAACGCCAAGAAAGATCGCTCGATCCAAAGGCAGTTGGTTTGACCCGACCGTTGGCTGGAGAATCTCGGCCTGCTATTCCGATGCGAGCCGATCTATTGTTTAACTACGAAGGTAGGCGGGCAGGGGTTGGGAAGTGTGACGGTAGAACGAGATCCATTAGGCCAATGCAGGAGAACGCGCACCGGCGGATTAGCGTCAGGATATCCAAAGTACAGCCGCGGGGAGGACTGACTGCTGTATCCGCCTCCGGCGTACGTTTCGAGGGTTTGCTTTTGCCCATTGCTCAAGACGATTGTTGCGGTGCTGCCAATCGCGTTTGGATTTGCGGCAGCTCCGATCAGACGAAGTTCTAAATAGTGCCGTCCCGGCGCGGGCTGGTTGCAGAAGGCGAGGAGGGGCTCGTCGTTGCGGCTCACTACAAAGTCTGGCCATTGATCGTGATTTAGATCGGCGACAACGAGTGCCTTGGCGTCCCCGGGAACTTTCAATCCGCTTTCCGCCACCGGCACTGCAGTGAAGTGGCCTTGCCCGTCCCCGCGCAGCAATTGACTCAAGCCACCATCAAAGTGTCCTACCGATGGCACCGGTGCGTGCGAGTTCTGGACGGCGTAGATATCGGCATGGCCATCTCCATCGAAATCGCCGGCGACAATTCCCTGTAACGGGGCGATCTGGGCCATCATGGGCAGCGCTTCGAAGCGATAACTCCCATCTGGCTGGCTCAAAAAGACTCCACTGCGCAGCTCTTGGGCTAAATACTTTTTCGCCGCGTTCAGCTTAGCCACTCCGAAGATTTCTTCTAACGAAGCTTTCGCGTATGCGTCGTTCTTGGGGAATTTTTTTAATACAGAAGGGATCGCCGCTCCTAAGTCTCTCCGGCTTCTCCACGGATAGAGCTGGTTGTCTTCATAGTATGCTTCGATCAGCTGTTCGGACTCGTCTCCTCTAAAATCGCCCGCGTAAAGCACTGCTGGGTGCTCTTTACTCGCATGATATTGTGTGTTCAGTCCTACATTGCCAACGACATAGTCGAGCCGGCCGTCTTCATTAAAGTCTGCGGCTGCGACGCAGGTCCACCAGCCTTGTCCAGCGGCGGAGAAACCGGCGCGATCACTCCAGTCTTCAAAGTTTTTGCCGCTGTTGTTATGGAAATATTTCACGGGGCCCCACTCCAATGCGATCACCAGATCCGGCCACCCATCTTGATCTACATCCGTCCACAGAGCCGAGGTCACGAGGCCAAGTTCACTTAACTGCGGCGCGAGCGAGGCCGTCACGTCCTGAAAGTGTCCATTGCGATTCGCTAGTAGCACGGACGGTGCCGCTGACGGATATTGACCGGGCCGAACTCTAGCTCCCAAAAACAAGCCCAATTCTCCCTCGTGAAGGAAATCCGCGGCCGCGGCCGTGCCAACGCTGATTGGCAATGCGGGCAAAGTTCCTTCTGGAGCGGGTGTCAAACCACCTTTGCCGTCATCTATATAGAGTCTCGGTTGATATTCCGGTGACTCATCGGGTAAACTATTTCCCGCGCCAGTCACCAGGACGTCCGCATGGTCGGCGCCGCTGGCGGCAAAAATTATCGCAGGCCCATCATTCACCGGCGATACAGACCCGAGATTTTCGGCGTGATAATTTTGCCCTCCGCCCACGATCGGCCGCAGAATCTTCGCCGGTTCCTTCGTCGTGCCTCCGGCTACGATTTCGATCTCCGCGTCGGGACCATACTGACTGACCGCCAAGGCAGGGCCCACTCGGTTTAGTGTATGCGGAAGCAGTTTCTGCGTGGCCGTTTCTTCCACATTTTCCTGAGGCCAGCTCAGGTTCAGACCTATTTGCGCGCTGATTTCTTTAAACTGCACGGCCGGCTCTTGCGGGCTGCTCTTCTGAGCGCCGCTTTCGGACTCGGTAATAATATACCTGCGATCTGAAGCTAGGTTTTGAAACACCTGTTTCTGACCGCTGGGCCAATTGATCTTGAGCTCTTCGATCTGGGTTTGCTCGCCTAATCCAAAATGGATCACGGGCTCACTGCTCGACATGTAGCCCCGAGCTAGCGTCAACGTTCTCGCCTGTACACCGGCTGCAGTTTTCACGGTCACCTTCGCGCCGACGCCATAACGGTTTGATTTTACTCCTTTTAAATCAATCAAGACGCGGTGTCCCTCCTGGGAGTCATTGCGAAGGACCGTCACGCCGGACTGATAATTTATATAGACCAAATCCAGGTCGCCGTCTCCGTCAAGGTCACCAAACGCCGCTCCAAAGCTAATTCCTTTTTGATCCAAACCCCATTGTCTACTATAATCCAAAAAGCCTCGGCCGGCGTTATTCTTCAGGCCTATATGCGTCTGCTCAAGCCCCGGGCTTTCCTTCATGATTCGTATCCGCTCTTCGGTCGTCTCCGCTTGCATCATTCTCGAGTTAACATCGATGTTCTCTTCCTTATTCATTCCGTTCGTCACGAACAGATCGAGCCAGCCGTCGTTGTCCAAATCTTCAAAACGTAGCGCCCACGTCCAGTCTGTCGCCGCGACGCCTTCGAGGTAGGCCGCCTCTAAGGCGCGGTCAGTCCCGGTGCCTAAGAAAAGTGCGTTGCGATGGTATTTCCATGGGCTGCCCGATTCCCGTTTTGCTTTGGCTCGTTCTTCCGCTTGACCGCGCTGATCGAGTTCATGGGAGCGAGTTGCCATATCTCCGACGATGAAGTCATCAAAACCGTCATTATTAATATCTCCGACATCCGACCCCATGGACGAGAATGAGGTGTGCGGTAAGGCGTGCGCGATCACATCGGTAAAGGTGCCGTCTCGGTTATTGTGATAGAGCTTATCTGGGACGCCGTAGTCATTAGCTACATAGAGATCGGGCCATCCGTCTCCGTCGAAATCCCACCAGGTCGCTGAATGTGAATCAGACTCTCCGATGATCCCGCCATGCTCGGTTACGTTGCTAAACGTGCCATCTCGATTGTTGTGGAAAAGGTAACCGCGCTGCCCTTGCGGGTGCGCCGCGCTATCGAGAAGATTAGTGGTTATATAAACATCCAGCCATCCATCTCGATCATAGTCGCAAAAAGCAGCCATGCCGCACGCGTCGACGACATCTAGGCCGTAGCTGTGAGCGCTTTCCTTGAATGTGCCGTCGCCTTGATTTATATAAAGCAGATTGGGCGCGTTGAAGCGGCAAACATAAATGTCGAGCAGTCCGTCATTATTAATGTCCACAAACGTCGCACCTTGTTTCCAAATTTTCGCAGCGTCCCCCTTATCTGCGACCCCAGCCTTATCAGTGACGTCGACAAATTTCCAGCCGCCCATGTTTTTGAACAATCGGCAACTCTCCGTCTTGCTCACCACGAATATATCGGGCCGGCCATCGCCGTCGAAGTCTCCAATTGCGACGCCACTACCGATGCCTCCAAAGAGAAACTCTTGGTAGTGTTTCCCCCACATTTCTGGGTCTGCATAATTGTTCTCGGTGGAGATGCCGGTTTGTTCCGAAGGCATGAGGCGGAACATCGTTTTCCCGGCCGGCCCTGACTTCGCGGCTAAAGCTGTCGAGCGGATTTCTTGCGCGGCCGCGAGAGAAATTGCTGATACAAAAATGAGCAGGGCTAGGGAAGAGCGGGCTAGCATCACACTTTTTATTATGAACGCGAGGGTGGCTTAACAGTAGGAGTTAAGCCGTTGCCGCAGGCGAGCTGTTTGATGCGCTAGGATGGCTTATCAATTCATCGTATGAGGGGCTAGGTGGTTTGGTCGAGGGACAAGGCTGGCCGTAAGAAAGCCGACCATTGAATGTGCTCGCCCTCTTCACGTTGGAATCAGACGGCCGAGCCTCTTCTAGAGGCGATGGCCCGTTGGCAGTGCCCGCATGGCTCCGTTCAGAAACGTACCTCGTTCCTCGATTCCAAGAGCAGAACAACAAACACGGCTTACCGTGGACCGCCGCTATCCTAGAGAATCTGCTCGTGCGCGAGCGAGAAACACGATCACGCGTGAGGGCGGAGCCGTGCTGTTTTGTAGGCTAAGGCGGACCGCGCGCGAGATCTGTCGCCCGCGGCCTGACCACTGTTAGGATTGGGAAACGCCTTTGATCAGACGTTTCCTAATCTAAAAACTAAGCGTTGCTTTAGACCTTTATCACCCGAAGCCAGATGACGATGGGTCTCTATTACGCTCATTGAGCGATTATTTAGGAATCGCCGCGAAGTCGGCTGGCTCGGCGCGATGGTGAGTGGCCTGTTCATAAGCACCGGCGATTTTCAGCAGCGTCGGTTCACTAAATGGTCGACCCATGAAATCAATACCGACTGGCAAATGTACAGCTACCGGGCCTACGAGTTTCGTCGCCACCGGTGGGCCTCGGCTATCCGGGCTAGCCGGCGGCGGAGTTCCCGTGGGATCGACCACGCGGTCGTAGACTTCGTTGGCGAAGCCCATCGGCACGGTGATCGCGGGCAAACCCTGTTGACCCAAGAAACTCCAAGTATTGCTCACGGTCGCAACTGCCGCGCGTCCGCCTGAAGGCGCGCCAATCAGGGCCGGAGGCGTGCCGCCGGTGGGTGTGACAATGGCATCTAGTTTGAGCTCTGCCATACACTGCAGGACGATCTGCTGGATCGCGAAGCGGCGTTGGAGGCGAACCGCTGTATCCATCACCATGTTTTTATTGGCAGTGATGAGCGAAGTCGGTTTGCCGCGCATCGTTGCACCATCTGTATAGAAATTGGCTTTGTTAATTAAATCATCCAGAGTCCGAATATTGGCATCGCCGCGCTGCCGGAGATATATCTCATAACCATATTTGGTTTCCCCGACGGCTTCTGCACGCGGGAAATCTCGCAGTGTCATCGCGGGCACCTTGGAGGGATCCATGGCGAGGTCGACCAGAGTCGTGACTTGGTCGGAGGTGGGCTTGCCTGTATCGTCTACCGGGAATAGTTCGGGATGAACCTTGGTCCAGGAAGCGTTGCTCAACATTGGATTATAGCGGCGAATATATTCGGTGAAGAGTCCCTCCGGACCCGGATCAACAATCGTCGCTCCTAAACGGCGAAGGTCTTCAATCGCGGCGCGGGCAAGGCGGATGTTTTCTTTACCTTCAAGACCCGAGAATTTCGGATCCATATATTCGCTCACTACACCGATCCGTACGCCTTTGAGGCTTTCGCCGTGGACAAAGCTTTCGTAGGGTTGCTCAGGGAGTCGTCCGACATTGAAAGCGGTCATCTCATCTTTCGGATCGTAACCGGCGATCACCGTGAGGATGCGGGCAGCGTCCTCGACCGTGCGGCAGATCGGACCGATGCGTGTATTGAGGCCGATATTCATCATACCGACTCGGCTGACAAGCTCCTGCGTTGGCGAAATGCCAACCAGATTATTATTTTGCGCTGGGGCGCGGATCGAGGGCGACGTCTCTTCGCCGATGGCGCAGGTCACTAAATTGGCCGCGACGGCAGCGCCCGATCCGGCGCTGGACGCTCCAGGAGTGCGCTCGGTGTCGTAGGGATTGACGACGGTTCCGCCGAATGAACTGCGATTGCCGCCATAGCCGCCCGCATATTCGCCCATCGCCGCTTTGCCGAGCACGATGGCGCCGGCTTCTCTCAGTTTCTGGGCGAAGGTTGAATCGTGAGGGGGACGATCGTTCGCATAGGCAGCGTCGGCGCCAGAAGTCGTGCGCATATCAAATGTATCAAACTGGTCCTTAATCGCGATGACGACGCCATGCAAAGGTCCGACGAGTTTACCCGTGCGTGCAAACTCCGCATCTAGATGGGCGGCGACCTCAAGGGCGTCCGGCATGGCGGGGTCATTGTCCACTGAGTCCGTCATGCTTCGCGCATAGTGAGCATCGAAGCCCATCGCTTGTCGCGTAGCTGGACGGAGGTTGAGAGTGCAGAGGGCGTTAATCCCTTTAGCATGCGCGATAGTCTTGATCGGCTTGAGCGGACCGTCGGGCTCTTCCACGCCCTTGCCGTTGAAAGCTTGGACGCGCGCCAAGTAGAGTTTGACCAGTTCGGTCGATGTCAGGCGATGGTCGAGGATCGCAGCCTGAATATTTGTGATTGTCGCCTCCTCGACATTGAAAGTGGCGGCTGGAGCCGCGTGAGTGACATTGGGGGTGGTCGCGAGACCGACTGCGATCGCGATCGTACATAGAAGAGCGGTGGCGAATCGATCCACACGCGCAAGAGAACGGACCAGGCTGAAGCGAGTCATAACCATCACTCCGAGCTACAAATATGCCACTGCGCCGGCGCACCCGAAGGAAAAGCATTTAGTCCAGAGTTTTCAATCAGTCGAAGGCTGTTTCGTTGAAAATTTCAAGAATGAGAGTGGTCAAGTGACAAAGACTGTGTCAGACGATTACACTGCGAGAATGCCTCTGTCTCAGCAAAGGCCTTCAGTACACCTGGCGGTCGATACTATATTATGACCGCAGTGTTTGGGCGCCGGGCTCTATATAGCGAATATTCGTCGGAACATTATAGTTAAGAGGCGTTTTGCTGCAACAGGAGTTACTATATATAATTCGTTGGGTTTATTGTCAGGTGATGTGTATAATAAAATGAGGCGATAGTTTTGGCGATGGCGTCTTTTAAGGGAAATAGGTGATGCTTTTCTTTACGGTCACATATCTGGGGTGTTGAGGATATTTGTCGCGACCGGATTACTACGGACCGCCCCTTGTCAGTCCTCATCCCCCAATAATATGACAACATACCCGATTCATCGGTTCAGTTGGCAGTCCGCTTTGCGTCGGCTGCTTTCCACTGCAGTAGCTTCTGTAGTGTTCGGTCTTGGTTCAGGTGGTCTGCGCGCGATAACTCCGGCTCTTTCAGGTACATTAAATTCCGCGGATCCATCGCCGCTTGTATACGATGGTTCAACCTTTTATCAATTCACTACTGGCACTCAGGGTGTTTGGTATTCCCACTCGTCTAACCTGAGCGCGTGGACAGCGGGCGGATATATTTCACCGTCTGGAACGAATGGTGTTTATCCCTCGTGGATTCAAACCGCGGTGCCAGGGTGGACAGTCGGAAATTTCTGGGCTCCTGACGTCGTTAAAATTGGCAGCAACTATTGGATGTATTATGCGGTTTCCACATTTGGATCCTCTACCTCGGCTATTGGTCTAGCAAAAGCGACATCCCTGACATCGATGAATTGGCAGGATCAGGGGATGGTTGTTTCGTCAAATGGATCCTCGACTGCTTTCAATGCAATCGATCCATGCTTGTTTCAAGACACTGATGGGACGATGTGGCTTAGTTATGGATCCTTCTTCGGAGGCATCGCGGTGGTTCAGATTGACCCCGCGACCATGAAGGTGAAAAGCGGTTCCAGCGCTGTAAAGATTGCCGGTGGAAGTGGCGCTGATTGGGAGGGCTCCTATATTACGAAGAACAATGGTTATTACTACCTTTGGGCTAATCGCGGAGCTTGTTGCAACGGAGTCAATAGTACCTACACAATTGTGGTAGGCCGCTCGACCTCCATCACCGGGCCGTATCTCAATCAAACCGGCGGCAATCTCACAACTGGTGGCGCGAACGGAACCCTTGTTCTTGGAACGATAGGCAACAAGATCAGCCCGGGCGGCGTCGGACTCCTTGTCCAGGGTGGTTGT
>FTDT01000142.1_pt1 | contig 22633 bp, 20 predicted proteins | sample 1640021 | NCBI WGS metagenome assembly FTDT01 (sample SAMEA3914869, study PRJEB12502) | metagenome | biome: forest; material: soil | place: USA | collected 2012-03-12 | depth 0.1 m | reverse complement strand
CGCGCGCGCGATCCATTTTGCGCAATGAGGACGCATTGGTCGCAGCGGGAACGAGATGCCGACTTGACGTGAAGATTCGAGCGATTCTGCTGTCATTCTTCATTCTGCACTCTGCATTCTCAATTAGGTCGCGCCGCGACCGAATCATATGACCTCGAAAGCTAAGAAGAGCAAAGCCCCTTCGAATTCCGATCTTGCCAAGAAAAAGGGACCAGTCTCGCAGTTCATCGCTCATCACTATCGCCACTTCAACGCTGCTGCGCTGATGGATTCGGCGAAAGGCTACGAGGCGCACCTCGCTAAGGGCGGCAAAATGCTCGTGACTCTCGCCGGCGCGATGTCGACCGCCGAGCTTGGCATCACGCTCGCAGAAATGATCCGGCAGGATAAAATCCACGCGATCGTTTGCACCGGAGCGAATCTCGAAGAAGACATTTTCAATCTCGTTGCACACGATTACTACGAGCGCGTTCCCAACTACCGCGACCTAACCGCGGAGGACGAGCAGAAGTTGCTCGATCGTCATATGAATCGCGTCACGGATACGTGCATCCCTGAAATGGAAGCGATGCGCCGCATCGAGAAGGAAGTGCTCGAGGAGTGGGTAAAAGCCGACCAGGCCGGCGAGCGCTTTTTCCCGCACGAGTTCATGTTCAAGATTCTCCGAAACGGTAAACTCAAAAAGAGCTATCAGATTGATCCGAAGAATTCGTGGATGCTGGCCGCGGCGGAAAAAAATCTGCCCATGATTGTTCCGGGTTGGGAAGACGCGACTTTGGGTAACATGTACGCAGGACACGTCATCAGCGGCGACGTGAAGAATGTGCACACCGTCCGCACGGGCATCGAGTACATGATGTTTTTGGCCGAGTGGTACACGAAGACCGCGAAAACGTTGCGCGACGGCAATGGCTCGATCGGCTTTTTCCAAATCGGCGGTGGTATTGCGGGCGATTTTCCGATCTGCGTGGTCCCGATGTTGCACCAGGATTTGCAGCGCCCAGAGGTGCCGCTGTGGGGTTATTTCAGCCAGATCAGCGATTCGACCACAAGCTACGGCAGCTACTCTGGCGCCGTGCCGAACGAAAAAATCACTTGGGGCAAACTCGGCATCAATACGCCGAAGTTCATCGTCGAAAGTGATGCCACAATTGTTGCTCCGCTAATTTTCTCCTGGGTGCTAGGGCTGTGACGCCCCGCGTTTGCGGGTCGAGTGTAGAGTGATAAGTGAAGAAGGATGAATGTCAGAGACGCTGTCGGCGATCGGCCATACGACATTGGCCAATTTTGAGCGGCGAGTTGGCGATTCGGCGGCGGTCAGTGTTGAATAGGTGAGTTGATGGGATCGGCCATTGCCAAGCAGAGCATTCTGCATTCATCGCTCATCATTCTTCATTTTCTTCTATGTCGAATCGACTCGCTCAGGAAACGTCCCCCTACTTGCTGCAACACGCGGAGAATCCGGTGTCGTGGTATCCATGGGGGCATGACGCTTTTGCGAAAGCGCGCGCGGAAGATAAACCAATCTTTCTCTCGATCGGCTATTCAACCTGCCACTGGTGTCATGTGATGGCGCATGAGTCGTTCGAAGATCCCGCGGTCGCCGCGATTTTGAACGAGCACTTCGTCTCGATCAAAGTGGATCGCGAGGAACGTCCGGACGTGGATCACGTCTACATGACCTACGTGCAAGCGATGTCGGGCCATGGCGGTTGGCCCCTGAGCGCGTGGCTGACGCCGGAGCTGAAACCTTTTTATGGCGGCACTTATTTTCCGCCTGATGAACGCTACGGTCGGCCCAGTTTTTCGCAGGTGCTTCGATCGATTGCGAAAACCTGGCAGGACGATCGACAAAAACTCATCGACGAAGGCAAACGCGCGCTCGACGCGTTGACAGCTTATCATGTTGAACAAAACGAAAAAGCCGCGAGTGCGAGCAGTGGTCTGGAGTTCGCCGAGGCCGGCGGCGAAGCCTTCGAGAAATGTTTTCAATATTTCTACGAGTCCTTTGACACGCGGGACGGCGGATTTGGAGGAGCGCCCAAATTTCCGCGCGCTTCGAATCTAAATTTCCTGTTTCGTTTGGCCGCGATCCAGGGTTTGGATACAGAGGCTGGCGTGGAAGCGGTGAAGATGGCGACCACGACATTGCGCAAGATGGCTGAGGGCGGCCTCCACGATCACGTGGGCGGCGGCTTTCATCGTTACTCGGTCGATGCGGCTTGGTTCGTCCCGCACTTCGAAAAGATGCTGTATGATCAGGCGCAGATCGCGGTGAATTTTTTGGAGGGATATCGAGCGACGGGGCGAGACATCTATTTATGGATCGCGCGTGACGTGCTCGATTATGTGCTTCGCGATTTAACCGATTCGGCGAGCGGTGCGTTTTATTCGGCGGAAGATGCGGATAGTTTGGTCAGACACGGAGAGCACGAGCACGCGGAAGGCGCATTTTATGTCTGGAGCGAGTCTGAATTGCACGAGGCGTTGGCCACGGCCGAGCCCGATCGCGCGCAGCTGTTTGATTTGATACGCGTGCACTTCGGCGTTTTGCCGACGGGGAATGTTCCCGCGGATTCGGATCCGCACAAAGAGTTCACCGGGAAAAACATCTTGGCGCAGCGTCATTCCATTGTGGATACAGCTGCGCAACTTGGCCTCGACGTGACCATCGCGAGCGATCGTTTGATCGAGGGGCTGGCGTTGTTGAGACAATTTCGCGAGCGGCGGCCACGCCCGCATCGCGACGAGAAGATCATCACGGCGTGGAACGGCTTGATGATTTCAGCGCTCGCCCAGGCAGGGCAGATCCTACGCTTGCGCGCGATCGAGCAGGGATCGGCCGAGGACGAAGCAGCGGCGGAGCGGTACATTCAGGCTGCGCGCCGCGCGGCTCATTTCCTGCGGTTAAATCTATTTAATGAAGCGCGCGGCACGCTCTATCGGAGTTTTCGCGGAAGCCGGGCGGAAGTGGAAGCATTTGCCGAAGACTACGCGTGCCTGATCCAAGGCTTGCTCGATTTATACGAAGCGAGTTTCGAGTGGGAATGGCTGCGCTGGGCGGATCGACTGCAGGACGAAATGGATATGCGCTTTTGGGACGAGCACGGTGGCGGCTATTTCCAATCGCGGCGCGACGACGTCGCGATCGTGCTTCGGTTGAAAGATGATTATGACGGGGCCGAGCCGGCGGCGGGCTCAGTTGCGGCAATGAACCTCTGGCGATTGCTGCCGATCTCGCGAACACCGGATGCGCGCCGCGAGAAAGCGCAGCGTACGCAGGAAGCATTGCGAGCGACCTGGAGCCGCACCCCGCATGCATTGCCCCAGGCACTATGCGCACTGGAGTACGCGTTGACCGATCGTCCGCAGATCGTAATCGCCGGCGATGCGCGCACGCCCCAGTTTCGTGCACTGTGGAGCGAGACGCAGCGCGGCTTCAGTCCGCGACGGACGGTTTTGACGCTCACGCCTCGCGATGCGGCCTCCGCGGCGGACTGGATCCGCGAGCGAGCGCCTTGGCTCGCATCGATGACGCCGGCCGGCGCGGCCCTCGCGTATGTGTGCGAGCACTACACGTGTCAGGCCCCGCTCAGCGATCCCTCCGCCCTGCGTGCCCAGCTCGCTTGAGCCAGGCTGCTTCTGCCCACCTGATCAGTTACTCGTCGTGGTCGTCTCTGCCGCGGGCGTCGCGTCGGTCGAATCGACGGACTCTTCTTCGGTGGAGCCCATTGGCGGGACATCTTCGCGATCCGGAATTTCGGACGGCACCTTCATCAGATCGCGAATTCCTTCGATGATCCGAATCACTTCGGGGTGGCCAGCGGCGAAGATCAGCGCGCGGATTTGATCCACGCTGAGATGTTCGCCGATCACAGCGTCAGCGAGAATTTGCGCGGCTTCTTTTTCCGTCGCGCGAAATTTCGCGATTTTCTTCCGGGCTTCGGCGGTGCTTCGATCGAGCGTGAAGTTCACGCCACTGATCGATTCGAGCCAAAGCAGGGCAATACTTTTCATCTCGGGGGAGTCTGCGTCGTAGCCGATTTTTTCCATCAGCTCCGCAATGGTCCGGAATTTAACCGGACGGCCGCTCTCGACGTTTATCACCGTGTTACGATGACAACCGACGAGCCGTGCCAGGCCATCGTGCGTCAAGCCTTTCGCCTCCCGCAGCATTTTGAAGAGCTGGGTGTAATTCATCGGCTTTGGCACTACGATGGCAGTCAATGGATTGTCAACGCGCGCGCTCGATCCTGAGGAAAATACCTCAGGTCGCTCAGCTTTCAGCGACGCAAAAGCGCGTTTTGTATCCAAAATTTGGTGGCAGCGGTGATCAAAAATGGGAAAGCCACGGGTTTGCGATTCTTGAGCCGCGGTCGTAACCGAAAGGAACCGTCGGTGCGCACGCAGTAAAAAAGATGTTCGAATGCGCAAGGGGCTGATTGCCCGCTTCGTTTGCTTGCGAAACGGGAACGCTCGCGTTCGTTTTTGCGGGCGCGCCGTGAACTCGGAATGCGCGAGCTCGTTTATCATGCGCCTTCCCCCTGCCATCACGGTGATGTTGATCGGCGATCCCGCGACCGATGCGGCGGCGGGGGTACGTTTGTGGGAAAAAATTGACAAGCAGCGTTGGCATTTTGTTTGGGCGAAGGCCGAAGAGGCGATCGAGCGGCTCGTCGCCCAGGAATGCGAACTCGCCTTGGTCATGCCTCGCGTGCATCGGCAAAGCAGTTTGGAAATTTTCCGTCTCTCTCGCGCGCGCGGCGTGCGCGCGGCGTTGATTTTACTCACGGGTTCTGAAGACGCCGAACTCGCGGAAGAAGCGCTGCGCGAGGGCGCCGCGGATTGTCTGCCGAAAGATCAGATGACGCCGTTGCTGCTCGATCGCGTGTTGCGCGCAGCCTACGAAAAATTTCATCTGCTGGCTGAACGACGCGAAAGCGAAGATCGTTTTCAGATGGCGATCGATGCGCTGGCGTTGCCGCTCTACGTCGTCGATCAGATGGGCGCGGGCACGTTTTTCAATCGCGCGTGGCTGGAGATGCGCGGGCGCAGCCTGGTCCAAGAATGCGGCCGCGGCTGGCTCTCCGGCGTGCATCCGGACGATCGGGAACGCGTTCTCGCGGCCATGGCCAACGCGAGTCTGCAACGGGAACCGAGCACGCTCTCGTATCGGCTCCGCAACTACGAGGGACATTTCCAAACGGTTTTAGAAAATTCGCGACCCCGCTTTTTGCGCGACGGCAGTTATGCGGGAAGCATCGGCGTGCTGACGCTTGAATCAGTTGCACCGATCGCGGAGCAAAACGCGGTTGATCCGGAAATTGCGACCGCGGCGAAAATGAAGTCGCAGTTCATTTCGAACATCAGTCACGAAATCCGCACGCCGATGAATGGAATCATCGGCATGACCGGACTGCTCCTCGATACGCCGCTTAGTTTGGAGCAGCGCGAGCTGGGCGAAACGATTCAGAAAAGCGCCGACTCTCTGCTTGGCGTGATCAATGACATTCTCGATTTTTCAAAAATCGAAAGTGGTCGCGTGCAGATCGAGTGTGTCGAATTCGATTTGCGCAGCTTGATCGAAGACACCGTTGAGTTGCTCAGCGATCGCGCGCAAGATCGTGGTATCGAGCTGTGCTGCGAGCTGCCCGATGGCATGCCGACACTTCTACGCGGTGACCCCTCGCGCATCCGGCAGATCGTCAATAATCTCGTGAGCAATGCGCTGAAATTCACCGAGCGCGGCGAAGTGTTGCTGCAAGCCGTGGCGACCCAGGATCTCGAATCGACACTCAGCTTTCGCGTTTCTGTGACCGACACGGGCGTAGGCATTGCACCAGAAGCGCGCGATCTTTTATTTCAACCGTTCTCGCAAGGCGACAACTCTTCGACGCGGCGCTACGGCGGCGCGGGTCTTGGGCTGGCGATCTGCAAGCAACTGGTCGAGCTGATGCACGGGCGCATCGGCGTCGAAAGCGAGCCCGGCAAAGGCTCGGTCTTTTGGTTCGAACTCACGCTGCCGAAACTCGTGATGGCCCCTACGTATTTGCCGGAATTGTCGTTGCCGGTGGGCGCGCTCGCCTTAGTGGTGGATAGCCATCGCGTCAGTCGCCGCGTGCTCACGGGCCAACTCGCGCAAGCTGGGGTCACTGCTGACGCGGTCGGAACGATCGCGGAAGCTTTGGAAATTCTTCGTCAGCGCCGCGTGAACGGCAAGGGTTTCGATCTGGTGTTCATCGATCGCCGATTGCCGGACGGAGACGGCAAATCTTTGGCCTCGGAAATCCGTGTCGACAAGACGCTGGTGGGAATCGCGGTCGTGTTGATGAGTTACGCGAGTCAAGTTTCCGAAGTGGAAGCGCTGAAGCGCAGTGGCGCGGATGCGGTGCTGTTTAAACCGGCGCGTTCGAGTCAGCTGCATCAGCTGCTCTCGAAACTCCTTTCTTCGGCGCCACCTCCATCGTTCGAGCTCGAGCCGGCTCGCCGTGCGCGGCAGCACTTGCGCGAGAAGCGCGCTGGTTTGCACGTGCTGATTGTGGAAGACAATTTTGTTAATCAAAAGGTCGCGCAGCGCCATCTGCACAAACTCGGGCACCGCACGGAGGTCGCCGAGAATGGATCCGAAGCGCTCGATATGCTGGCGCTGCAGCGTTACGATTTGATCTTCATGGATTGCCAGATGCCGGTGCTCGATGGTTATGAAACCACACGGCGCATCCGCGCGGGACGTGTCCCGAATCTCGATCCGAATGTTCCGATCATCGCGCTCACCGCATACGCGACAGGCAGTGATCGCCAAAAATGTTTCGCCGCCGGGATGGATGATTTCGTGGCAAAACCAATTCGCTTCGAAGATTTGCAAGCCGCGATCGAGCGCCGCTTGGTCAACGACGCCTTTGCGCAGCCGCGGCTTTCGAGCGACTCGGGCAGCCCTTTTGACTTAACCAACATCGTCCTCGATCGCGCTCAGTTCGACCATCTTTGCGAGCTTCAGGGGGACGATGATCCCGATTTCATTTTCGACCTGATCGATCTTTTTGAAATAGAAATGCCTCGGCGGATCGGGGAGATGCGGGTCGCCACGACCGCGGGAGATTGCCGGACGCTGGCGCAGGTGGCGCACACGGTGAAAGGGGCGGCGGCAAACTTCGGCGCTCGGGTCATGCAGAGAACCTGCCAGCAGATCGAAACCCTTGCGCGCGCGGGAAAACTTGCGGAAGTCGAAAGCGTCTTGTCTAATCTGGAAGGTGAGCACGCCAGTTTGGTGAAAGTGCTCGAGTTGCAAAAACAAAGAGTTGCCGTTGAAAATTCTCGCCGTTGAAGACGACCTGCTGGCGCGCAAGGTACTTGTCCAGTCGCTGCATCGCCTAGGTTTTGAGGTCGCGGAAGCAACGGACGGGCTTGAAGCGCTCAAGGTTTTACAGGCCGATCCCTGCCGAGTCGTGGTCAGTGATTGGCTGATGCCGGAGATGGATGGGCTCGAATTCTGCCGTCAGTTGCGCGGCCGGGTGGGTGCAGATTATACCTACTTTATTTTGCTCACGAGCCGAACCGCGGATCACGCGAACCAACGCGAGGCAATCGAAGCGGGCGTGGATGATTTTCTTTGCAAGCCGCTCGATCTGCAAGAGCTGTGGATGCGTCTGCGCGTAGCCGAGCGCATCTTGAAGTTCACGACTCAGGTTCAGCAGTTAGAAGCTTTCTTGCCGATCTGCTCCTACTGCAAGAAGGTGCGTGACGACCATAACTATTGGACGCAGATCGAGGCTTATATCAATCAGCGCACCGGCAGCGAATTTAGTCATTCGATTTGCCCGGATTGTTATAACCGGATCATCGTTCCCGAAATCGACCGGCTGAAGAGTCCGTCCCCAGTGGTTAAAACCCCGCGGGCGACCCGAACAAAGGGTTAGTTTTCTCGCCGTCTGCCATGGGCACTCAAGTTGCCTGCGGCCCGTCCGATTTAGGGGGGTGCCCTCAGCCGCGAGCGTGATCAATTGGACCGTGAAAGCGACGGCCGCGACCGCGTGCGTCGTCGGCGTCGTTGTCATGGCCGCGTGGCATCGGCACATCGGCTGGCTGATCCAGGTTCGGGAGGGATATGTATCGATGTCTTATTACACGGCGCTTTGCTTCGTGTTTTGTGGGCTGGCACTCTTTCTTCACGAGCGCCGCAGACCTCACTGGGCGGCGCTCCTTGCGCTTTTGCCCTTGCTCGTCGGGGTCGCATTTGTGTTCGAATATTCCACGGGAATCGATCTCGGAATCGACACTGCATTGATGCAGTGGGAAGGGCCTGTACTCCAGCGTTTGCCTGGCCGAATGGCTCCGTCCACGGCGTGGTGTTTCTCGCTCTTAAGCCTGAGCATGCTCCTACTTGGTTCGAAGCGATTGGCACGTTGGCGAGAGATGGCGGTGGCGGGAGCAACTGCGGTGGTTCTTGCGCTGTGTGCGATGGCGTTGCTCGGTTACGCAACCGGATTTTCCGCGGTGTATGTGTGGCAGAATTTTTCTGGGATGGCACTGCATACGGCGGCGACGATGGGCATCCTTTCGATCGGCGTATTTGCTCAGCAAATACAGCGAGGGGGATCCGGCTCTCTGCTTAAGCGCGGCTGGTTGCAATTCGCGGCCGGAGTCGCCGCAGCCATCGCGACGTTCATTATGGGACAGGCGCTGGTCACTCGTCAGCACCGTCAACTCCAACAGCGCACGGAGGTTTATGCGGATTTCGTGAGCCACCGTTTGCAGGGCCTATTTTCTATTCGTACTTCGGCGCTCGAACAGATGGCGAGCCGGTGGAATCATGAGATGCTTTTCAGTGTCGATGCCTGGGAGCTCGATGCGGACCAGTACCTCACGGATGTGGCGGGTTTCGAATCTGTCGCGCGGCTTGATAAAACGGGCCACGCGATTTGGGGCCGCACGGTCAGTGCCACGCAAGGTATTCACGACGACCTTCCCCCACTGGGAGCCCTGCTGTCCCCGTGGTGGCAGACCCTTTCAGGCGAGGCTGAGAGTCTCTCCCCTTTGGTGACATTGCCGTCAGGGAAACAAGGTTTTTGGCTGGTGTTTCCGTTGCATCGCCAGGGCCAGCGAGACGAATATTTGGCGGCGGCGGTGCCGATTGGGGAAGTGCTTCCGTGGCTAGTTGGGCAAACGGAAGCGGATCACTTTAGTACGTCGATTTCCGACCCTGCCTGGAAGGCGGCAATCGAATATATGCCAGTGGCGGCGCACAGGTATTCGGTCATCAAAGCAATGGTTCCAGCGCAGATTGCCGATCGCACGTTTGAGATCAGTGCGATCCCGACCGTGGCTTTCGCCGATTTAGAGCAGGACCGTTTGCCCGGTTTAGTCATTTTCCTGGGCAGTGCTTTATCCGTCGCGCTGGTTTACGTTATTCGCCAAGCGCAGCGCGCCCAGTTGCAAGTGGAAGATCAGCTGGCGAACAATGCGCGTCTCAAAGAGGAGGCGCATTATCGCGAGTTGAGCGAAGCACGCTTTCGCGCGGTCGCGGAAACTGCGATTGAGGCAATCGTGATCACTGACGCCGAGGGGACGGTGTTGAATTGGAATAAGGCTGCGGTGAAAATTTTTGGTTACACCGCAGACGAGATGATTGGCCAAAATCTTGCGCTCATTATTCCGGATCGCTTCAAAGACGCTCATCACCAGAGCCTGCGTCGGCTCGCTCAGGGCGAGACGGCGAGTGCTGTCGGTCAGAGCGCAGAGCTATTTGCTCTCGATAAATCTGGGCGCGAATTTCCTATCGAAATGTCGCTTGGCTCGTGGTGCCTCGGGCAAACCCGCTATTTCAGCGGAAATTTTCGCGATATTTCGCAGCGCAAACAGGCGGAGTCGGCCTTGCGCGAGGCTAACGAACAGCTCGAGCGCAAGGTGATCGATCGCACGGGCGCGCTCAATTCCGCTTTAGAACAGCTCCGTTCATCGCAGTCGCGTCTGCAGGCTGCGCTCGCCTCGGGCGGGATCGGCACGTGGACCTGGACGATCGATAACAACGAGATGTGGTGGGACGAGTCCATGACGGGGCTGATGGGTCTTGATCCGTCATCAAAAGTTGAATACACGGCGGAACTTTTCATGTCACGGGTGCATCCGGCCGATCGTCCAACGGTATCGGCAGCCGCGCGCAAAGCGCTGGAAGAACGCACGGTGCTGCGCACGGAATATCGTTTGCGGCAGGCCGATGGAAGTTACCACTGGGTAGCGAGCCGAGCTAATATCGAGCCGAGCCCCGACGGGCGGATTGCGCGGATGATCGGCGCATGTCTCGACATCCATGAGCAAAAGCAAATCGCGGAAGCATTGCGTGGCACCGAAGAAAAATTTCGTTTTCTGGCAGATGCGTTGCCGACCCTGGTTTGGGCGTCAAAACCGGACGGACGCGTCGACTACGCGAATCAACGCTGCGTGGATTACACCGGTTACTCGGCTCATCAGTTGGAAGACCAGGGTTGGACGCGGAGTTTGCATCCTGACGACGTCGCTGGCGCGCTGGCGCGCTGGTCGGAGAGTGTTGTCAAAGGAATCGATTTCGAACATGAATACCGCCTTCGCCGCAAAGCGGATGGCGTTTACCGCTGGCATCTTGCGCGGGCGTTCCCGCAGCGGAATGCGTTGGGTGGCGTGATCCGCTGGGTCGGTACGTGTACGGATATTCACGATCAAAAAGAAGCGGCCGCCATCTTGGATGCGCAGGTCGCCGCGCGCACGTCGGAGCTGCGCGAAAAAGAACAGTTTCTCGAATCGGTTTTCAAAGGCGCCGAACTCGCGATTTCCGTTTGGGCAGTTAATCCAGACGGCACTTACGTGTTGGAACGGGTCAACGCATGCTACGAAGACATGTCCGGTGTTTCCGCGGAAAAACTCGCCGGCGCGCGCCCGGAAGATTTGGAGTCTTTATATACCCGAGCGGCTGTCGAATCGATCGTCAGCCGGCTGAACGAATGCGTGCAGAAGCGAAACAGCATCGAGTACGAGGTGCAGTTACAGCTCAAAGGCGAGAAGCGTTGGCTCTCGCGTCGCGCCACCCCGATCGTTGATGGCGACCGTCCGATCACCCGAGTTATCAGCTCGTCGATCGATGTGACTCAGCGCAAACACGCGGAAATCGCGCTGGCCTCCGCACGCGATCAAGCGCTGGAAGCGTCGCGGTTGAAGTCGGAATTTCTCGCGACGATGAGTCACGAAATTCGCACACCGATGAACGGCATCATCGGCATGTCATCGATTTTGTTGGAAACAAATCTGGAGTCGCGCCAGCGGGAAATGGGCGACGTCATCCATCGCAGCGCAGAAAGCCTGCTCCAGATCATCAATGATATTTTAGATTTCTCGAAAATCGAGGCGGGCAAGATGCGCATCGACGACGAGCCGCTTAATTTGCGTGATCTGCTTGAAGCCACCACTTCGCTGCTCGCCAGTAACGCGCACCGCAAGCGTCTCGAGCTGGTCTGTGATCTCGATGCATCACTCAATTGCGGGCTGATGGGAGATTCCGGCCGTATTCAGCAAGTGGTGACAAATCTGTTGGGCAACGCGATCAAGTTCACCGAGTGGGGCGAGGTCATCTTGGCCGCGCGCTGCGTTGAGGCAACCGATCAAACCATGCGCGTGCACATCGCCATTCGCGATACCGGTATCGGTATTTCCGATACAGTGAAGGAGCGGCTCTTCCAGCCGTTCTCGCAGGGCGACGGCAGCTCGACGCGCCGTTTCGGTGGCACCGGGCTGGGCTTGGCTATTTGTCGTCAGCTGGTCGAGTTGATGGGCGGACGAATCGGTTGCGAAAGTGAGGAGGGAAGCGGTTCGACGTTTTGGGTCGAGCTGTCGTTTGCGCGCTCTGAGCTGGCGCACTTGGACACGCCGGAACCCTTTGAGAATAACAGCCCGGTCCTCGTGGTCGAAGACAACGACACCAGCCGGCGCGTGCTCGTTTCGCAGATGAACGCGCTTGGCGCACTGCCGACGGCGTTGAGTGCGGCGGGCGATGTTATGCCCGAATTGCTCCGCGCGCAGGCTGAGGGCGAACCGTACGAGCTTGTCGTGCTCGACTACGATTTACCGCGCGAAGATGGACTCTCGATTTGCCGGGCAATTCGTAAAGAGCGCGCGATCGCAGCTACGCCGGTGATCGTTTTATCGTCGACCACGCTCGAACGTTCAGCGGCCTTCAACGCGGCCCGGGTCGATGCCACGCTGGACAAACCTGTGCGCGAATCGCAATTGCGTCGGACCGTCCTGCGTTTACTCGGCAAGATGGCGGGGACGGCCACACCTTTTTCTGCAAACAGCGCGCCGCCGCGTTCCGACGGTCTTCGCTTGTTGCTCGTCGAGGACAACATCCCGAATCAGATGGTCGCGACCATGATGTTGGAACATCAGGGCCACCGAGTGGAGCTGGCGAACAACGGTTTAGAAGCCCTTTCGAAGATGGCGACGACGTTGTACGATGCTGTGTTGATGGACTGCCAAATGCCCGAGTTGGACGGTTATGAAACAACTCGGCGCGTTCGGTCCGGACAGATTCCTGGAATCAATGCGCGCGTTCCGATCATCGCGCTGACCGCTCACGCAATGGCGGCCGACCGCGCTAAATGTTTAGCCGCTGGCATGGACGAGTACGTTTCCAAGCCGCTTGATTCACAGATGCTTCAGTTAGCCCTGGCGCGTTGCGGGCTGCTTAAAGCACCCACCGCGCGGAGCACTCCGCCCGTCGAAGTATCCAAGCCGACACTACCGGTGCTCGACCAATCTCACGTCAACCAACTGCAGCAGCTGCGCGGGCCTTCGGGAAAACCACTTTTCGAAGAAGTCGTCGCTTTGTTTTTCCGCGAACTGCCCGACCGTCTGAACAGTCTGGTCGACTCCACTCAGGCACACCGGGGTGACGAAGCGGCGCGAGTCGCGCACACCTTAGCGGGTAGCTGCGCCAGTATCGGCGCGAAGCGCATGCGCGTGCTGGTGGCCGATTTGGAATCGTGCGCGAAACAAAATGCGTGGGAGCACGCGGCGGCGTCGCTTTCCGCCGTTAAAACAGCCGCGGAAGAACTGAGCCACGAACTCAGCCGAATGAAGGTCCTTTCATGAAAGTATTGATTGTCGAAGATGATCCGGTGGCTCGCCTCTACATCGAGGCGTCGCTGGCCGCGCTGGGTTTTGATACCGTGACTGCCGAAGATGGAACCGCCGCGATGGCTGTGATCGAAGCTGAACCGATCCGTTTAGTGGTGTCCGATTGGCTGATGCCGAAGATGGATGGGCTTGAACTTTGCCGCCGCGTGCGCGAGCGGAACGGTGACTACACCTATTTTATTTTGCTTAGCCAAATGACTGCGACGCCGGAAAATGAAGACACGGCGATCGAGGCGGGCGTGGACGATTTTCTAATCAAGCCGGTCAACCCGCGGGAATTGAAAATCCGCGTGCACGTGGCGGAGCGGATTTTAGACTATACCACGCGTATTCAGAAACTGGAGTCGTTCATCCCGATCTGTTCTTACTGCAAGAAAATCCGCGATGACCATAATTACTGGCAGCGGATCGAAAGCTACATCAGCGAGCGCACCGGCAGCGAGTTCAGCCATTCAGTCTGTCCGGATTGTTATCAGACGGAAATCGCTCCGCAGCTCGACGCGTTGAAAAAAAGAGCGCAGCCTAAGCCGCGTGTCGAACCGAGAACCGTTCCCTGAGTCCGAGCAAAAGTCGTCGCCGTCTAACGGGACGACCGCCGATCCCGACGGGAAATCCTCCGAACACCGGCTTCTGCAGGTGGAAGAGCGAATCGCGTGGCTCGAGCGCCACGTGGTTGAGCAAGACCGTGCGATGATGGAAATGGCGGAGACGCTGCAGCGAGTGAAGCAGGAATTGTCGACATTGCGGGCAGCGAGTGCGTCCTCTACTGCGCAAGACGGAGCTGCGGGCACGAATGAAGACGACCGGCCACCGCATTATTAACTTAGCCTCCCCCGCTGGGAGTGCATGAGTGACCTCTCTGATCTTACGCGTGAGTTTGCGAGGCGGGTGCGAGAGTTCAGCGGGTTTAGAAAGTCGCCGTCACTTCGCGTTGCTGGCCGGACTCGACGATGACTTCGCCGAGGGCGGCGCATTCTTGCTCGTCGTTTTTGTAGAGCTTGATCCTCACAGGAGCTTCGGCGTCGGGAGACTCCCAGCGCCATTTGCCAATCGAGATAAATTGCAAGGGCGCCCCGTGGTCCCACGACAGGCCGGGGCCCTCGCCGCGTGCGAAAAGTTTATTCCCGATTCCGATATAAGCTGTAACCACGAGTCGCGTGAGTCCGTCGTGAGAGACGGCCGCGGACGCTTGGGATTCGGGTTCTAGCTGGGAAAAATCGTCGCCTAACGACAGCTCCGGCAGCTCGAGTCCAAGGTTGAATTCGGCGGACGGGTCGTTCCGACGCGCGATATTGCTTTTCTTACGTGCGGGGCTTTGCTCGGTGGTGGCGACGTCGGCCGTGCGATCGTTAGGGGTCGATGACGAAGCCGCCGCGTTGGCATTAGTGTCACTTGCGCGGGCTGAAGATGCCGAGCGCACCGCGCTGCTCACGGGTGGCATCGACTGAGCAGACATGGCGACGCTGTCAGCCGATTGACCGAAAGCAGCCGTGCCGTCAGGCAGTGGTGCGGAGTGCGCGCGTTGGTCTGAAGCATGGGCTTGGCCAGGGCGTGACTCATCACGCACGTTAGGCGAAGGCAAGACCGGTGCGCTGGCCGTGGCTGCTGGCAGCAAGCTGGACGCGTGTTCGAGCTGCGCGGCGAGGCGCCCGGAAAAGAGCGCCAGCTTTGTGTCGAATTCGGCTAAGCCGCGACGAACGGAATCTTCGATCGCGCGCACGGCGGAGTTTTGCGCATCCGAGAGCGATTTTTCCGAGCCGGCGCGCAGAGCGGCAATCGAGGTGGTGGCTTCAACCGCGGCCTGTTCCGCTGATTTGGTGAAACGACTCAGCGCGTCGCTCAGGTCGCTGACGTGTTTGCGACTCGCGGCTTCGAGACGTGCGAATTCGCCGGAGAGCTTTCGCACTGTTGTCACGACGGATTCGATCCGCTCGGTTTCTGCGGAGCGAAGTGCGTTCACTTCTTGGCTGAGCGCCTCGTTCTCGGTCGCGGAGACTTCGTTCAACTGCTCTTTAAACTCATGAATCTTCTCCTGCAGTTTCGTGGGGAGAAGCTCGGCTTGCTTGACGCTTTTGACGGCGTTGTCGGCAATCGCATGAAGGCTCCCTGCCGCGATGCTCAATTGTTCGGTGCAGGCGCCGACGGATTGGGCCAGGGCGGCGATCTCGCGTTGGCGCTCGGCGAGAAGCGCGTCCTGTTTTCGCGCGTGGTTAATGACGAAGGGCAGGACCGTCACGGCTGCCCCGGTCGCGACCAATCCACCGATGGCGATGACGGTGGCCGGCGCATAGGGCGAGTGCGCCTGGCTTCCGATAAAGAAAGCGGTGCCGAGGGCCAGCGCATCCGCGAAAAGAAAAGGCCAGGGCGAAAGAGGGGTGGGCTCGTCGGGAGAACTCATAATCGGACGGAGCGAACGAAGAAGTGTCTGCGCTGGACCGGCATTTGGCTCAAGGGAAAACCCGCGTATTGGGAGCGAAGGCGGAGCAGGTGAAAGCGAAAAACAATTTTCAAAAGGGCCGAATTCATGCTTATGTCATCTATATGAATTTCGCTCACTTCATGAAAATTGAGCGTGAAAGCCATGGCCGGTCGCGGCACTACGTTGTCCATCTGCACGATCCGAAATTCTCGATGGAATTCATTCCGGACAGCGACGCGCCGGATAAGGTCGGCTCAGGTGTGATCAAGCGCATCTGCATTCCAAATTCGGCCATCGGCGACTACGCGAAATATTCGAAATGGATGAACACGGCGCAGGAATTTTTTAAGCAATCGTTTAGCGAGGCGGCACCCAAAAACGAAACGTGTCGTTTGCAAAAATAACCGCGCACATGAGTCGGACGTCGCGCGGTGTGCTTTCGGTGTACACGCCACTCCAGATTTAGTTTAAACCGAGATCGCCCGCCAGAGGAGAAGGCCGAGCGAAATCAGCATGCCGATTCGAATCGCGCCTTCGAAGGTGAGCACGACGAGCACCCACTTCAGTCCGCAAATGCGGCGCAAGCTGTAGCCGACCAAGGTCGTCGCGAGCAGTGCGATCACCTGCGTCACGCCCGTGTGGACATACAGCATCGCACCCATCCAGGTGGCGTACAGAACAGCGAAAAATATCCAAGTGAACGCGAGCGCTTCACCTGGTTGATTTTTCCTCGGGTCGACGTTCGCGTGGATTTGTTTTAATCCCAAGTAGCGTTCGAACATCACCAGCTGGAGCACTTCGAATCCGATCCACGCGGGTGTAAGTGCGGCCACAGGTGACATGGTGTGATCGCAGCGAATCAGCGTGGCGTGGCGACACGAAAAAGCGCGAGCCCGGCGGGCTCGCGCTGATGGCAAAAAAATTAATCGAACCGTTAAGAGCGAAATTTTCGTTTCAACACAAGGCCGGCGAGAGCGAGCACGCCGAGCAATCCATAGGTCGATGGCTCAGGAACCGGCGTATTGTTCAATACTGTACCAGAGGCTTCGAACTCCTGGATCGCAAAAGTAAATTCCTGCGATGCTCCGCCGGTCGTCGTTTCGACGAGTGTGCCGATCCAAGTCGGCACATCCTCGAAGCCGTTCGCGCTCGTAACGTAAGTCGACACGAGCAGGGGAGACTGCGTCCACAAAACTTGCGCGGTGGCGGCAGACGTTGTTTGGCTGTTCGCCGGATTCAGCAATGTGTAGACACCGGAATTCGTATCGATCCAAAAATCAAAAGTGCTTACCTGGCCCGGCAATAAATTGACGTCTGTATAATCCCCGAAGGCAAAACTGCTCGGCGAATAAACTTCGTTCAAATAATCTAAGGTGAACGAATTGCCAGCAGAGCTTGGCGAGGTGAGGTATGTATAGCCTACCGCCGGCGTAAATGAGCTGTTGCCCGGCCCAAGGAAGATTTCGCGAAGAGTTCCGCCGTTATTTACACCAGAGAAATCGGGAGCGGTCGTCGTCCAAGTGTGTCCCCATGCATCAGTGCCGCCCGCAGCGGGAGCGACGAAACTGTTCGAGGTGCTATAATTTTGGAGGGCGGAAGACGGCCAATTCGTTTGCGCGGAATCTTGGGTAATGAAGGCGCCGTCACTCGAAGAAAGGGGCGGAAGGGTTGCGTCGGTAAATTGCGCGTAACCCGAGACGGCTGACGCAAATAGCGCCAGTGGGGCCAAGAGAGATCTCATTTGAAGCGGACAGTTTGTAGTTAGCTGGTGGTACTAAAACGCCACGAATATACCACGATCTAGGGTGTTAAACTGTCGGGTTAGTTCCGCGGACGCCTCTGAGGTAAAACCCCACACAAAGCATATTTTGGGGATGCGTCAAGGTATTGTGGGACTGCAAGCTACGCATTTTTACTGCCGCCGGCTCCTGTTTATTTAGGCAAGACCAAGCGGCTACGTGGCTCATGTCTCGGCGATATATTCAAATCGGGGATGCGGCTGGCCGTCGATTTCTATAGTCTCTAAAAACATCGTTTTGGGACGTACCCACCAACTGAAGTCCCCGTAGAGCAACTGGTAAACCACGAGCCATTCCTCGGTTTCAGAGTGCCGCGCCAGGCCCAAAACGCGATATTCTTGACCTTTATAATGTCGGTAGCGGCCCGGGCGCGGTTCGAACGCCCCCGAAACATGAATGGAATTCACGTGCTCGGTTGAACCGTGAGCAGCGATTTTACCTGGGTAACGCCGTCCGTATCCAGCGCGAAGGCCACCGCTTTCCCGATCAATGCTTCACTTGGAGCCGTGCCGCGCAAGGTAACGAGCCCGTTATCCGCCGAAACTTCGATGGCGCGCGCGGAAAGTTCTTTATCGAGCGTGTACTTCGCTTTGATCACGGCGACTACTCGCGTGTTGGACGCGGCGCTGGCGATAGTGGCGCCGGCTTCGCGCGCCTTCGTGCGGACGACTTCGCCCGTGCGGGAGAGGTCATCACGAATGTCGGAGCCGGTCAGATGCCAATCTGACAGCTTGTCGTTTAAACGGTCTTTGGCGTTCGAAGCGGAAGCGCGCGCGTGATCGGCGGTGGATGCGCTGTCATCCTCCACGGTCCGTGCCGTGCTGCGCACGCCGACCTCAGGGCCATTGTGCGTTTGGTAATAGTAGAGACCGGCAGCGCCGACGATGATGCCAAGAAGGAAGATGAGGATGCCTCGCATAGTTATGACAGTTGGCTGATCAGACCCGGAAGCGAGATGGCAGTTCGATGCGTTGCTTCGCTTCGCTAGTGATGACTGATAATGTAGAATGATGGATGCGTAAAGGACGTTAGGCGTGTGTTCGCTTGGCTAGGGGGCAACATAGGGCGCGAGCGAATTCGTTTTGGCCTGTCCTTTCTTCTTTCATTTCCCCTAACGGGTGCGAGAAAACAGCTCGCTCTCGCTTCGACCCCGGGCACGGTGAGAAGATGCTATTTCGCTGTCAGTCCGGTTTCGAAAACTGGCTCGCCGAGGAGCTGCCCGCCGGCAGCGTTACGGCGCGGGGCGAAGGCTGGGTCCACACGCCGGGGTTGGCGGCGGAGCCAGGGCGGCTGGAAGGTTTGTGTTTCGCGCACGCAACGTTGATCGACGAAGCCGAGATCGTCGGAGAAACGGTGAATGCGTTGGCGGACAAAATTGTCGCATATTTTTTTGAGAGCGCGCGGCAAGAACGGTTTGAGCGTCCGTGGCCCTTTCTGGTCGAAACCGCCGGGGGGCTGGACGGCTTGGGCCGGCGCGCGGACGCGGTGGGACGCACTGTTGCGGACCTGTTGAAAAAAAGAATGTCCCGCGTGAGCAAACTCGCGACGACGGACCGCTTGGCGACCGGTGAAGAGCGCGGCTTGTTTTTATATTTTCCGGATTTTCAGCGCCTCTGGGTCTCGCGCCGATGCTACTTCGGTGGACAACGACGTATGGCGGACGACATTTCCGCACCCTCGCGATCATACCTGAAAATCGAAGAGGCGTATGGTGTCTTGGGACGTGCACCGACTCAGGATGAAAGGGTCGTGGACCTCGGTGCGGCACCCGGCGGTTGGAGTTATAGTGCGGCCAAACGCGGAGCGCGCGTGATTGCGGTGGATAATGGACCATTGAAAGGCGGCGCCCTTGATCATCCTTTGATCGAACATCGCCGCGAAGACGCGTTTCGCTTTTTTCCCGCTGAAGGTGAAGTGTTCGACTGGATGTTTTGCGATCTGGTAGAAGACCCGCATCACGTACTGCAGAACTTGGTCACCCCGTGGATCGTGAACGGTTGGTGCCGGCGGTTCATCGTGAATCTAAAGTTTGGCCGCGTCGATCCGATCGCACTGTTGCAGGAGTTGCGCGGACGCGAGGGAGTGCTCGCGCAGAGCGCGCGCGAGGTGCGCATTCGGCATTTATTTCACGACCGTGAGGAATTCACGATCGTGGGAGAGGTTCTTTCTTCATGAAACCGAGAGAAATTTCAATTTGCGGGTTGCCTGCGGTCCAAGCGCTCTTCGAAAGCAATCCTGACGCGATTCGCCGATTATTTTTTGACGAAGACATGAGCCGCCGGATCGGCGGCATCACCAGCGCATTAGCCAAATCGCGGCGCGTGTATCGGCTGATTACGCCAGAGGAGTTGGAAAAAGTTTCCGGCACGATTCATCATGGCGGAATCGTCGCGGTGATTGATGAGCCGTTAATTGGTGACGTAACCGAAGAGCAGCTCCATGCCTGGGTCGAAAAGCGCGCGCCGCTGCTGCTGCTCGATCGCATCGGCAATTCGCACAACCTCGGGGCTATTGCGCGCACCGCGGCGTTTTTCGGTGTTGAGGCGATCATCATTCCCGACGTGCCTGAGCAGGCCTTACCGAGCGAGTCGGCTTATCGCGTCGCCGAGGGTGGTTTACAGTATGTATCCGTTTGGCGGGTACAGGATCTAGCCTTCTTCTGCCGCGAGTTGGGGCGGCACTACGACGTGCTGGGCTCTGCGGTTTCGTCGACCGCACAGTCGGTGGCTGGATGGCTGGCCGAGCGCTCGCGTTCTGAGTTCAAAAACGCGCGGCAGCTCGCGTTGGTTCTGGGCAATGAGGAAACCGGTCTTTCGATTAACGTGGCGGCCGCGTGCACCGCTCACGTGCATTTGCCCGGGAAAACTGATCGCATTGAGTCGCTCAACGTGTCGGTCGCTGCGGGCATTCTTATGTGGGAGATTTGGGGGCGTCGACTTCGCGGGTGAACGAGCTCAAGGTTGGTTAAATTTTTTTCCAATGCGTATTTTATTTGTTGGTGGCAGCGGAATTATTTCGACTGGAAGTTCTGAACTCGCTCTCGCACGTGGGCACGCGTTGACGTTGCTCAACCGCGGCCGACGCGAATTGGCCTTTAAACCCACGGAGGTGATCACCGCGGATTTACGCGACGAGGCGGCGACACGCGCGGCGCTAGGGACGCGCGAATGGGATGCGGTCGTGAACTTCGTCGCCTTCAAGCCGGAGGATATTGAGCGCGACCTGCGGCTATTTCGCGGTCGGGTCGGACACTATATCTTCATCAGTTCGGCCAGTGCCTATCAGCGGCCCGTGCGTAACTATTTGGTCAACGAGTCGACGCCACTCGTTAATCCGTTTTGGGACTATTCGCGCGACAAAATCGCCTGCGAGGAAAGTCTGCTGCGCGCGGTGCGGGAAGAAAATTTCCCCGGCACGATTGTTCGTCCATCACTGACTTACGGAGAAACCCAAATCACACTCGCGGTGAATAGTTGGGAGCAAAGTTACACCGCGGTCGATCGGATGCGCCGTGGCCTTCCCCTAGCGATTCCAGGCGATGGATCATCGCTGTGGACGATCACACACAATACCGATTTTGCGAAAGGCCTCGTGGGGCTGCTCGGAAATTCGCAGACGATTGGGCATGCGTTTCATATTACATCCGACGAGGTTCAAACGTGGGATCAATACTACGCGCAAGTCGCTGAAGCCGCGGGTGTGAAGGCTCCAAAATTCGTGCACATGGCATCTGATTTTATCAGCGCGTGTTTGCCGGAAAAACTTGGCAGCCTGACCGGTGATAAAGCCAGTTCGGTGGTTTTCGATAATTCGAAAATCAAACGTTTCGTGCCAGACTTCGTGGCGACGACGCCTTTTCACGTAGGCGTTCGCAGAACCCTGGCGTGGTTCGACGCAGATCCGAAACGGCGACAGGTCGATCATGCCTTCAACGCGCGCTGGGATAAATTGATCGCCGCTTATGAACGCGGACTCGCGCAGGCTCTGAAGGAGTTTGCAGTACCGCCGGCATAAACCTGCGGATGAATAGTCTAGAGCGGTCTAATAAACTGCGGACGCTTCCATTATCGCGTCGATGCCGACAGGGCGTGCGGCGACTAGTCGCCGGCTTCAAAGGCGAACTCCATTTCGCCTTCCGCAGTGCCGAGCTACAACCGGTGCGGCCGAATAAATTCGCGGTCAAAGGCGGTGACCAGTCGCAGCACTCCATGTTAGAGCTGGTTGAGAATAAGATCGAGCACAGGGCTAATAAACTCGTTCTAACTTGTTCGCGAGGATTACACCGAGCCCGTCATCGCGCAATTACTCGCGAGTAACCCGCGATTTTCTGAAGGCGGCTAGTTTTTCTTAAAGGCGAACGCGAAGGCGACGGCGCCCATCAGAAAGGCGAAGGAGACAAGGTAGTTCCAGGCGAGTTTTTCCTTCAGCACGAAAATCGCGAAGACGGTGAACACTGCCAGCGTGACACACTCTTGGATGATTTTGAGTTGAAAGCCGTTGAAGGTGCCGAAGCCGAAGCGGTTGGCGGGGACCGCGAAGCAGTATTCGATCAGCGCGATCAACCACGAGACCACAATCGCTTTCCAGAGCGGCCAGTTGTGGCCGTATTTAAGATGTCCATACCACGCGAAGGTCATGAACACGTTTGAGCACATTAGAAGAAGGACGGTTCTCATAGAGCGGCGCAGTCGCGCCTAGTGAAGTGAAGAGTGATGAGTGAAGGGTGTTGGATGAAAAATGAAGATGAAGTCGTTAGGAACGGCCTTTTAAGACTTTGCTCATTGAGCCAGGCGAACATCCAAGAGCTGTATCCGATGATGCCATGGTCACAAATTAAGCACGGAGGGTTTAACTTTTCTGCTGTCATTGGGCCTTCATCATTCTGCATTCTTCTTCTGCCATGGCTACGCCGACGGACCAGAATTTCCAGGATTATAAACGAGCTGAGAAAAAAGCGCTTTCGATTCTTGCTGAGATGAAAGCGACCACGCCGAAGAAAGCAGATATCGAGATCGCGCTGCTGGTGGCGATCTATGAACTGCACAAAGGCTCCGCTCCCGCGGCGACCGTTGCGAGCATCATCAACGGCCACCTGAAAACCATCAGCGCGCATTACACGCCGCCAGCGGGACCGACGGCATAGAGTTCTTTGGACGAACTCCGACATGAAGTGCGGCGACCTCGTCGGCCGCCTTAAAAGGCGAAATTCATTTCGCCTTCCAATGCTGAGCTACGCGTCTTGATGGTCTCGCGT
>FTDT01000127.1_pt1 | contig 22710 bp, 17 predicted proteins | sample 1640021 | NCBI WGS metagenome assembly FTDT01 (sample SAMEA3914869, study PRJEB12502) | metagenome | biome: forest; material: soil | place: USA | collected 2012-03-12 | depth 0.1 m | reverse complement strand
TCGTAGCGCGGGCGGCCCGCCCGCATCCTTAAAAACGACGAGCCTAAGGCTCGTACCTAGTACGGCCTGTGGCCGTAAACTTGGCTTGCGGGCGGCCCGCCCGCTCTCCGCCGTGGAGCGATGCCCAATAAAAAGCCGCGTCCGTATGTGACGCGGCTTAGCAGATGTAGGGGTCTCTCGCTTACGCTTAGCTACGGCCCGAGCGCTCCGCTTTACGGCGCTCGACTTCTTTTAAGATACGTTTGCGCAGACGCAAATTCTTCGGCGTCACTTCGACGAACTCATCGGCGGCGATGTATTCGATCGAACGCTCGAGCGAGAGCTTCGTGGCTGGAGTCAAGCCCGCCGCGACACCTTCACCCTGGGAACGGAAGTTGGTGAGTTTCTTTTCGCGGACCGCATTACACGCGATGTCTTCATTGCGTGGATTTTCGCCGACGATCATGCCTTCGTAAACCGCTTCGCCTGGACCGACGAAGAGCTTGCCGCGTTCCTGCACCATGAGCAGCGCGTAGGTCGTGGTCTCGCCCGCTTCGGTGGCGATCAGCGTACCAGTTAAGCGCGTGAGCACTTCGCCGGCGTACGGAGCGTATTCTTTGAATAAATGGCTCATCACCCCACGGCCGCTGGTGGCGTTAACGATATCGATTTCAAAACCGATCAAGCCGCGCGTCGTGATCGTCGCTTCGATCATCGTCGAGTGGGGGAGCTTTTCCATGTTCGTCAGCTGACCTTTACGGTTAGCTAAGTTCTGCATGATCGCGCCGACGCACTCGTCAGGCACTTCGATCCAAACGGTTTCGTAAGGTTCGAGGCGTTGGCCGTTCTCGTGTTTCTCGATCACCGTAGGACGAGAAACCAAGAGTTCGAAACCTTCACGGCGCATCGTTTCAACGAGCACCGCGATTTGCATCGCTCCACGCGCTTTGACGTTGAAGACACCTGCTTTGTCGGAGTCGTCGACGTAGATCGAGACGTTGGTCTTCAACTCACGGAACAGACGTTCGCGCAGCTGGCGGGACGTAACGAGCTTGCCTTCCTGTCCAACAAGCGGGCCGTCGTTAACACAGAATTGCATTTCCAGCGTGGGCGGATCGATCTGCGTGAAGGGTAGAGCGTGCGCGTCTTCGGCCACGGCCAGGGTGTCGCCGATGTCGATGTCTTCAAAACCAGAGAGACCCACGATATTCCCGGCGCTCGCGGAATCCGTTTCGCGCGTGCCGAGACCGGTGAATTCAAACACCTTGGTAATTTTTGCACGGATACGCTTGTTCGGATCGGAGTGGCGAATGACGAAGACCGGATCGCCAACCTTCACGGTGCCACCCAGGATCTTACCGACGGCAATACGACCCACATAGTCACTCCAGTCGATGTTGGAAACCAACATGTGGAACTGCTCGTCCGGCTTCGCGAACGGAGGCGGAACGTGAGCCAAAATAGTTTCGAAGAGCGGCGTCATGTCCTTCTTCTCTTCGCCCAGCTTATACATCATGTAGCCGTCGCGGCCCGAACCATAAACGACCGGAGCGTCGAATTGCTCTTCGGTGGCGTTCAACTCCATGAGAAGCTCGAGCACCTTGTCGTACATCTTGGCCGGCTCAGCGTTCTCGCGATCGATTTTGTTGATCACGATCACAACTTTGAGACCGTGCGCGAGCGCCTTACGTAAAACGAAACGGGTCTGTGCTTGCGGACCATCGTAAGCGTCGACCAGCAGTAAAACGCCGTCGACCATCCGGAGTGCGCGCTCAACTTCACCGCCGAAATCGGCGTGGCCTGGGGTGTCGACGATGTTGATCGTCTTATCGTGCCAGTGCACGGACGTGTTCTTCGCCTTGATGGTGATGCCCTTTTCCTTTTCGAGATCCATCGAGTCCATCGCACGTTCCTCGACGTGTTGATTAGCTCGGTAGACACCGCCCTCCTTCAGAAGCTTGTCGACCAGGGTGGTTTTGCCGTGGTCAACGTGGGCAATGATGGCGATGTTACGAATGTTAGGGTTCATGGCTTAAAGCTCCGAAAGTTTTGGAAAAAGGGTACAACGTGCCGGGCTGCGGCGGAGAAGGCAAGACGACAGATTGTGAATTGCAGGTCGCAAATACCGGTTGCGCTACCATAGTGCGAAGTGGCATACTGATCCCTTTTCCATGGCTTACGACTGGCTCAAAGGTGTCGCCGACGAGTACGATGTGATTGTCATCGGCAGCGGCTTAGGCGGCCTCACCGGCGCCAACGTCCTCGCGAAGGCGGGCCATCGCGTGCTCTTACTAGAACACCATTATCAGTTTGGCGGATTAGCGACCTGGTTTACCCGCAAGGGCGGCCACATCTTCGACATATCGCTGCACGGTTTTCCTGTTGGGATGGTCAAGTCATGCCGGAAATATTGGACCAGGGACATCGCGGATTTGATCGTGCAGTTGAAAGACATCCGCTTCGTCAACCCGCAGATGAATGTGTGGACCACGTTTACGCGCGAGGACTACACACGCGTGTTGGTCGAACAGATGAAGCTTGATCGCGAGTTGGTCGAAAAGTTCTACGATCATCTTCGCGGGATGAATTTTTATGACAACAATCCCGAAACGACTCGGGAAATGTTTAACCGCTTCTTTCCTGGCCGCGACGACGTGCATCGCTTGCTGATGGAACCGATCGCCTACGCGAACGGCTCCACGCTCGATGATCCGGCGATCACCTACGGAATCGTCTTTTCGAATTTTATGGGTTCCGGTGTCTACACGTTCCGGGGCGGCTCTGATTTGCTGATCGAAAAGATGACCGACGAATTGAGGCGCAACGGCGTCGAGCTCCGGAAAAAAGTCCGCGTTGACAAACTCTTTGTAGAAGAGCGCCATGGCAAAAAAATCGTCGCGGGGGTAATCGCCAACGGCCGCACGATTCGCGCGAAAGCGGTTCTGTCGAACGCCAATATCAAGAACACGATTTTCAAACTCGCCGGTGAGGAAAACTTCACTCCCGAATTTGCCCAACAGGCGCGCGACGTGCGGATCAATTCGAGCTCGTGCCAAGTCTATCTTGGCATTCGCAAAGGCGAGAGCATCCCACACATCGGCGATCTCGTTTTCACCTCGGAAGCGCCGAAATTTTCAAGCGAAGAGCTCACGGATTTTCACACTACAAGCCGTACTTTCTCAGTTTATTATCCGGACACGCGCCCAGGCGGCGATCGCTATACGGTCGTGGTGTCGTTGAATTCCAAATACACGGATTGGGTCAACTTGACCGACACTGATTACGAAAAAGAGAAGCAGCGGTTGATCGAAGAGTCGCTAGTCGCGCTGGAAAAATATATTCCCGATGTTCGCGGGAAGATCGATTGGACCGAAGCAGCGACCCCCCGCACAATCGAACGCTACACGACTCACTGGTCGGGCACTTCGTTTGGCACGAAGTTCGAAGGACTGAAAGTTTCTCTGAGCGTGTCGGAGCAACTTCCCGGCCTCTATCATGCAGGCTCGGTCGGTATCATCATGTCGGGTTGGCTCGGCACGATCAATTATGGCGTGATTACCGCCAACAAGATCGACAAGTACCTCTTTGCTCAACGCACTGGTGCGACCGCCGCGGCATAAATTTTTCGGTAACACTTCCATGGCTCACGTCACTGATCTTATTCCGCACCGACCACCGTTCCTCTTCGTTGACGAGATTGTCAGCGAGACCCCGGACTCGCTGGTCGCCAAACGCACCTGGCGCGCGGACGAAGATTTCTACAAGGGACATTATCCGAACTCGCCGATCACACCGGGCGTGCTTTTGTGTGAAGCTGTATTTCAAACCGGTGCGCTCTACATGGCGCAGCAGGCGCGGGCAGCCGGCGCGAGCGCAACGGAAGGCGTTCCACTCCTGGCAAAAATCAGCGAAGTGCGCTTTCGCAACCCAGTCTATCCGGGCGATGTCATTGTCATCGAAGTGAAGCGCAAAGAAGTGGTCGCTGGTTTCACCATGATGAATGGCGCCATCAAGAAGGCCGACGGCACGCGCGTGCTGACCGTTGATTTTGCCGTTGCGTGGAAGACGCCGGAAAAGGCCGTCGGCGCGGCTGGACTTTAACGATGCCCGATTTTCTCCAGCTCAGCGGAAAGACCTTCGTCGTTTTCGGCGTGGCCAATCGAAAAAGCGTGGCTTGGCACGTCGCCCAAACCCTGGAAGGCGAGGGCGCTCGAGTGATTTATAGTGTCCGTTCCGCAGCGCGTCGCCAGTCTTTGAATACGTTGCTGGGAGACAAACCGGTCTTTCTTTGCGATGTCGAAGAAGAGGGTGCATCCGCGCGCTTGGCTGCGGAAATTCGCGCGGCTGGGTTTGAGAAGATCGATGGCCTCGTGCATTCGATCGCCTTTGCGAATTACGCGGACGGTTTTAAGCCGTTTCACGAAACACCGCGGAAGGATTTTCTTCAAGCCACCGCGATCTCCGCATTTTCATTGGTTGAAGTGGCCCGTGCATTTCGGCCATTGCTCACGAAAAAAGCCTCGATCGTGACGATCGGCATTTCTTCACTGCTCGTCACGCCGGACAATTACGGCTACATGGGACCGATCAAAGCGGCGCTCGAATCTTCGGTGAGGTTTTTGGCGAAGAGCTTTTCCGCGGACTCCGAGATTCGCTTCAATGTCGTTGGCTCTGGTCCATTGAAAACGAGCGCGTCCGCGGGAATCCCGGGTTATATTGAGAGCTATTTGTACGCGGAAAAACTAACCTTTCGAAAACGAAATTTGAGCACGCAAGAAGTCGCCGACGTCGCAGTGTATTTATTGAGCGACCGCAGTAGCGGCGTGAACGGCACGACCTTAACCGTCGATGCTGGACTGGGCTCAAACTATTTTGATCAGGAAATCGTGAAACTCGCCATGCGACCGGTGGCGCCGGCCTCATGAGATTCCAACACGTTTGTCTAGAATCGATCACCGTCGCATTGCCCGAGGAAGTTTGGTCCTCGGCGATGATCGAGCAGCGGCTCGCGCCGATGTACGATCGACTCAAATTACCCGAGGGCCGTTTGGAGTTAATGACCGGGATCCGCGAGCGGCGTCATTGGCCGGTGAATACGCGGCCGTCGGACGCCAGCGCGCGCGCAGGTCGCGCGTTGCTGCAAAAAACGAAACTGCTCCCCGAACAGCTTGGCGTATTTATCAATGCGTCGGTTTCGCGCGACATGCTCGAGCCGGCAACGGCGTCGTTTGCGCATCGCAAGATCGGTCTGCCGAACTCGATGCAGATCCTGGATATTTCGAACGCGTGTCTCGGCGTGCTCAATAGTTTCGCATTGCTCGGCGGCATGATCGAGTCGGGCCAAATTCTCGCCGGCATGGTCGTCGCGGGTGAAAACGGGCGTGGCCTGATCGAGGAAACGGTGCGTCACCTCGTGCAAACACCGCTGACGCGAAATGAGATCAAACCGTTTTTCGCCAATCTCACGATCGGCTCGGGTGCTGTCGCTGCGATCCTCTGCCATGATTCGCTCTTGAAGGACGTACGTCCGCACCGCTTGATCGGAGGGATCGCGCGCGCGGCGACGCAGCATAGCGAACTTTGTCAGGGCGACACACATGGCGCGGATGCGTTGGCGATGCAGACCAATTCCGAAGAGCTACTGATCGCGGGCGTTGATTTGGCGAGTCAGACTTGGCAGGCATTTACGCGAGAGCTGGGCTGGGATAGTTCGTCGGTAGATCGTTTTATCGGCCACCAGGTTGGTTCCGTCCATCGCAGAAAATTATACGAGACGCTCGGATTGGATTTGCAGAAAGATTATTCGACTTTCGAAACGCTCGGAAACATGGGCTCAGCTTCCTTACCGGCGACGCTGGCGATGGCAGTCGAAGCCGGTGCGGTTCAACCGGGAAATCGAGTCGCGTTGCTCGGGATCGGCAGTGGTCTCAATTGCATGATGTTGGGGCTTGAGTGGTGATGAACCTGCCGGTCTGGATTCAACCTGAGTATCCGTTTACCCCATACACGCTACCGACGGCGGGAGGGGCTCGGCTTTCATATGTCGATGAGGGCCCGCGAACCGAGAGCGCGGTGCTCATGTTGCACGGCAATCCGACTTGGTCGTATTTTTACCGCGACCTCATCAAAGCCCTTTCGCCGAGCATGCGTTGCGTCGTGCCGGATCACGTTGGGATGGGGCTGTCCGAAAAACCGGAGAATTATTCGTATACATTGAAAACCCGAATCGATGACGTCGAGGCGCTGGTGCTCACGCTTGGGCTCAAGCGCATCCGGCTGGTAGTGCACGATTGGGGCGGCGCGATCGGCTTTGGTTTAGCCACGCGACATCCGGATTGGATCGAGCGTATCGTGATTCTTAATACGGCGGCATTTCGTTCGCGGGAAATTCCCACGCGTATCGCGGTGTGCCGCTGGCCTGGAGTTGGCGCATTGCTGGTCCGCGGGTTGAACGGCTTCGCCGGCCCGGCAACGCATATGGCGATGCACGCGCGTCGACTGACGACGGATCAGCGGCGCGCTTATTTGATGCCGTATAACTCGTGGGCGCATCGAGTAGCGGTGCATGAGTTTGTGCGCGATATCCCGTTGAGAGAAAATCAACGCAGCTATGAAACTCTGGCTGAAATCGAAGCTGGACTGTCCAAGCTCGCGCAGGTGCCGAAAACCATCGTCTGGGGCGGTCGGGATTTCTGTTTCAACGATTCTTTTCTCAATCGTTGGAAAGAAATTTATCCGGACGCCTCTGTGATGCGCCTCGCCGACGCCGGCCATTACGTGCTCGACGACGGCGCTGATGCCGCGAGAGGGCCGGTGATCGATTTTCTGCGAAGTTAAATGAAAGCTGCCTTTACGGGGAGCGCAGGAGCCTCGCCTGCGGTCCCTATGAATTGAGCCGTAGGCTCGAGCTGGATTCGGATCGAATGCAGTTACTTTGAGTGCGGCCTTCGGTCGGTATGTTTTCGACCGCAGGCGAGGCGCCAGCGCTCCCAGTCAAGACCGCTCTAGACCGACATTTTCCCGTGCATTGGGCACAATGACGCGGGCAAGTTTTTATCGGGATTGCCATAGCGCCCGCTGGCGCAACTGTGCGGTTAGGGCGGAAATCAGCCAGCCAGGCCGGTCCGGGACCCTGTCCACGCACGGCGGTGTCTTCGCGGTGCGTGACTCCAGTGACTCGTTCGATCAACTTTTCCAACTGCGTCCAGAAGGCAACGTATTCGAGAGCTGGATTCACGACGTTCGTGATCGGGCAATAGTACGTGTTCTTGGGATCTTTGTGGTGAAGACCGTGATGATGTGGCGTTTGCAAAATCCCAACCTCTTGGAGCCACGAAATAATCGGGCCATTTTCGGCCCGCGTACGGTGCGACCATTTGTGGACCTGATTCGCATTCACGCTCAATACAACGAAGACCCAGACTGGCCAAGTTAGCGCCTGATAGTGATATGCCGCCAAGACGACGAGGAAACCGACCGCGACCAGCTCGCGTGAACTTTCCCACCAACTCAATTTCGTGAAATAGCGCGGCAGATGATGATGAACGATATTCGGCTGGATCACCAGTTTCCCTAAAATCGGGGTATCCTCTTTGAAGTAAGCATCTTCGATCCAATGGATCACTCCGGCCAGGAAATCGGCCAGCACTACGGCCGAGGCCAGCTTGCCGAGAATTACGAAGGTTTCGAGAAGAGCGTTCATCGCGGATTTATTGGAGGTTCAATTGCTGAGGACACCCCCAGCATAACCGCCTGCGCATTTTCTGGTTATTCGATAAAATTTCGCCTGCGTATTGATTTTATGAATAGGCCTGATTTTCTCGGGTAGGCGAGTGGAAGAGACACCGAAAGCTGGCTTTCAATCCCTCTCCCGGAAAGGCTTCGCACCCATCCGACCCGTTCGATTCGCGCCGTCACGCTGCACCAATGAATGTTCACCATCTGGAATTGTTTTACTACGTGGCCCGAAACGGCGGGATTAGCGCAGCAGTGCGAAAAATTCCTTACGGCATCCAGCAACCCGCGGTCAGTACACAGGTCGGCCGTTTGGAAAAAGAACTCGGGGTCCGTCTTTTTGAGCGCTCTCCCTTTCGGCTAACGGAGCCGGGGAAAATCCTCTACGCGCATGTGGCGCCGTTCTTCGATCAGATGCCAGTTGTCGCGACGAAACTGCTCGCTTCTGCGGAAACCCAGCTGCGAATCGGCGCCGCGGAACTGATTTTGCGCGACCACTTGCCGGCGATTATTCAAGACGTGCGCAAGCGTTTCCCCCGGTTGAAATATAGTCTGCGAGGCCTCGGCTTTTTAGCTGAAGCCGAAAAGTGGCTGATCGAAAAAGAACTCGATGTGGCGTTTCTCCCGCTGCAAGCCAAACCCCCGGCCAAATTGAATCAGTTGCCGATGGCTCGACTGCCATTGGTGCTCCAAGTGCATCCAAAATCCCACTACAAGACCGCGGATGATATTTTTAAAAAGAAGGAGATTTCTCTGCCTTTGATTGGTCTAGAAGAGGCGTCGAGCGTGAGCCGCAATTTTCAGCGCGAATTGCGTTCGCGGGGAATCAAATGGCCGCAAACGGTCGAGGTGACTTCGCTGGATCTAATTCAACGCTATGTCGCCAATGGCGACGGCATCGGCCTTGGCGTGCTCGTCGATTCGAAAAAAAAGTCGCGCGGCGTTCGCCTGATCCCGCTTGATTTCCAGCCGATTACGCTCGGCGCGCTCTGGCACGGCACGTTGAGCGCCGCGGCTCAAGCGACGATTGAAGGCGTTCGCGCCTACGCGAAACGGATGTGGCCCGAGGCAGCGCTTTGAGGCCCGGCCACTTTCGAGCTCTACCGTTGGGCCTGCTTTGACTCTGGGAGACGGCCGTAAAGATCACCCAGCGAGTGGAGATAGTCGGCGCTTTCGCGGTGGAGTTTCTCGAGCTGCTCGGGGCGGTAGCGCCATTGCCAATTGCCCTCGGCTTTTCCAGGCGAGTTGAACCGCGCTTCCGAACCGAGGCTGAATAAATCCTGCAAGGCGAAAATCGCGAGGCCGCTCACCGCCGCGTAGCCAGCGCGCATAAAATCCCAATTCACTTCGTTCCCGCTTATGCGAAAATAGCGGCGAACATGATCGCGCTCATTTTCGCCTGCAGCCCGGTACCAGCCTAGGGTCGTGTCGTTGTCATGGGTTCCTGGATACACGACAGAATTGAACGCGAGGTTGTGCGGTAAATATAAATTGTCCGGTCCGCTGCCAAAGGCGAATTGCAGGATCGTCATGCCCGGCAACCCGGTGGAGGCGCGGAGCAAGCGGACTGACGGATTCAATTCGCCTAAATCTTCCGCGATCAATTTGGCGTGCGGCATTTCGCGCTGGAGTGCTTCAAAGAAATCGAGCCCCGGTCCTTTTTCCCATTTGCCAGTCTTGGCCGATTGCGCGTCGGCAGGAATCGACCAATACGAATCGAAGGCGCGGAAATGATCGATGCGCAGCACGTCACAAATTTGAAAATTTGCCGCGAGCCGGCGACGCCACCACGCGTAAGAATCCGTGGTGTGTTTTTCCCAATCGTAGAGCGGATTACCCCACAACTGTCCGTCCGCCGAAAAATAATCTGGCGGCACTCCGGCGACGACGCGCGGATGACCGGTGGTGGGATCGAGTTGAAATAATTCAGGGTTTCCCCAGACGTCGGCGCTGTCGCGCGCCACAAAAATCGGCGCGTCGCCGATGATTTGTAGACCGTGCTTTTTCGCGCGTGCGCGCACGTTGGACCATTGGCCGAAAAAGAGATATTGGAAAAACGCGTGAGCTTCTGCGCGCGCCGAGACTTCGGGCGGAAGACTCGCTTTCTGCGCACGACTAAAAAAGCGCAGATTCTCCGGCCATTCCCACCATGGCTTGCCTTGGTGATGATCCTTCAGCGCAAGAAACAGTGAAAAGGAATCTAACCAATCGCGGTTAACTCGTTTGAATTCTGCGAAATCGCCGTACGGCAAGTGAGGCGCAAGCCCGTTTTTGAAATTCGAAAACGCGCGAAAAAGGACCGGCCACTTCGTCACATATAGCCACCCGTAATCGACTTTATCCTGTGGCAGCGCACGCAGTGGTTTGAGATCCTCTTCGGTCAATAATCCGAAATGTTGCAACGCGCCCACGTCGATCAGGTATGGATTTCCCGCAAAGGCGGAAAAACATTGATAGGGTGAGTCACCGTATCCGGTCGGGCCGAGAGGACAAATTTGCCAATATTGAAAACCGGCCGCGCTCAAAAAGTTAAACCACGCTTCCACCACGGACTCGTCCAGTCCGCCGATGCCGAACGCGCTGGGAAAACTCGTCGGATGCAAGAGTACACCGGCCGCGCGTGACTGCAGCCATTCGAAGAGAGGGCGCCCTGTCGCGGTGGACGACGTGGACGTGGTCGCATCTGAAGATCCGGTGCTGCGAGTAGAAGCGGTCATAGTGAGCCGACGAAAGTCGGCACACTAGGCGTAATCACCGCGTCGATACGCGCAAGCCGCTCGCAAGCAATCGCGACCGAATTTTCCCATCCGAGATTTTCCCCGGTCCTACCGCCCGAGGCGCTTTGTCTTTGAGTGACATGAAGCTGAGGAGGGTGCTCTGAAGGCCTTGAAAAGGACCGAGATCCAGCCCGCTTCCAACGCACACCGGTGCCAGATACGGTCGCGTTAAAGAGTAATCACGTGAGCGATTTTTCTATGAAGAGAGAGTATGAAGCATCTATTTATTTTCGCGAAATCCACGACGCGAGGTCCGCTGCTAGCTTTGATCTGCTGGATCGCCGCGGTGCCTACAGCGCGCGCAGACCTGACCGTTCTACCTGGAGTCTTCAGCTACCTGAATCAAAACAACCGGTTTTTGTCAGGCGACGGTAAAGTCGCGGTGCTCTGCAAGGACGAGAATGGTGCTCTCACGACTCGTTGGACAGCGGAGACGGGCGCGGAAAAGCTGCCGTTGCCACCGGGCGGAAATTATTGGACGGGCTTCTATTGTCATCTCAGCACGGACGGCAGCGAAATCGTCGGCCTGGGAGGGATGAACCAATTCGGCGTTTATTATCCGTGGATCTGGCGCCAAAACCATGGCACCCGAGTTTACAGCGCTCATGGAGACGAACAACTCATCGGCATCAGTAGCGATGGCGATTATATAGCGCGGATTGTCCAAACCAGTCCGGAAAAAGTTTATCAGGACTTTACGACCTCGGGTACCACGGCCCTTTGGGCAGAGGGATCGGGTTGGATGTTCAATGGCACTAGTTATGATAACCGAGTTTTGTTTGGTCGGACCAAAGCGACAAATTATCGGCCGTGTTACTGGAGCATGTCCGGCCAGCAGGTGATCGCGACAAGTATTCTGAAAACTCCTGCCGAGTGCACGCTCAGTGGTAAGGACGGGTCTATTTTACTCGGGCAGATCCACACCGGACAATTTTTGCCGAATGACGGGCCTGAGGCGATGGAGACCTTTCGTTGGAACACGATCACCGGCCAGATCGAATATTTTTTCCCGCCACATTTCCTCACTGCTGAACCCAGCTTCATTTCTCCAAATGGTAAAATGATTTCAATTGCTGGATACTATAATGACACGATGCATTTCAAATATATGGTCTACGACTCGACGACCGCCGGAGAAGCGGGGCTCGGCATGCAAGAAGTCGATACGTGGTTGATTGCGCACCAATATATAGTACCTGCCGAGGCACAGGGTCGCTCGAGTTTCGAGATCATCTCCATGTCTGACGATCTTTCGGTTGTCGCGGGTAACTTTATTGACGCCGGAGGAAAATTACGTGGATTTTTGGCTAAAAAGCTTCGCTTAATCCCAGAGCCTGAGCCAACCCCTGTGTTCGGAAGACAATAGTGAGGGTGGCTAACCTTGTATCAAACGGTCCACGTAATCATAAATACAGGTCGCGGCGCAGCTTCCCGCCTTTATTTGCATGAAACGGACGTCACTCAGCGTCCGTTAGTTTCTGCTGCGCCGGGGACGAAATGCAGTTGTTCCGCTTCGTAATAAGCGAGCTCATGCTCCGCTGGTTCGCAGCCTGCCGCAAAAGGCCGATGCGAAAAGGTCTGAAAATATAGCAAGCACGCATCCTTGTACTCGCGAGCATCGTGCTCCTGCCGGGCGAGAAGCTGTTTCACGTGGAGAAAACGCTCGTGATCGATCGAGCTCTCCAAACTGCCCCACGTTTTTTGCCAGCCGCGAACTTGATCTACGCCAGACTGATAATGAAGACAAAGTTCGTCCCATAACGTCCGGCCGGAACGCATCCGATAGTCCCAGGCCACGTGATGAAACCACAATAATAGATTGTCAGGGCAGATCGCGAGATCGCCCCAGTTTTTTTGAATCTGTGGACTATAGACACTGAGCGCGTTCGAACCGGTCGCGGTGCGATCGAAGCCGACGCCCTGTGGGTCCGCCTTATGATAATACGGCGCGGTCCAATCGGGTCGACCTCCAACCGTCCAAGGTCCCGGACCATAATGGTGATCGCGCGCCATGATATGGTGAAGTCCGAGCGGCATCGAGTAATCGACGACGGCTTCGCGCGAGGCCAGCAGCATCGGCACGATTTTGTTTACCACGTCACCGTCATTTGAATACGTTTGCCGAGTCCATTCATCCGCGATCTGCGCAGGCGTTAACTGATGATCCCAGGCCAAGCGTCCGAACGCATACCAGTTAGCCTGCAGCAAGGGATGCCCGGTCCAGTCGCGATCGGTACCAGTGTTGGCGACGCCTGCGATCGCGGTGAGCGCATGATGGTCGAGCGAACCGTCGACGACTTTAGCGACGGTTGAGCCAGCGCCTTCCGTAAATGTGTCCGCGTCGAGTGCCTCTTTGAAAAGCGTCGCGAGATAAACGAGCTGGATGTCGCAGCCGAGATATTCCTGGGCGATCTGCAGCTCGAGCGCAATCGGTGTCTTCGGCAGCGCACCGAAGAGCGGGTGCAGCGGTTCGCGCGGCATAAAATCGATTGGTCCGTTTTTGATCTGCACGATCACGTTTGAGCGGAATTTTCCATCGAGCGGCTTGAACTCGTCGTACGCCTGCCGCGCGCGATCGGTGTGAACGTCTTGGTCATAGACGAAGGCACGCCACATCACGATGCCGCCGTGCGAACCAACTGCGTCGGCGAGAAGATTGGCGCCGTCGGCGTGATTGCGTCGGTAGTTTTGTGGGCCGGGCTGACCCTCGGAATTCGCCTTTACGAGGAAGCCGCCGAAGTCAGGAATAGCACGATAGATTTCGTCGGCTTTATCTTTCCACCATTTCTGCACGGCCGGGTTGAGCGGGTCTGCATTCGGCAAACCTCCTAGTTCAACCGGTGCGCTGAAGCGTGCGGAAAGGTAAACTCGTATACCGTAAGGACGGAAAACATCCGCCAGTGCGGCCACTTTTTTCAAATACGGCGCCGTTAAGATTAGCGCTTCGGCGTTCACGTTGTTTATCGCGATGCCGTTGATGCCGATCGAAGCGTCGGCGCGCGCGTAGTCGCGGTAACGGGGATTAATATAATCAGGCAGCTCGAACCATTCCCACAGAGACCCGCCGGCGTAACCGCGCTCAATCGAACGGTTCAAGTTATCCCAATGGTTGAGCAGGCGGTGCTGAATCCGCGGTTGCGAGGCGATCGAAAGTGATGCGATCGATTGGTGGGTTTGCAGCTGTCTCAAAAAAGCGAATACACCGTACAGGGCGCCGATGTCGGAATTCGCTGCGATCACGGTGTGAGCGCCTTCGCCGGTGCTGGCCACGGTTTTCAGCAGATAGCCTTCGGGGCCGACCTCAGCGAGTTCTTCCGCTAATGACTTCGCCAGCGCTGGTTCAGTCTGCGGTGTAGCCACAATTACGGCGGACGCGGTTGATGGCGCATCGGCCGAAATAATTATTTTTTGGCCGAGCAAACCTTGCAAACCTTCAACTAGTTCATCCCGCGCGGCCTGAAGGGTGGGCGAAACGGGGTGAATGACCACCTGCGCAGCGGCCTTTGCATAATTTGCCCGCAACACTGTGTCGTCGATTGGATCGTAGCGCAGCCAGAGACGATAGCCGTCTTCAGCTCGCGCGAGAGAAAATACACCGGCAAATACGGCCAATTTCAGGAGAAAAGGGGCAAATTTTCTTGGGACCAGCATTATGTCGAAAGCAATTGTTGACGGGGCACTCGAACCTGCGCCCGGCGTACGGCTGCGCGCGAGTAAAGCCGAGGTCCATCATTAGCGCGCCATTTCTCGATTTCATTTTGCCCAATTTAGCTTAGGAATCGACTCCATGGATCCACTTCCGCCGCAAGTGCAGGTTGTCTATACGCCGCAGCCCGCTCGTACGTCGGGCATGGCGGTGACTTCGCTGGTGCTTGGCATCTTAAGCATCATGGGTGGCGCGATCATTTTTCTGCCCCCGATTTTTGGTGTGATCTTCGGGCACCTCGCACTCGGACAATGCCGCCGTGACCCCGGCCTCGGCGGGCGCGGCATGGCGATCGCGGGCCTCGTGCTCGGCTATCTGACGCTGGCCATTTGGCTGCTTTGGATTCTTTTCTTCGGCGGACTCGTGGCGCTCGGTCTTTTCGGTGCAGCGGCCGCGCAGGCGCATGCCCACGCAGCCACGTATTAAGAAACTGGATATCAATCTGGCCGGCAGCAATCGCAGGGCGCCACGGCTGGAAAAAGTTCTCCAGACACGCGCGTGAATCGGTGAACGTGTCCGCGAAATTCCCAATTTACCGGCTCGATATCTGTGAGCAGAAACTTTTCTGGATGCAGCGCGTGGAGCGCGCGCGACGTCTTTAGCCGGCAATCGCAGAGGTCGATTATCCCGTCGAGATTCGAGCAAAGAATCTCGTGGTCGCTTTCGGCAAGCACGGAAACGTGATGTTGTTTCCAAGGCTGGTTCGAAAAGAGCGCCAATGCTTCCTTCGCGCCGAGTCGAATTTCGCGAAATTCTTTTGCATCGCTCATCAAGCGAGCCATCCCGTCGGAGAGCGCCTCGAGGTCATCTGCACTCGGCTCGGTCGGAATGCCGAAATCTGCGAAGAATCCCGCCGCAGTTTCTCCGCTGCGACCGAGAGTGACACCCGGCCAATGGCGCGCTCCCGCCGCCACCAGCACATGCGCGAGCAAATGTTTCTGACAATGAATGAAAGCTAACTCTGGCGACATCCCGTAAGCATAGCAAAGCCGTCAAGTGGGAGCGATTTCATTAGCGACGGATATTCGATGAATCCTTTTCTCCTCTGAAAACGGCCGGATCGCGTTGACACAATTGCAATCCGAGCGAGCGTCGCTGGCGTGTTTTTTGCGCTCGGTCACAAAGCTCCTTCGTTGCCATTTAGGCTCACCGCATTGTTTGCGGCCGGGCTGATCGGAGCATTGTCGATTTTTGCGGCGAGTCCGATTTTGCACGCTTGGCTGCACAGCCATGAAACCGGGACGACGGTTTCAAGTCACCGGCTAGCGGATACATCGTCAGCGAATGCGTCGTCGGCCCTGCCGAACGATCACACACCTGACACTCCGGCGAATGATCACGACGATGGATGTGCGGTCGCGCTATTTGCTGCTGGCGTACTCGCGCTTTGCTGCGCGTTGCTTGGTTGGTTTTTCCTTGGTCGCGTGCGTGCATTGCGCCTTTGGGCGAACGTCCGGCTTGCGATCCAGCGTCCTCGTGACTGGCTTCCGCCGCTGTGCGGGCCGCCTGCGAACTGAGTTGATGTAATCCAGCCGCGTCGCCGACGCGGCCGATTTCCCGCGCCTTCGCTCCGCAAAGGAGCTGCTGCGCATATCTGTCTGCAACTCAGTTCGTCATGAAATTTTACTATATCCATTTTCCAACGTCACTCGCGATCCTGGTCGCAACCATTCGCCTCTCCGGACAGACTTCGGCCGACGCGCCGCCCGTCTCTCTCGATCCCGTGGTCATCTCTGGTCAACTCGATGAAGCGCGCGAAGCAATCGTCCCCCAACTCGGAGCCACTTCGTTTATGATGGACGCGGCTCAGATTCAAAACCTCGCGCAAGGCGAAAACGCCCCTTTCAATCAGCTGCTTTTGCGCGCGCCGGGAGTCGCCCAAGATTCCGCGGTAAACGGCGATCTGCATGTTCGCGGCGAACACGCTAACTTGCAGTACCGCATCAACGATGTGCTCTTGCCTGAAGGGATCTCGGGTTTTGGGCTCGAATTGGACAGCCACTTCGTCGAGACGATGCAGTTAGTGACTGGCTCGCTGCCGGCCCAATATGGTTTCCGCACTGCGGGCATCGTCGATATCCATACGAAGAGTGGACAGGAAGCGTCTGGATCAGCCGCGTCGCTTTACGCTGGAAGTTTTGATACGTTTCGGCCGAGCCTCGAATCCGCTGGCGCGCGCGGAAACGTGAGCTATTTCGCGAGTTTGAGCTATGAGTCCAACGATCTTGGCATCGAAAATCCTACGCCCGGCAACTCCGCGATTCACGATCGCTCGGATCAGACGAAGGTTTTCGGTTACGTCTCCGACTTGCTCGATGCTTCGAGCCGTTTGAGCATGCTCTTCGGCGCTTCCACCAGCACGTATCAAGTTCCTGATACGCCGGGGCTCTCCGCGGGATTATCGCCCGCCGGTGAGCCATGGTTGCCAGGTCGTTTCGATTCCGCGTCGCTTGATGAAAATCAGCGCGAGCAAAACGCCTACCTCGTCGCGGCTTATCAGCGGACATCTGATGAGATTAACTTCCAGGTTTCCGCTTTCGCACGACAGAGTCGTGTTGATTTTGATCCCGACGTGATCGGGGATCTTTATTTTAATGGAGTCGCCAGCCAAGTGGGCCGTCGCCTCGACTCAATCGGAGTCGAGGCGGATGGCAGCAACGCGATTGCGGCTCAACACACCTTGCGCGCCGGCTTTACTATTTTCGAGGAAACCGTTTCCGCCGATGAAAGCACGACCGTTTTTTCTCTCGATGAGGCGGGAAATGCAGTGGGTTCTCCCTTCGCAATTGGCGACAACTCGAAACTTCACGGCTTGTTCGCCGGAGCGTACCTGCAAGATGAGTGGAAACTTACGCCACAGTTGACGGTGAATTTCGGCGCGCGCTTCGACGTATTTCACTCCTCGTTTGACGACGAGTCGCAGCTCAGTCCGCGCATCAATTTAGTTTATGATTTCGATTCGCGTACAACGCTACACGCCGGTTACGCGCGGTATTTCACCCCTCCGCCGATGGAGAATATTCCCAAGAACGCAGTTTCCCAATTCGCGGGTACATCGAACGCTTCAGCGTCGACGCTCGACGATCCGGTCCGAGCGGAACGCGCGCATTACTTCGATCTCGGTATCAGCCGAAAAATTACCGATGAGTTCACGATCGGTCTGGACGGTTATTACAAGCGCGCTCGTAATCAGCTCGACGACGGATTATTTGGGCAGACGCTAATACTCTCGGCATTCAACTATGCGAGAGGTCAGATCTATGGCGTCGAAGCGACTACGTCTTATACACACGGCGGGTTTAGCACGTATCTCAACTTCGCTCGCTCCAGCGCAGAGGGTGAGGACTGGAGTTCCTCGCAATTTCTCTTCGATCCCGGTGATCTGGCGTACGCCAAGACTCATTGGATCGCGCTCGATCATGATCAAAAGTTGACTGGTTCAGCGGGCGCCGCCTACACCTGGAAAAACACTTTCGGCTCTGCGCGCGTATTGATTGATGCGCTTTATGGCAGCGGTTTGCGCGCAGACGCGGTTGGACCAAATGGCGAAACGATTCCGAACGGCGGTCATGTTCCATCTGACTTCACGATTAACGTCGGCGCGGAACAAAGTTTTCGGCTTCCTCAAAAGCGGTTGCTGACCGTACGGTTCGACCTGGTTAATCTAACCGATAAAACTTATGAGTTACGGGACGGTTCGGGCGTGGGCGTAAACGCGGCGCAATATGGAATGCGGCGCGGAGTTTTCGCGACAGTTTCCTACCATTTCTGACGCGGAGGCGTTTGCATTCCCGCTGCCAGCTGATTTCAGTGAGCCCTTCCCTATGAAGAAATTACTCCTGCCATCGCTCGCGCTTTCCTGGTTGTTGGGAATGCAACTTCCCACCGCCATTGCTGCGTCGGATATTGTCGTTCCGCCAACTTCATCTTCCTCCGAATTAACGACCCCGGATCCATACTGGCCCGCGAGCGGGGCTTTCGACGCGAAAGGGAAAACATCTTCTTGGGGTGGATTCCGCAAAAAGAACGATGAACGCCGCGCGCTCTTCGCGCAGGAAAAAGCGGCTGATCAGGATTCTTTGGTTCTGGTCGGTGATTCGATCACCGAAGGCTGGCACACTTATAAAGAGGATCTGGCTGACCTGCACGTGAAGGTGGCCAATCGCGGTATTGGCGGAGACACTACGCCAAATTTGCTCTACCGTTTGGAGGACGATGTGCTCTCCCTGCATCCGCGCGCGTTGGTCATCCTGATCGGAACCAATGATCTCGGCGAGCACACGACGCCGAAGGATATCGCCGAAAACTGCAAGGTCATGTTGAAAAAGATTCGTGCGGAATATCCGAAAATTCCGATCGCGTGGTGTCTAGTCATGCCGCGCAAAGGCGACGATACCTATCCTGCGCGCATCAAGGAATTGAATACATTGATCGAGAAGATCGCGAAGCACGATAAGAACATCACGGTCGTCGATACGTTCACGCCGCTCGCGCTGCCAGATGGCACGTCGATCGCCGATGATTTTAATCCCGATCATCTGCATCCGAATGCCAACGGCTACAAAGTTTGGCGCGCGCAGCTTTGGCCGATTCTTGAAAGTTGGCATCTCGGTCAGTGACCTTTCAGCGATGGCAATAAAAAGAGCGAGAGGACCTCTCGCTCTTTTTTGTGCCTTAAATAGCCGAGTTCGTGAAAACGGGGGCTCTGCGCGCGACCGCTCCGAAGGCCCGCGTTCACGCTAACGGTTGCGGTTCGTAATGCGGCGTTTCGGGCGCCGCAGCTTACGTGACAGATTATTTTCTGGAAGAGGGAGGATCGCTCACCTCGGACGGATTTAAACCAGAGCTGTTGGAAACGGATTCCGCTCCGCGAAGCCAACCTGGTGAAAATACGGGTAGGGCAGAGGACGCGCGCTGGCCGCGTCGAGTTTGGCGACCTGATCTGTGGTCAAGTTCCATCCGACGGCACCGAGGTTTTGGCGAAGCTGTTCTTCATTGCGCGCGCCGATCACGACGGTCGCCACCGTCGGGCGTTGCAGCAGCCAATTGAGCGCGATCTGCGGAACGCTTTTGCCGGTCTCCTTGGCCACTTCGTCAAGGGCGTCGACTACCTTGTAGAGATATTCGTTATCGACCGGAGGGCCCGCGTCGACGAGTCTCTTTTCGTTGAGGCGGCTGGTTTTCGGCAAAGGTGATCCGCGGCGCAACTTGCCGGTTAGGCGTCCCCAGCCGAGCGGACTCCACACAACCGCACCGACTTTTTGATCTACGCCTAGCGGCATCAGTTCGGTTTCATAGTCACGGCCGATCAGCGAATAATAGGCTTGGTGCGCAACGTATCGGTTCCAGCCATACCGATCAGCCACCGCGAGGGATTTCATTAAATGCCAGCCTGAAAAATTAGACACACCGGTATAACGAATCTTGCCGGCGCGAACTAAACCGTCGAGCGTGCTCACGGTTTCCTCGATCGGAGTCGTCGCGTCGAAACCGTGGAGTTGAAAAAGATCGATGTGGTCTGTGCCCAGACGTTTCAAACTGCCTTCAACAGCGCGAAGCAAGTGAAAGCGCGAGGAACCGACGTTGTTCGCGCCTTCGCCAAAACGAAAGGTCGCCTTGGTGGAAATGAGCACATCGTCGCGGCGGCCTTTGATGGCTTGCCCGAGAATTTCTTCGGAGTGGCCGCTTGAATAGACATCGGCCGTGTCGAACATGGTGACACCGGCTTCGAGACAGATGTCGACAAGACTGCGGGCCTCATCGACTTGGGTGCTGCCCCACGATTTGAAGAAATCATTCGAACCGCCAAAAGAAGCGGTGCCAAAGGTGAGAGCGGGGACTTTAAAGCCAGAGCCGCCGAGTTGTCGGTATTCCATAATCGTGTGGTGATGCTTGTGAAGGCGCGGCGTGGCACAGCTACGCCGTCGAAGTGACCACCAAAGGCAGGTTTTTCTTTTCAGCAAATCGAGCGGCAACATGGATGACCAGCGAAGCCAGCATGAAAGCGAGGGCGGTGGCGCACACGCCGGGCCAGCGCGCGACCGACCATGCAGATGCTGCCGTCATCGAGCCGAGCGCGCCGCCCACGAAACGCGTAACCATATAGATCGTATTGAGTCGACTGCGCGCCGAGGGAAGCAGCGAGATCACTTTGGCCTGTTCGGCCACCTGGACTGATTGAACACCGATATCCATCAGCAGCACGCCGATGATCAGACTCGCGATCGATACCCAGGCCCACATCAGTGCAAAGGCGATGGTACTGGCGACCAGAGCGATTGTCACCGTGACGTTCGGCCCCATGCGATCGCTTAATTTTCCCGCAAGCGGTGCCGCCAACGCTCCGACCAGCCCGATGATACCGAATGCCCCCGCCGCTGAGGCACCCCGATGAAATTGGGCAATCATGAGAAAGGAGAGGGTGGTCCAAAACGCCGTGAAGCTACCAAACGTGAGTCCGCTGATCAGCGACGCCGGCCAAAGGCGCGGCTGCGACTTGAGCACATCCCAGAGCGACAGCATCAACTTATAATAAGGCTGCGGCTCTGCCGCCTTTGTGTGCGGCAGGCCAGCGCGTAGTAAAAAAGACAATACAGTCATCAGGATCGCCGCGAGCCCGTACATGTAACGCCAGCCAAAGTGATCTCCGACGAAACCTGAGACGGTGCGCGCGAGCAAAATTCCGCCTAGTAGTCCCGCCATTAATACACCCACCGTATGGCCGCGCGCCGCCGGTGGACTGAGTTCGACGCCGAGCGGAATGAGAATCTGTGCGCTCATCGAGGTCAGGCCGACCGCGAGATGCATCCAGGTGAGCAGCGCGAGACTTGGCACGAAAGCGGTCGCGGCGAGAAGCAGCGCGCACGCTTGGACGATCCAAAGCACTAAACGTCGGCGCTCGAGCCGGTCGCCGAGCGGCAAGAAGAAAAGCAAGCCGAGCCCATAACCGGCCTGTGCCGCGAAGGCGATCCAGCCCACTTGCACGGCGGTGGCTTGGAACTGCTCAGCAAAATTCCCCAGTAGCGGCTGATTATAATAAATATTCGCGGCGGACGCGCCGCAGGCGAATGCCATTAGCCAAAGCGTGCCCCGAGAGAGCGTGACCATTTGGCCGGGTCCTGTCGGGTCTATCTCTGTCGCTGCTGAAGAATCCATTCACGCATAATCACCCTCAATCCGTATAGTACCGCAAGCTCAGGGCGCACTCTTTTGCCTGGTCGCCCGGTGCAGGCTATTAACTGTGCTGCTAGTCGATCATCATCATCATTCCGGCGCCGTCTTTATTATATTCTTTTTGGATCGCGTTGCGATGATTGTTGTCAGCAATCGCCGAGCGCAGGATGTCCAGTTGTTGAGGGGTGAGTAGACCGGAGGCTCTTTTGATAAAATCGTCGTTGGCGGGACTGAGCCACGTTTCTGCGCTCGGACTCGCGTAATTGGGCTTCGTGGCATCAGCGTTGAGACGCTTGCTGTTCACTTCATAAGAAATCTCTTTGAGTTGTATAGTCTCGTCATGGGTGAGGGGTATATTCGCATCGATCAGCTGAAGAGCATAGAGGTTTTCGTCACTTTCTTGTAGACCGGTATTTCCGCGCATCGTTTCGAGCTTATCATCTGCATCGGCTCCGATCAGCGCTACGATCGCGTCATTGATCGGCTTTTGAGCATTGTCGATCGCTTGTTTATACTCAGAGGTTTCGGATTTCAGGCCCTGGTCATTTGCCACTTGCCGGGCGTCATCTGCCGTTGTTTGCCGCTCGACCAAAAGATCTTTCAGATGGGACTCTTGTGCAGGCGGAAGATGAAGCATTTCCAGGGCTGTCTTATATTGAAACAACAGCGTTGCTCGTTGTGCTCGGCGCTGAAGGGCGAGGTATTCTGGATGATCGCGGATTATGTCGTGAAGGTGGACAACGACATATTCTTTCTTCTCTTTTTTCGCCGTGCCCGCGGTGAGCGCTGCCTGCGCCTTATTCTTGGTGGCCAACTCGTCCGACAATGCTTTTTTAGCCGATTCTAAAGATGCCGTCTTGGTCGAAAGCTGGGAGATCGTGGATCTGCTTTGTGCTAAAGACCGTTCAGCTGCTGCAAGCCGGGTTTCAAAGGAGCTGGCTTTCTGATGTTCCTCAAAAGTGACGAAAGCGAGGCCTCCGAGGGCTAATGCAGTTGCAGCGACTTTTAATTTTGAGGCGACCATAAGAGTGGGAATGACTGACAGGATGGGGGCTGGGGCGGCCAGACTGGTCACCACTTGTTGCGCGAAGGGGAGTGGGACGGCGGCGTTGGCCTGGCCGGCGAGTCCGGCGATCAGGGCGCCCGCAGTTGAAGCGACGCCACGGCTCTGTAATCGCGAACGCAGTTTTTCGATCGCGCGCTGGACTCGCATCCTCGCAGTGTTTTCGCTCAAGTTAAGCTTGCTACCAATCTCGGCGAAACTTTGTCCGTGATAGAACCGCAGGAGGATGGCCTCTCGATCCAATGTATTCAGTTTGTGGATCGCTTCATCGAGCCAAG
>FTDT01000199.1_pt1 | contig 22969 bp, 17 predicted proteins | sample 1640021 | NCBI WGS metagenome assembly FTDT01 (sample SAMEA3914869, study PRJEB12502) | metagenome | biome: forest; material: soil | place: USA | collected 2012-03-12 | depth 0.1 m | reverse complement strand
TGACGGATAGAAATGCGTCCGCCCATTTCTGCCATTGCATTGGCAGCATCGTGCAGGCTCAGCAGGTCGGGAGACTCTTCACGTTTGGTCATTGAAAACGAGGCAGTTATGTCTTCAGACGGCAAACTTGGAGCCGAGCAAATGAGGCTTACGCTCGCGGGTGCATTCACTTCAAATCGGAGAACCAATTCAGCCTCTCTGTAATTTTCCTCAGCTAGATGGAGACATGTCGTGATCGTACTCAGTAACGCGGCAAATGCTCGTTGTTTCGTGCCTTTGACTGAAACGTACAGTTTATTGTCAGCCGAACTCGCGGTCACCAAACGGAATCCTTGCTTTGGGGAGATGTGAACTCTGACGGAGTTTAATAGCTCAACGAAAGGAAATGATTCGATGATGGCCACCACATTGGCGTGGCGCGACTGGGAAGCTACGATACCAATGACATCATCTAACATGGACTTCATACCACGCAACTCGTCCATGCTCGCCGACTGATGATTTTCAAACGCTGCCGCGGCGGCCCGGAGATAGTCGATCACTTTGCTGGTCTTTTCAAACGTCGCCGCTGAAGGCCGCAATTTTATCTGCTCGTCAAGAAGCTCAATCGCTTTTTTGAGTTCTTTCACCCGCAAAGTTTTTGTCTGTGAGTCAAGGACGCCTACAGAGGTATTTACACTGTTTAATGTATTTCCGACCTTATGTAGAATGTCTCGAGCCATTTCGCCGATGCCCGCGAGGCGCGAGCTTTCGACCAGGGCTGCTTGGGTACGCGTCAATTCGTGCTGACTTAACTTAAGTGCCTCGTACGAACGCTCGGCTTCAGCTCGCGCAGTTTCTGCCGTTTTCGTTGCTACTTCAAGAGCCCGGTTAGCACGCAACGTGGCAATCAACCGAGCTGAATAGAGGGCGGCGGAGAAGTCCCGAATCAGCTCCCAAAAACGTGGAGCAAAAGACGAGTCTGCCTCGATAAGGATAAATCCGAAACGTAATTTCTCATAGGTCAACGGTACCATCACCACAGACGTTGAATGTACAGTTGCGTTGAGAAACTCTTGAATTCTTGGGGAGTCGAAATCATCGGTCGCCATATATTGGCCATTCAAATACCACTGCGCTTCTGATGGATCTCCCGTGAAGTTCACTTGCGCTCGAAGCTGAGTGATACCCAGCTGGCTAAACGCCAGCCAGAGTTGTTTCATAATATCAATTTCTGGGAGCTGTCTAAAAGACAGCTCTTTTAATCGGAGCGTTGCATAGTTAAAGCGAAGGTCGATCTCGCGCTGCGAGCTGACACACGCAACTTCATTAAACATTATTCGACGCAAGAGTTCGGCGGCCGGCTTCGCACTTAACGATGAATCATCTAGCGCTGATGCGATTTTTCCCGTAAGCCGCTCGGCGACTGTTTGCTCTATATCTAGTTTGGCGTCCAATCGATCGATTTGTGCTAGCATCAAATCTTGATCGAGCGGTGCCTTCTGCATTGACTCAAAATCGTCTCGGGTGGAGTCACGTGCGATGTAGGTACTGCGAAGGATTGTTTCCTTCACTTGCGGCATGCCATTAATCAGATTAAAGCACGCCTGAATTGCTTCGGCGCCGAGATCCTCTGCATGCATTTCGAAAGTGGAAAGCGACGGCGTACTCCAGAGTGAATTGGGGACATTATCGAAACCAATCAGCTCGACATCTTCAGGAACTCTCAACTTGTTCGCGACAAGAACCTCTAACGCGGCGTGTGCAGCAAGATCGTTAGTGGATAAAATTGCTGTGCCGTGGTGCCCACTTCGAAAAAACGTTTCAAGGGCGTCTTTAGCGGTCGAGTCGGAAAATCCGGTGGAAACCACCAGAGATGAATCGAAGGGGATTCCGGCATCTTCCAGCCCCAAACGATAGCCTCGCAATCTTTCGCTCGCGCAAAGGTTATCTTCCGGTCCCGCCATAATGACGATCCGCCTATGGCCGCGTTTGGCGAGACGTCCCACCGCCTTCCGGAACGCTTCGCAATTGTCGAGCAGTACTCGGGCAACGTCGCCGCTCCTTCGTCCGATCAGGACGACTGGCTTGCCTTGTGTATTAATGCTCGCGGCATAGCGCCCAAAATCAGGATTCGGGAAAACAGAGACGAAGCCGTCGAATAGACTGAGATAATCCGCATAAGCTGTCTCAATTCGATCGATCTCGCCGCTCTCCGCCTCCCATCCCGCGGAAGGCTCATCTAGAATAAAGATGCGAATCCCGTTTGCTCGAGCTGCGCGTCTGGCGCCGTCAATCATCGGCCAAATTTTCGGCCAGCTCCAATGCCATTCCAAGTGAGTGAACAGACCGATCAGCATAGAGGACGGACACAATATCGGCACATCTAGAGATTTGATAAGTGTCCCTAAAACCCTAAACTCCAACTTGAACCCAAGCGGGCGCTCACTCTTCAAGGATTTCGGTCGGTTTTACCGCACCGTGTAGCGAAGAGAAGCAAGCCGACGTAACGAATTTAGGCGCCCGTCCATCATTCCCCCGCCCGCAGTCACATCTGCCAACTTTCGCGAACATCGTCCGGACTGGGCTAATCGCTCGCGTCGAAGAGTCCTCGCCAAAGGGGTCACGTCCCAACTCCCAACAAAAAAGGCCCCCTGGCGACTGACGCTCAGTCGGAGGACTCCCTTCAACTGCAATTGTTGGGTGTTGGGACGTGACCCCTTTTAGCGCGGGAACGATGCCGTATTGGTGGACCGAATACGGCGCGAAAGGTAGCCGCCGCTAGGGCGGGTTAATCGACGCTCAGGACCAGCTTGCCTTGCGAGTGCTCGTTTTCGAGGGTCTCGTGCGCTTCTTTTGCGTCGTCCAAGGGGAGCACCTTGGAGACAACAACGGTGACTTTGCCGTCGTTGATGAGCTGAGCGATCGCTTTCAATTGTTCTGCCTTCGCCTCCGCCATGAACACGGCAATCTTGGCGTGTTTGCGTGCGGCTTCTTCTTTTGATGGTGGTTCTACCGTCGAGATGAGTCGTCCGCCGTCTTTGAGCACGCTCCAAGATTTTTTCTGCGCTTCTCCGCCGACCAAATCGATCACTAAATCGATGTCTTTAACGCTGGTTTGAAAATTCTCTGCCTTATAATCGATCACTCGGTCGGCTCCAAGCTCGCTCACAAAATTAATATCTTCTTGGCCCGCAGTCGCGATGACCGTGGCACCCTTGGCCTTCGCGAATTGGACGGCAAAATGACCCACGCCTCCGGCGGCTCCGTGAATTAACACGCGTTCGCCCGCCTGCAGATTCCCATGATCGAAGAGCGCTTGCCACGCCGTCTCGGCTGCCAATGGAACCGCCGCAGCTTCCACGAAATCGAGTGTATCTGGCTTTCGAGAGACTTCGTTGGGCTGAGCAATGGCATATTCCGCGTAGCCTCCGCTGTGGGAACCCAGGAAGGCGTAGACTTCTTCACCGGGTTTAACGGTGGTGACCTTTGAACCGACGGCTTCGACGATGCCAGCCACGTCCCGCCCTAACGTAGTCGGGAGTTTGATCTCTCCTTTTTTGAATGCGCCCGAGCGGATCTTGTAGTCCACGGGGTTCACGCTCGCGGCCTTCACGTGAATAAGGATTTCGTTGTCGCCCGGCTCGGGACGAGGAGTCTCTTCGACTTTCAATACGTCGGAATCTCCAAGGGTGTGTATGCGTACTGCTTTCATGCCGTGTACTCTACTTGCAAGATTTTCGTTCGCTATGGGGCAATGCTGGAGCGGTCTCCGGGAAATTTGCCGGGCACTACCACGGCATCCGTTTCGACTGCTGAGGGCTTCATCTCATGGAATGCTACGAGAAGTTGACGATTTCGTCATCAATTCGACACAGAAGACAGCGAGAATGGCACCCGTCGTGTGCACGCGGCAACGGCACCACTTCGGTGGTTCTTTTGCGCCGCGTCCACGATGTGTGCATCCACACTATGGATACGCTGCATCGTTCAGATTAGACCATCCCACACTGCTTCATGAAAAACCACTCCCTTCATCTCGCCGGCTTCGGCTTGGCTTGCGCTCTCGTTCTGACTTCCGCGCTCAAGGCGAATCTCGATTTCCGCGTGGACATCGACACGTCTTCGCTGCCGTCCGCGGCCAACGGCCCGTTCTATCTTGATTTTCAATTGAACGAAGGCAGCGGCACGCTCGCTAATTCGGTCCAGTTAACCGACTTCACCTTCGATGGCGGACACGCCACGGGTTCATCCACGGCGTTCGGTCAAGCTGGCGGCAGCCTTGGCACGAGTATCTGGTTGAGCGATGATTCCTCAAATCCGTTCAACGAAATCTACCAAGGTTTCAGCGCCGATACCACGGGCATTCATTTCGAAGTTTCCATTTCGCAGAACGTCGCAGGCGTCACCCCCGACGAATTCGCGGTGGCGATCCTTGATAGCGAATCCGGTTTGCCGCAGATCGGAACGAGCGCGCCGGACGGCGTGTCGCTGGTGACGCTGAATATCGACGCCGCCAACACCCTCGGCGACGTGAGCACCTACAGCAGCACCTCGCCCGCTGGCGTGATTGCCTCCGCTGGCGTACCAGTACCAGAAGCGTCCACCATGGGTTTTGCCTTCGGCGCTTTCGCGGTTGGCTTGGCCGGAGTTCGCCGCTGGACCCGCCGCCGCCCGGCCTAAGTTTTACGCACGTTTTGGTTGCACCAAGCAGGGCTCACGCGAGCCCTGCTTTTTTGTGCCGCCCGGCCATTCGAATTCCATTCGTTGAAGCTATTAGCCCAGCCTGCCCCGGCTCGGGCGGTCTTTTTTCAGGAATGCCTGCTTGGCTGGTTGCGAAATTTCTTTCGCGCGTTTGCCTCTCAGTAGGACCCTTATGAATACACCCGCCGCCGCTTTCAAAACGTCGTCTCGCACTCGCTCCGCGTTTCTTGCCGTCACTGTTTTTTCCAACGTGACCGCTGCCTTTGCGGTGGGGAATGCCGATCACGGCAAGGTCTTGTTTCAACAAAGCTGCGCGATTTGCCACGCAACGAATACCAGCCAGCTCGGTACCGCGGGGCAGGGCCCTTTGCTCGCCGGCGTGGTCGGCCGTAGAGCGGGTTCGCTCGAAACCTTCGGTTATACCAAGGCCCTTCAGCATTCGAACATCAACTGGGACAATCACACGCTAGACAGTTTTTTGAAAAATCCGGCGGCGCTGGTCCCCGGAACTGCCATGGTCGTCTCGGTCCCTAATGATCGCGATCGAGCCGATGTCGTCGCGTATCTGGAAACGCTGCATCAAGCGCGTCCGCAATCCGCATCGAAGGACGTTCCCGCGAGCGACGAACCTCCCGCGACGGATGCCAACTCCGGCGATTGGCGCAACGACCATCCTGGCGTCCGTCATCACATCGTATTGGAAAATTTGCCCGCGCCCTTCGCGACGTCTTCCGCGGGCAATGGTGCCCGCACTGTGGACCGGCCCGCTAGCGCGCAACTCAGCGTTCCCGAAGGCTTCAAAGTCGATCTGTTTACCTCAGACTTAGTTGGGCCTCGCTCCGTTCGCGTCGCCCCGAATGGCGATATCTTTATCACCGAATCCAGCGCCGGCCGAATTCGTGTGATTCGCGCTGCTGATGGAGCGGATAAACCTTCCAAAATCGAAACCTTCGCCAGCGGTTTGGTCGGCCCGTGGGGCATGGCTTTCTATCCATCGCATGGTGAGCCGAAATATCTCTATGTTGGCAATCGTAACGCCGTGGTTCGCTTTCCGTATCACAGCGGCGATTTGAAAGCCTCGGGCGAACCGGAAAACGTGGTCGAAAAATTGGCCGACACGACGGGCGGTCACACCACGCGCGATGTGGCTTTTTCACCTGATGATAAAATTCTTTATATAGCAGTCGGCTCCGGCTCAAACGTCGCCGAAGAAATGTCTCCGCGGGAAGTTCCAGCCGCACAAAAGTGGGAAGCAACTCAGGGCTTTGGGGCCACCTGGGGTCCGGAGCGAAATCGCGCCGACGTTTTGGTGACCGACCCGGAAGGCCATGAGCCCGTGCATGTATTCGCTACGGGAATACGAAATCCGGTCGGCCTCGCGATCAATCCCACCACCGGCGAGCTCTGGGCGTCGACTAACGAGCGCGATGGTCTCGGCGACGATCTCGTTCCGGATTATATCACCCATGTTCGCGAGGGTGGTTACTACGGTTGGCCGTGGTACTACTTGGGCAATCACGAGGATCCGCGCCACGCTGGCGAGCGGCCCGATCTCGCGGGTAAGGCGATTGTACCGGACGTGTTGATACAGGCGCACTCGGCTTCGCTGGAAATGGTGTTCTATCCGAAAGCGACGGGCCCGGCCGCTTTCCCGGAGGAATACCAAGGTGAGGCGTTTTCTGCTCTGCATGGCTCGTGGAATCGCAGCGTTCGCACGGGCAGCAAAGTCGTTCGCGTGCATTTCAAAGACGGTCATGCAACGGGCACTTACGAAGATTTTCTGACCGGCTTCGTGGTCAACAATCACGACGTCTGGGGCCGTCCGTCCGGCGTAGCGGTGGCGCATGATGGCGCGTTATTAGTGGTGGACGACTCGAATAACACGCTTTGGCGCATCGCTTACGTGGGTAAGAAATAAACTTCGCAGCTTTCTGCACGCCCGCGCGCACGTTGCGCCGAGCACGGGAAACCCGCAGTGCAGATAGGACCAGTTTCCCGAAGCGGACTGCGGTAACGGACTTCGTTTTGCGCATTTGCCTTGCCGCCGGGGCCTGGCAGACTTCGCATGCCTTAGTTGGTATGCGCGTCCCTTCCTCCACTTCGATGTTAGCTCTTTTCGCCGTGCTCGGTTTCACGGCGGCAGGGTGTGAGCATGCCAAGTTGGCTCACGATAACCGCAGCGGCGGAAATTTGACCGGCTACGGCTCCGGTCGAGGTTATGGTGACGGAACGTCTACGGGCGCCGATTATGCGACCTTGGACAAAGCCGCGGATCGGACCTCGGAACAGCGCAATCACGAAGGCACTACCGACGATTCTGGCACCACGCTTCGCAGCAAGCGGGCGTCAAGTTCCTTGCCAAACAACTAGTCTCGGGTTGCCATCGTTCGATATGGCAACCGTTACGCGGATTCGTCGGGTCTCGCCGCTGCAGCTCGGCAAGATGCTCGCGCTGGTCCAAGGAATTCTTTCGCTGATCTTCGTGCCGCTGATGTTGATTCCAATGGGCATTGGCATGGTGGCTTCAGCCGCGGCCGCTGGCAACGCGAAGGGGGCGGCTTTTCCGGCTGCGTTTGGCATGGGTTTCGGCCTCGTGATGATGATCATGCTGCCCGTCGTGTATGCGGTTTTTGGATTCATCATCGGAGCTCTCGGCGGACTTATCTATAATATGGTCGCCAAGTGGGTGGGCGGAATCGAAATTGAATTAGAATGAATGCGCTGTCCTCATCTCCGTATGTCCGCCGCAGTCCCAAGCGCGCCGCCATCAAAGGCATTTTCCTATCGCTCGCGGTCAACGGCTTCCTCGCGTATGCAGACTATCAACAACACGGCGTGATTACGCCGCATGATTGGACGCAGATCGCTATTTCGGTTGTCGCAAGTTCGGTGCTGATCGTTGCATTGGCCGTGGTCTTCGACCGACTCCTGAAGTCGGGTAAACTCGGACCGCGCAATTAAGTGTCACCGGTTTCCGGATACGTTCACGCCGCGCGCTAGCGTTAGGTCGCCAGTGACCTTCAGTGCTTAGACGTGTGCCGGATTCTGCCCTGACTTCTCAGTAGGTGCAGGCTTGTTCTGCCCATTTTTGGGATCGTTCTCGTGCATTTCTTCTTCGAGCTCTTGCTCGGGATTGTGCGGGGTTTTCGTTCGCAGCCACGAATACATTACTGGCACGAAAATAACCGTCGCGATAGTGGCGACAAGCAAGCCGCCGATCACCGCGCGTCCCAGCGGCGCATTCTGTTCACCGCCTTCGCCGAGACCAAGGGCCATCGGCGCCATGCCGATGATCATTGCAAGCGCGGTCATAATCACCGGGCGTAAACGGGTATGGCCCGCGGAAAGCGCAGCTTCGCGCGAAGATTTTCCCGCGAGCCGTTCGTCGTTGGCAAAAGTCACCAGCAGGATCGAATTCGACGTCGCTACGCCTACGCTCATGATTGCACCCATCAGCGCGGGCACGCTCAGCGTGGTGCGACTTAAAAAGAGTGCCCAAACGATCCCGCAGATCGCGCCAGGGAGTGCCATGATGATGATGAACGGGTCGAGCCAAGATTGAAAGTTTACCACCATCAGCGCGTAGATCAGGAAAATCGCGAAGCACAGTCCGAGTCCGAGTCCGACAAAGGAATCGTTCATACTTTTCGCCTGTCCGCGCACGGTGACGAAGCTGCCGCGCGGAAGCTTTTTCTGGATCGCCGGGATCAGTTTATTCACGGCGTCAGACACCGCGCCGAGATTGCGGTGATCCACATTAGCATAGATATCGAACACCGGTTGCACGTCGTAGTGACTCACGTGGGCCTGGGTCGTTTCGCGCGAGATGGTCGCCACATTGCCCAGCATCTCGTCTACCCCCGAGCGACTATTCATTCCGATCGGAATCTGCGCCACGTCTTCGAGAGAATTGATTTTATATTGAGGCGCTTGTGTCGCCACGAGGTATTGTACACCCGTTTTTGGTTCGATCCAATAGTTAGAGGCTGCCTGACCAGATCCAGTCAATGGAATGAGCATATTGCTCGCAATGTTCGATTGGGTCAGACCGAGTTCTGCAGCACGCGCGCGGTTCACATTCACCCGAAACGAGGGCGCGTTCATCATCTGGTGAACATGGACGTCGACGGCGCCGGGAATTTTAGCAATCTGGGAGGCGAGCTCTTGCGCAATGGTGTAGTTCTCGGTCACGGAGGAGCGACCCGAAATCTGCACGTCGATCGGCGCCGGTAAACCGAAATTGAGAATCTGGCTCGTGATGTCGGACGGTTGTGTGAAGAAAGAACAGTCCGGTAGCTCTCGGTTTAATTTTGCACGTAATTCTCGCACGTAGCCCCAAGTTTTGCCGCGACCGTTATCTTTCAGCTGCACTAAAATTTCTCCATCGAGCGCACCAATTGTCGCTGTGTCGCTGGTCGCCAGATTGATGCCGCTGGAAGGGAGGCCAATATTGTCGATGATCGTATCGAGCTGGTCCGCCGGGATGACCTGGCGGATGATTGTTTCGACGCGGGTGAAGTAATGTTCGGTTTCTTCCAGCCGAGTGCCTGCGGGCGCACGCACGTGAAGACGAAATTCGCCAGCGTCGATCAGCGGGAAAAAGTCGCGCCCAAGAAATGGCACGACGCACCCAGATATAACGATTAATGCGCCCATTCCGATTAGCACCCAACCGCGATGGTCTAAACACCAATCGAGATGGCGGCGATGATACTCGCGAAGACGCTCGAAGTATTTATTGAAGCGCACGTGTACGCGCCAAAAAAAATCGGCATCCGCGGGCACATTCCCTTTCCCGTCGTCGTGCCGGACCTCTTGCCCATGGAGAAGAAAATGCACAAATGTGGGCACCACGGTTCGCGAAAGAAAATATGACGCGAGCATCGCGAAGATAACCGCTAGCGCGAGCGGTCCGAAAAGATATTTGGCCGTGCCCTCGAGGAAGAAAATCGGCACGAAGACAATGCATATACACAACGTCGAGACGAAGGCAGGAACGGCGATTTGTTGCGCGCCATCGAGAATCGCTTTCACGAGTGGCTTGTGGTCGCCCATCGTGAGATTGCGGGTGATGTTTTCGACCTCGACGGTCGCATCGTCGACCAAAATTCCAACGGCGAGGGAAAGGCCGCCTAGGGTCATCGCATTGATAGTCTCTCCGAGGGCATACAGAACGATAATTGAACAAAATATAGACAATGGGATTGAGACGGCGACGACCACAGTGTTGCGCCACGTGCCGAGAAACAAAAGGATCATCAACGCGGTGAGTGCCGCGGCGATGGTACCTTCACGAAGCACGCCATTAAGGGCCGCTCGGACGAAAATCGATTGGTCAAAGCGCGGCTCGATTTTTAACGCCGCCGGCAAAGTCGTCTGGATTCGCGGGAGTGCCTTTTTTAGGCGCTCAATGACGTCCAGCGTGGAAGCACCGCCACTCTTCAACACGCTCAACAACGCACCGCGGGAGCCATCTTGACGAACAATACTCGTTTGTGGAGAAAAGCCGTCGCGTACCTGAGCGACATCGCGGATAAACACGGTCGAACCATTGACGACTTTGATCGGAAGATCGTTAAACTCTTCCACATTCGCGGGGCTCGAGTTGAGCAGAAAATTATATTCGCGATCGCCAATTTTTGCGGTGCCAGTTGGCAGCGTCAGATTTTGCGCAGTGATCGCATTGCTCACGTCAATGGCGGTCAGTCCTTTCGCTTCGAGCGCGTGAAGATCTATATCAACGGAGATGAGTCGACTCTTGCCGCCCGAGGGGAGCGGAATCGACGCGCCTTGCACGGTCGCCAATTGCACCCGGAGGAAATTGCTGCCCAGGTCGTAGAGAGCTTGCTCGGTCAGCGACCCGCTAGAGAGGCCAATCTGTATAATGGGTACGTTGGAAGCGCTAAATTGCATCACCAGCGGGGGTGTAGTGCCAGGTGGCATCGAACGCACTGCGCTCTGATTTGACGCTGTGATTTGGGCTACCGCCGATGCGACATTCGCCCCTTCTTGGAGGAAAACCTTGATCACGCCGATGCCGGCGTACGACTGCGACTCGATGTGCTCGATGTCATTCACTGTAGTCGTCATGGTGCGCTCGCTGATCGTGACCATACGCTTCTCAATTTCTTCGGGAGCGAGGCCGCCATAGCCCCAGACGACTGCGACGACGGGTATATTAATTGCCGGAAAAATGTCCTTCGACATTCGGAAGTAGGACAGAAAGCCGAGGCAGAGAATGAGTGCCGCCATCACCGTGAAGGTGTAAGGGCGACGAAGAGCGAGGCGGACGATCCACATAACAGAAAAAGTTTACCACCCGCCACCGACGGCTTTGATCAATATGATCGTCGCCGCGAGTCGCTGAGTTTCGTTTTGCGTAAGCGAGAGTCTATTTTGCAGCAGGGTGCGCTGCGCATCGATGACTTCGAGATAACTCACTAATCCATTTTGATAACGAGAACTCGATAAATCATAGAGGTGTTGTGATGTATCAACGGCGCGCTTGAGCACGATATTTTGCTCGTCGAGCACGTGAAGGTCAGAAAGGCCATTTTCAACTTCCTCGAAAGCCGTAAGCACTTGCGCGCGATAGTTGGCCACGCCCGCTTCATAATTTGCTTTAGCTACCCGATAGTTAGCGGTCAGTAAACCGCCGCGGAAAATCGGCACGTCGACGGTGGGGCCAAATCCCCATTCGCGACTGGCCGATTCGAAAAGCTTGCTCACGTCCGCGCTGTTGAAACCCGCGAAGCCGTTGAGCTGGATAGAGGGAAAGAAGGCGGCTTTCGCGACGCCGATTTGTGCGTTCAGTGAGGCGACGGTCCGTTCTTGCGCGGCGATATCAGGCCGGCGCTCGAGTAGGTCGCTCGGTAGCCCAACCGGAATAATCGGCGGGTCGGGGAGCCGAATATCTATATTGATTGAGAACCCTTCCGGGTTCTGGCCCGTCAAAACAGCGAGCGCGTGCAGTTGGTCCAAAATATTTTGGTCTACCGTCAGCGCCGCGCTGCGAACGGTTTCCAGCTGAGCTTGCGCTTGATAATAATCGACGTCGCTGTTCACGCCGCCGGCGCGCAGCTTTTCCACTAGCTCCAGTGCGTCTTTTAAGAGCGCGATATTTTGCGCAAAGATCGCTTGCTGCGCTTTGAGCGAACGCAGGTTATAATAATTTTGCGCGACGCCCGCCTGCAGACTCAAGAGCACATTTTGGTAAACCGCTCCCTGCGACTCGGCGGCGTCACGCGCACTTTCGAGCGCACGTCGTGCTTTTCCGAATACATCGAGCTCGTAGCTGAGCTGCAACGGAATTTCAAAGGAGTTTGTCGTATAGGCAAAACGCGTGGCATTGTTCGGTGTTTGTCGATTGCCGGAGTAATGTTCCCGAGATGCGTTCGCATTCACCGAGGCACTCGGAAAAAGCGCCGCGCGACTCACTCCAGCGATGGCCAGCGCAGCATCGTAATGAGCGAGCGCGGCCTGCAAATTCGGGTTAGCCGCCTGTGCCTTGCGTTCTAGTTGGTCCAACGTGGAGTCGTTGAAGATCGCCCACCAGTCCGATTTCGGCAGCGTATCCTTCGGTTCGGCAGCCTTCCACGGGCGCGGTTCGGAAAATGCGGAAGGCGTTTCGAGCGAAGGGCGATGATAATTTGGCCCGACTGCGCAGCCGGCCAACAAGCTCGCAGAAAAAATCGCCTGCGCGATCAATCGGTTCATGGCGCGCGCGCGTTCCGAAACGGCACAACTCATGACTTCTCGTCCTTTTTTTGAGAACTGGCTTTGCCGTTCTTGTCCCCATTTTTATTTTGGTCGTCTTTCTTTTTCTGTTCGGCCTCTTCAGCTTTTTGATCGTGCGGTTCGACTTCGAGATCGTCCGTCAGTGCGTCCGTAGGATTCGAGACCACGCGTTGGCCCGCCTTCAAACCACTGAGAATTTCAATCTGCGTACCGAAATCGCGACCCACGTGTACGTGCGCGAGATGAATACGATTCGAGTCGTCGACCGTGGCGGCAAGCGTTCCGTCGGCGCGCACAAGCATGGCGTTGGAAGGAATCATGATCGCTGGATCAGGCGGAAGAACTTTGAAGACCACCTCGCAAAACATGCCGGGGAAAAGTTGTCCTTCTGTATTCGGAATCTGGATCTCGACGAGCAGCGTGCGCGAGGCGGGATCGAGTGCACCGGCGAACCGCGCGACTTTTCCCGTGAAGGGTGTATTGGGAAATTCCGGTACGTGAATCTGCACGGCCATGCCGGGCGCGATCGATCGGATATAACTTTGCGGAACGTTCGCGTAGACGCGCAGGGTATCCGTTTGAGCGAGATGATAAATCTCTGTGGATGTACCGGACGTGATCAGCGCACCGATCTGCGCATTACGCGCGGAAACGACGCCGTCGTAGGGCGCGGTCACTTTTTGATAGTCCTTCAACTGGGTTAGCCGATCGACGTTGGCCTGAGCGGCTTTGCGGTCGGCCAGACGCGCTTCATAATCGGCGACCTTTGTATCAACGTCCTGTTGAGCGACGGCGTGTTGTGCGCCGAGTGCTTTCCACCGGTCTGCGCTGATCTTGGCCAGAGCAAGGTTTGCGTCCGCTTGGCCGAGATTCGCTTTAACTTGGTTTAGTTCCTGGTCGAGGTCTGGCGTGTCGATCAGCGCCAACGTCTCACCGGCCTTCACGTGGTCACCGATGTCGTAAAACCATTTCGCAATATAGCCAGTCGTCCGCGCGTAGATGGGCGTGTCCTGCAATGCCTGCAGCGCCGCGGGCAACCTCAGCTCGGTGGGCGTAGTCTTGATGGCGGCGACGACGAAGTTGACCACCGGAAGTTTTGGCGACTGTTCCTCCTTCGACTCCTTCTTAGCGCAGGCGACCAACAGCAGAAAGCCGGTCAATGCGAATACTTGAATTATCCTACGCCTACGCTGAGAGACTTTCATCGATGAAGAGGGGACTTTGGAAAAACAGAACGATGCACGTCAGTCTGACGCATCGGAAAGAAAAACAGACCAAGAAATTTACGTTTCTTGCCCCTCTTCTGTACGTCACAGCCTTCCCGGAAGGCTGATCGGAATTTCCTGAACCCCGGGGCCGGGACGAATCATATGAATGAGTCAAAACTTTGGCGAGTTTCGCTAATCGCGCGTCACCGCCAACGCGTCTTACCGATGCAGCTCGGGAAAAAAGAGCGGTGCGCTAAGCCCAAGTCCGTCGCCCACGCTGGTGAATTCCCCGCCGTCGCGGAGTCGTGCGTCGCCGAAACGTCGCGCAAATTCGCGCCGAAGACTGCGGATCAGCGAGGTCCCGCCGGTCAGAAAAACCGTTTCGATGGAGGACGGTTTGATGTGGGCATCAATGAGAAACTGATCCAGGTAACTCACGATGCTGCGAGTCACCTCGGCGGAGTTGCGATCGAACTCATCGATCGTCATTCGTTCGTCGATCGCGATTCGCGGATGAGTGAACGTCAGAAGCGCTTCGTTGCCGGTCGTCAACGCGATCTTGGCTCCTTCGATCATTTGAAAGACAGCGAAGCCTTGGTTTTCTTTCACCAGCGCGGTGAAACGTTTGAAGGCGGCGGGATCATCGGAAGTGCGCTCGAGCCGCCAAAGCAGATCGAGATTTTTCGCGTTGTTGAGAAAAACGATCTGATCCCATTGGCAGATGCGGTGGTGGAGGGAGGTTGGCACCGGCAGCTTCTTGCCCCAACTCTCGTAGTGCGCATTGCGACCGAAGAGTGGCGTGAGTTTGTGCCACATCGTGGCGGAGTCGTACTTATTACCCGCCGTCGGCAAGCCTCCGGTGGCGAGAATATCGCTGGCGCGGTCGGTCCTGCCTTGTCGGCGAGGATCGAGCTGAACGACAGTGAAGTCAGAGGTGCCGCCGCCAAAGTCGGCCACGAGCACCCGCTCAGGTTTTTGGATACGCGATTCGTACGCGAAGCCCGCAGCGATCGGTTCGGATTGGAAACGGATTTCCTCGAAGCCAGCGAGTTCGGCGCCTTTGCGCAAACGTGCTTCCGCCAGACGATCTTCTTCCGGCTCGGGAGAAAAGACTGCGGGCCGGCCCATAACTACGCGCTTCACGTCTTTGCCCGTCACGGCATCGCCGCGCGCCTTCAGCGCACGCAGTGGAAATGCGATCAGATCTTCGATCGTTAAACTGTGATTGTTGACGATTGTGTCCGTGAAGGTGCGGTTTGGCAGAATCGTTTTGATCGCCTGGAAAAATCGGCCGCGCATCCGATCCTGCACGTACTGCTGCTTGGCCGCGTTCCCGAGGAGCGGCGGTTCGCGGCGGGTTGTATACGGAAAATAAAGAAACGAGGACTCGACGCCAGCGATCCGTTCATCGCGCACGAGCGAGCGCTTCTCGACATCCCAAATAGTGATGGACGAGTTGCTGGTTCCGAAATCGATTCCGTAGACAAACGTGCTCATGCCGCGGGCCGTTCACTCCCTTCGGCGAGACGTCCGCCAAAGGGGGACGGAACAGTGCGAGGCGCGCGCAGCGGCGCAAGGTTTACTTTTGCGCTGTGCCGAGAATGTCGGGCTCAGGTGTCTTTTGGAAACTCGCGTTGTACGTTGTGCTCACGACGACCTTGCCAGCGGTAAACTTCAACTGGAGCTGCATATAGATCGGCGTTTGATAGAAGACGATTTTGGCCATGAATGTATCGGGCGAAGTCCATTCGCCCTGTCCTGCGATCAGCGTATCGGGAATCCCCAGATAACGTACGTCGAGCAAGCCCGGCTGCACTTGTCCCAATTTCCATTCGTGGCGGCCAAGCGAGATTTTTTCGGAGGCACCTTTAGAGCTAAGCAATAGTTCTGCGCCATGTTCGTCGCTCGAGACGACGGAGATTTTATCAACCTGCAGAACGTTCGGCGTGAGTTCGAACACTTGACCAACATTGCCCGGAGCTGGCGCGGCGTCAGTCGGCGGCATGAGGTGAATCGACAATTTGGATACACGTTCACGCAGAGCTTCGTCCGCCTTTTCGTCCGTAGCCAGTGATTCATTTTTCAGTGCCGGCACGATGCGCGTCCACACGAGGTTCATCACCGCCTGCATATCCCGCGAGCCACTGGTGATCGCGACGACTGCATCATACTGCGGCATCACAATACAGAATTGCCCGAAGGCGCCATCACCACGGAAGAAACCGTAGCGGCAACGCCAAAATTGAAACCCGTAGCCTTGTTCCCAATCGCTGGTGGGATCGCTCCCATTGGAGGTTTGCACCGACGTCGCTTGTTCAAGCCAGGTAGTGGGGATCAGTTGTTTTCCATTCCATTGACCTTTTTGCAGGAGAAGTTGTCCAAAACGAGCGATTTCGCCGGTGCGCAAATTCAATCCGTAGCTGCCGATACTGACGCCCTCGGGACTTTCTTTCCAAAGGGGATCTTTGATGCCAAGCGGTTCAAAAATCCGTGGCGTGAGATAGTCGTGGGTCTTTTGCCCCGTCGCTTTCTGCACGGCGGCCGAAAGCATATAAGAACCGGGAGAATTATAAAAGAAATGCGTGCCTGGTTTGTGCGCCACGGGCAACGCGAGGAAATCGCGACGCCAATGATCATCCGGCCAGGGTTCGACTTTGGAAACATCTTCCGCGTGCTGACCACTGGACATGCGGAGCAGATCGCGCAGACGCATCGCTTGCAGGTTCGCGCTGGGGTTCGTAGGCGCGTCATCGGGGAAAATCGAAATCAGTTTGTCGTCGATCGATAGTTTCCCTTCCGACTGAGCCAAACCTACAGCGGTGCTGGTGAAACTTTTGGTCAGCGAATAAAGCACGTGAGGGGTTTTGGCGTCATAGGGCGCCCAAAACGCTTCCGTCACGACGTGCCCATGCCGCACCAGGATAAAGCTATTCATCGTGTCGACCTGATTGTCGGCGGCGTCGATGAAGTCCAAAACCGCAGCCGCGGACACCCCTTGGGACTCAGGCGTGCTCTGCGGTAATTGTCCACGTGTAGTGGCCGCTACAATACAGGCGGCTGAGAATGCGGCGAGGCGACGAAGTGGGGTGAGTTTCATAAGAAAATCCTAAGGATAGTATGCTGCTCTCGCGATGCCTGAGCCGCTAATCCATTAGAACGGCTGCAGTGCCTTTAGCCTCCGCTCCGCGTCAGATAGTCCGAAAACATCAAAACGATAATAATCCCCAGCCAGAAAAATCCCGCGATCGCGAACACGCGAATGAGTCCGCGTTGATAGCGGAGCTGCATAAAAATCATGAAGATCAGGCCGGTCTTTAGCGCCGCGATCCCGAGGGCCAAGAGCGTTTTAGCAGTGCTGCCTACCGGCAAATACGCGCCGCCTGCGCTAGCCGCGAGTAAGACCAGCAATGCCACGTAAGAGGCGATGAGGATGGATTTGGTGGGGCCGGCGGAGTGCATATTATTTTCCGGCGAGATAGAGCAAAGGGTATAAGAAAACCCAGATACAATCGACGAAATGCCAGTAGAGACCGACCAGTGAAATAGAATCAGGCCTATCGGCCGTGATCGTTCCACGACTATTTCGACGGATTAACCAAAGGATCGCGCCGAGCCCGAATAGCATATGCACGGCGTGCAAACCTGTCATCGCAAAGTAGAGGAAAAAGAACAGCTGAGCCTGCGGTGGAGCCTCGGGAAAATGAAACGCGGGGCCAGGGATTAAGTGTTCGACGTACTTTTGATAATATTCGTACAGCTTGATTCCGATAAAGAGCGCGCCGAGTACCCAGGTGATTACGAGATGATTGCGGACCCATTTCCGATCGTTCCGCTTCACTGCCAGATCTGCGAGAGCCATGAATAAACTACTCGTCAACAGCACGGCCGTATTGAGGGTGCCGATTGGAAATTCAAGGCGATCGCTCGCTTGGGCGAACGCCTGCGGATAAGTCCATCGCAGCACCGCGTAGCTCGCGAAAAGGCCACCGAAAAATAAAATTTCGGTTGCGAGAAATGCCCACATGCCAAGGTGATTGGCCTCGCTATGCTGTTCGCGATCAGAAAACGCGGTCTCCTCGAGTTCGACGGTGACCTCACTCATGGCGCCATGTCTCCATTTTCCAAATACGCGTAAGGCGGTCCAGTGACGACTGGAGTGACCGCAAAATTATGTTCCGGCGCCGGCGAGGGCGTTTTCCATTCCAGGCCCGTGGCGCCCCATGGATTCGGTCCGGCGCGTCGCCCAAAAAAGAACGACCAGCCAAGATAGATCAACGGCAACGTGTAACCGATCGCGAGGATCGATGCGCCCGCCGTTGAGAGGATATTCAGAGTTTGAAACTGCTGTGGGTACGCGTGGTATCGGCGCGGCATACCCATATAGCCAAGCACGAATTGCGGGAAGAAAGTCAGATTAAAACCAAGGAAAGTGAGGATCGCCGCGATCCGCGCCGTCCACTCGTGATAAAGCCGCCCGGATATTTTCGGCCACCAGTAGTGAATGCCGCCTAAGTACGCCATGACCATGCCTCCGACCATCACGTAATGGAAATGCGCGATCACGAAATACGTTCCGTGCACGTGAACGTCGATCGGTAGTGTTGCCAAAAATACACCCGTCAGGCCGCCAATCGTAAACAGCCCCATAAAGCCGAGCGCGTAGAGCAGGGGAGTTTCGAACGTGATCGAGCCGCGAAAGAGTGTCGCGGTCCAACTGAATACCTTCACTGCCGAAGGCACCGAAACGAGAAAGCTAAGCAGGGAGAAAACCACGCCGGCGTAAACCGATTGGCTGCTCACGAACATATGGTGGCCCCAAACGAGGAATCCCAGTAACGCGATGGTTAGACTGGCGAATGCAACCACTTTGTAGCCGAAGACCGGTTTTCGCGCGAAGGCGGCCATCGTCTCACTGACGACACCCATGCCCGGCAGGATCATTATATAGACTGCTGGGTGTGAATAAAACCAAAAGAGATGTTGAAAGAGCAAAGGATCGCCGCCCAGCTTCGGATCGAAGATGCCGACGCCAAAACCGCGCTCCAGTGCCATCAGCAATAACGTGATCGCCAGCACTGGCGTCGCGAGCACGAGAATAATACTGGTCGCATAAAGAGACCAGATAAACAGCGGAAGACGAAACCAAGTCAGTCCTGGAGCGCGCACTTTGTGGATCGTGACGATAAAGTTCAGGCCGGTGGCGATGGAAGAAAATCCCGCCACGAAGACACCTGCCGCCATACTCATGACCGCGGAATTTGAATAGGTGCTGCTGTAGGGAGTATAAAACGTCCACCCCGTGTCCGCTCCGCCGCGGAGGATGGAATAAAGCACAATCGCGCCGCCGGCCATGAAGAGATACCAACTCGCCAGATTGAGCCGAGGAAACGCGACGTCGCGTGCACCAATCATCAAAGGAATGATAAAGTTCCCCAATACGGCAGGAATCGACGGGATGAGAAAAAACCAAACCATGATCACGCCGTGTAGGGTGAAAAGGCGGTTATACATATCCGACGTCACCAAATCTCCGGCGGGCGTGAGCAGTTCGATGCGCATCAATGCCGCCGCCACCGCGCCGATGGAAAAGAAAAACGTGATGCTCGCGAGATAGAGTAGCGCGATGCGTTTGTGGTCGTGGGTCAGTAACCAAGAGCTCACGGTGTGCCCGGCAGACAAATAGTCGCGCGTCGGCGGCGGTAAAGCGGCGGTCTCTGATGGAACGGCGAGCGTGCTCATGGAACGTGAGTGGCTGACGACGCATCCGCGGTCGGCGTCAGCGATTTGATATAGTTAATAAGATCGAGCAAATCGGCGTCGTTAACCACGCCTTGGTAGGATGGCATGATCGGCTGGAATCCGGCGACGATGTCCTTCGCCGGAAGCAAAATGGAATCGCGAATATACTCATCGTTCGCGAAGACAAATTGGCCGGTAGCCAGCGGCACCTGGGAATGATAAATGCCCACCAGCGAAGGCGCATGGATTTGCGACGGCTGATCATGGCAGCCGGCACAATTATATTTTACGAAGAGAACGCGCCCGTGGGCCAGGAGCTCATTTGAGTTCGTACCAGTTTCTATCCAGCGCCCGTAGTCTTCCGGCGTTTGCACGATGACCGTTCCGATCATAGCGGCATGTTTCGTCCCGCAAAATTCTGAACAGTAGAACGTATATTCGCCAATCTGAGTCGCTCGGAACCAGGCGGTGACCGTTTTTCCTGGAACGACGTCCTGTTTCACGCGCAGTGCGGGCACGTAAAAACTGTGAATTACATCTTCCGATGAAAGTTGCACTGCGATGTCTTGCCCAATTGGCACATGGAGGGTGTTGAATTCCCGACGTCCACTCGGATGGCGCACGTCCCACATCCATTGACGACCGATCATCGTAATTTGATAAGCGTCGGCGGGCGTACGCTCCATTTCGATATACACTTTAGCTCCCCAGAAAAAGAAGCCGAGAAACACGACCGTTGTCGCCGCGATCCAGGTGGCCTCGAGCTTCCAGGATGGAAACGGGAGCGGCCCGCGGTAGGCCGTCGATCCGCGTCTGTATTTGATAAGGAAATACAAATTGACCACCACGAGGCCAAAGATGACCGCGGTGCAGATGACAAAGAGAGTCCAAAAAATCAGATCCACCTGTGGCGCCATACTGCTCGCGGACCCCGGAGAGCCCCACAGGCCGACTTTTGCCAAGGCTGTTCTCACGGTGCACCTCTTTCTGCCAGTCGCGGATACTTTTCCATCCACAGCATGTAACCAATCAAACTCGCGAGCCCGATGACTGTACTCGCGGTGGCGACCTCTAGGCAGCGCCAAATCAGCAGACCATATTTCCCGGAAATGCCTTCGCCGTGGAAGCAGAGGAGCAGCAAATCAAACGCTGTCGGGCCGGCTTTGCCTTCGGCCGCGCGGCGCATCGCGCTCGCTAAATCTTTTTCCGGAAAGTCTACGCCCAAAAAGTAGCGCGAAATAATTCCACCGGTAGTGAGCACGAGAAAGCCGCTCGGATGAGCGTATTGTTTTGAATTCGAATCATAGCGATAACCAAAACCGGCGGCACGGGTGAGCTGTTCGATCGCCGCCGGCGAACCGGTTAGATAATGCCAGTTTTTCTCGGCCTTTGGCCGCCCGAAACGCCGCACGTCGCGATCCTTTGCTTCGTGCGCGCCGGTCGGCGTATCGGTCGGATCGATACTGATGTATAAAAGACCGAACGCCCCCACTTTTTCCGGACGAAGTGGCCGGAGCGCATCGATGGTCGCATCGCTGACCACCGAGCAAAGTTGTGTGCAGCGAAAGTAACCAAAGATCATTACGATTGGCTCGTGACCAAAGAATTCCGCAAGCTTACGTTCGCGCCCTTCTTCATCAAAAAAAGTTAATCCGAGCGGCAGTGTTTGTCCGTTGCGCTGCTCGAAATGAATGCCTCCATCGTTGGTATAATCAGCGGCAGTCATCCTGCCAGGGGTTCCGAGCAAGAACGCGAAGATGAGAGCGATGACGTTGAGGCGAGACAATTTCATGGCTTCGGCTGCTTCGCACTCTCTTCGACCAGTCGCTCCATCGCGCGATCGATCGGAATCTGGACAACACCGTGGGCACGATCGAGCCAAGCATAGTGATTGAGGTGCTGATCTTGCATGCGATCCAGCGGGGCCCAGTCTGCCTCGATACTTGTGTGGTAATTAGCGCCGCCGGCAAACGGAGTTTGTCTTGCCTGTCCGGCAAGCTCGCGAAAGTTGCGATGATAGAGCCACGCAACGAGCACGAGAGAAGCCACTACGCTCACGGCGACGATCGCGGCCACAATGCCAATCAGACGCGGTTTGGCATCCTCGACTTCATAGCCGGGCGTCGGAGCGTTTTCGGTTTTCATCCGACGATTGGTGCGACCACCGAGTTAATATTTACGTTGGCCAAATAACGGTTCACGAAGACCCCGCCGGCACCGAGTAAGACGGCAAAGATTAGTGCGTATTCAGAAAAGCCTGACAGATGATATGACGGCAAAATCATCCATGAAACATAGGCGGTCTGTGCGAGTGCGACCAGCGTAGCGACGCCAAGTAGACCGTGTGGGCGCCGTTTTATTTTTTTTGAAAGTAGCAGGAAAAAAGGAATCACAAAGTGCAAGAGCACCACGCCTACGAGCAGCGCGCGCCAGGGGCCGTGCCAACGATGTAGGTACCAAGTTGTTTCTCGCGGAAGATTGCCGCTCCAGATAATGAGCAGCTGCACGAACGCGACGTAGACCCAGAACACGATCGTTGCGAGAAGGAGATTGCCCCAATCGACGCCCAGCGCGGCGCCATTCTTTAGACGGCGCGCAGGATCGGTACCAACCGCCACCGCACTCGCCACCGCCAAGGCCAAACCGGCGACGGCTTGCCCGCCCAGCCATACGAGCGGAAAGCCGGTCGATGACCAGTCAGGCTCGGTGGCTAATAGCCAATCGGTCGCGAGCAAATGCATCGCGAAAGTTAATACAATCAACCCGACAGGTCCGGCCCACGGACGCACGGTTCGTGGCTGGATCGATATTACAACGACGGCTTCGGCTGCGTTTTCGAGATGATCGCGACGCCCTCCGTCGGCTTGCGATAATTTATCGGGGACAACGACCAGTTTAGTCAGAAACGGCTGTACCGTCCACCGCAACGCGAAGAACAAAGCCGTATATATAATCGCTCGTATAATCATGGCCTCGTGGCTCAGGTAGTACTTGAGTGGTCCTTGATCCGCGGCGAGGGCGCGCGCTGGATTTGGATCGAGCCAAAGCAAGGGTAACATGGCCAGCCAGCACCACGGCAGCATTCGCACGCCTGCGCTCAGGAAAGGAAGCAGCGGTTTGGCCCATTCGCCACCGGTTGTTTTATAGATCAAAAGGAAGATCATCGATCCAACCGCGGGCTCCAGGCAGGCGATGCCCGCAAAGCGGTACGCCGGCGCAAATCCGCGGTGCTGTATCCAGGCGAGCACGACGGCAGTAGCCACGCCGACAACGCCGATCGCCAACGACACCCGTCCTGCGCGCTGTAAAAAGTGAGTGGTCATTGGAGGGTTCACGGTGCGGAAGGGGTTGAAAGCGCGGCCAATCTTTCCGGCGGTACATCGGCCAGGGTGGCGTGCTGGCTTCGCTGCAAGGCGCGGACGTACGCAGCGATTGCCCAACGGTCGGCCTCGGTCACCCGATCGCGGTACGGATACATCATCCCATAACCGCGAGTCATCACGTTGACGAAATGACCGATGGGCGCGTTGCGCAGTCGGTCGTCATGAAGCGAAGGCGGACGTGGAAATCCACGCTGTGCGACGATGCCGGTTCCGTAGCCG
>FTDT01000165.1_pt1 | contig 23248 bp, 16 predicted proteins | sample 1640021 | NCBI WGS metagenome assembly FTDT01 (sample SAMEA3914869, study PRJEB12502) | metagenome | biome: forest; material: soil | place: USA | collected 2012-03-12 | depth 0.1 m | reverse complement strand
GAGTTCTGTCCCGAAGCAAGCAACGCCACCGCAAAGAGCACACCGGCCACCGCGACGCCCAATGTCGGCGCGAGCAACACGTACGCATCTTGAATTTCCGCGATATCATGCCGACCGCGTGTGTGAAATGTGGCCGCCGCCACGATTAAAATCGCCGCGTTAACAAAGAGCGCCGCACTCAGCGCGATCGCGGAATCGAGATTAGCGAACTGTAGCGCCTCACGTTTTCCCGACGTGCTTTGGGCATACTTACGCGTTTGCACGACCGACGAATGCAGATATAAATTATGCGGCATGACCGTCGCGCCGAGAATCGCGATGCCCATGTAAAGCATCTGCGGATTTCGGACCAGATCGAGCGTCGGTATGAACCCAGCGAATACATCGCCGATCACCGGTTTCGAAAAAAAGATTTCCAGCCCGAAGCAAAGTGCGATCAAACCCATCAGCGCGATCACCACTGCCTCGAGCCGGCGAAACCCGCGATGCGCGAGGAGCAATACTGCTACGACGTCGAGCGCCGTTAAAACTACCCCGACTACCAGCGGCAGATGGAAAAGAAGTTTTAGCGCGATGGCCGTGCCGATGACTTCGGCAAGGTCGCAAGCGCAAATCGCAAACTCGCAGAGGAGCCACAAACTGATCGCAATGGGCCGCGAATAGTGATCGCGGCAGGCTTGGGCTAAATCTCGTCCCGTCACGATGCCAAGCTTAGCGCAGAGCGACTGAAGCAGCACCGCCATCAAGTTCGAAAAGAACACCACGCTCAACAACCGGTATCCAAACGCGGAGCCGCCACCAATGTCTGTGGCCCAGTTGCCTGGATCCATGTATCCGACAGCGACCAGAAATCCAGGTCCGGAAAACGCGAGCAGCTTCCGCCAAAACGACGCGCCCATCGGAATGAGCACACTGCCGTGCGAGTCCGAAACATGCGTCTCGGTCGACGGCCCGGAGATCACAGACGGACTCGGCGGATTTAAAGGATCGCTCATCGTTCACGCTCAGCCAATCCCCCGTACCCTCGACTGTCAAAGGGAAGCCTGTTCATTGACAGCTTTCATCCGATCGCTTATAGCAACTGCTCCGTGAACTGGAGGTCAAAACTTCGCGGGCAATGGATCTTGTGGACCAGCCTCTTTTGGACATTTGCACCGCGCGGTATCTTGAGATTTTTGCCGGGAAGTTCGCTCCGGTTCGGACCGCCCCGCCGATATATATCATGGCGCAAATATCGCGCCCGCTACCCGGTCGATTGGCGTGTGGTTTACGAGTCGCGTTCAGAAACTTTGCCGCCGCCTTTCTTTTGTAATGATCCAGAATATCCGTGGCAAGAAGTGCAGCAGGTAACCTGGCCCGAATTCGGCGTAGCCGAAATTCCTGAAGCCCGATTGCTCGATGAGCACGGCTGGGTCGTGGGCCGAGACGACCAGCACATTCAAGACTTTGATTACTTCACCAGCCTGAGAAGTTTGACCCTAAATCAAATGATCACGCTGCCATCGCCGCGTCGACTCGAAGGGCGCACGCTTAACCTTTCGAGCGCCTTTGGTTGCTATAACTTTTATCACTACCTTATCGACGGATTGAGCCGCATGCATCTGGTCGAAAAAGCGGGCTACAGCTGGGACCATTTCGATCATATTATTCTGTCGCGCTTTAATACACCTTTGACCGCTGCGATGGAGAAAGCCTTCGGCATTCCAACTGGAAAAATTATCCGTCTCGCTCGCCACGACCACGTCGAATGCGATTTACTCGTTCAACCGTCATATCCGGGCTGGACCGCCCAGACTCCATGGTGGGTGCCGGAATATCTTCGTAAAATTTTGCCAACTTCAACGGGGAGCACGCGCAAAAAAATTTATCTTCCGAGGAGCGGTCCGCGCAATCCGACATTGTTAACGCGGATTGAAGAGCAACTCGAGGATCTCGGCTTCGAACGTGCTGACGTCATGAACGAAGCCGATCTCTTCAATAAACTAGCGGCGGCGTCGCATATTGTCAGTTCACATGGAGCCGCGCTGACGAATATATTTCTCTGCCAACCAGGGACGAGAGTGCTCGAGCTTTTTCCAAGTGACATCGCACACGCGCCGCGACCCTATTATTATTATACATTAGCCCACGCCTGCGGCTTTGCCTACGGCGCGATCGTCGGACGGGCCACGGAGGCCAGACGTTTTAAATTCGATGCGCAAAGCCAGTCCCCTTTTGAAATAAAATGGAAAGATTTTGTGGCCGGCATGACGCGCCTTTTAGCGACTTAGCTGCAAGTCGAGCGAAAACGGAAATAATATATTAATAACTTCGATTTATGAGTCGTATTTGATGCGTTTGTTTCCGTGCAGGATTGGGTGGCCCCGTTGACGGCGTCCATCCGAGGGCTTCTCTTGCAGGATGAACTGGCGTTCGGAGCTTGAAGGAAAATGGATTCTATCAATGCGCATTTTCTGGTCCTATGCGCCACGCAGCATTCTAAAATTTTTACCCAGCAGCTCGCTTCGCTTCGGACCGCCTCGTCGCCACACGTCATGGCCGGAATATCGCGCGAAATATCCAGTCAGTTGGCGTCCGGTTTACCTCTCTCGCTCAGAAAATTTTCCACCGCCCTTCTTCTGCAACGATCCTAGTTACTCTTGGCAAGAAGTTCAGAAAGTAATCTGGCCAGAATTTGGCGTCGCCGAAATACCGGACGCGCGACTGTTAGACGAACACGGCTGGGTAGTCGGTCGAGGCGACAAGCACCTCAAGGATTTCGATTACTTCACCGGTCTCAGAACGCTGGCGTTGAATAGAATTATCACGCTTCACCCGCCGCGCCGCCTCGCGGGACGCACCCTGAATTTATCAACTGCGTTTGGCTCCCATAACTTCTATCATTATCTTGTCGATGGACTGAGCCGGATGCATCTGGTCGAGAAAGCGGGCTACCGATGGGAAGACTTTGATCAGATTATACTGTCTCGCTTTCATACTCCTTTCACCGCGGCGATGGAGAAAGCGATGGGAATCCCTCCGGAAAAAATCGTGCGTCTCAACCGCCGCGATCATCTCCGGTGCGACTTATTAGTTCAGCCGTCGTATCCAGGCTGGACTGGGCAAACGCCTTGGTGGGTGGCAGAGTACTTTAGAAAATTGACGCCCTCGCGGTTCGAAAAGACGGATAAAAAAGTCTATCTTCCGCGCGGGGGCACACGTAACCCAACGCTTTTGAAGCGGATCGAAGCGCGCCTCGATGAGCTCGGCTTCGAACGAGCCGATCCCATGAAAGAGTCTGATCTGTATAATAAACTGGCCGCCGCATCGCATGTCGTCGGCTCGCACGGAGCCGCGTTAACCAATATCCTTCTCTGTCGTCCAGGAACGAAGGTGCTCGAATTTTTACCGAGCGATATCGTCAACGGTCCCCATCCGTATTACTTCTACACGCTCTGCAATACGACCGGCATGCAATACGGAGCGATCACCGGCCGCTCTGTGAAACCCAGACGCTTCAAATTCAACGCCCAGAGTCAATCTGCCTTTGAAATCGAATGGCAGGATTTCGAAGCTGGCATGGCGCGCCTTCTGGCGAAATAGCCTTGTAGTCGGAAAAGAAATACAGCGGATTCGACAAAACGGGCTTCGATATTCAGCGTCCGGAGCAATGGATTTCCATCCCTGGATGTATCCGGTTTTGTTTTCCGTCGGGTTGGTCGCCGGAACGGTTGATTCGATTGCGGGCGGAGGCGGACTGCTCACGTTGCCGGCTTTGCTCAGCATCGGCATACCCGCGCCTTTTGCGCTTGGAACGAATAAATTTCAAGCGAGCTTTGGCAGCACGAGCGCAGCCTGGCACTACTCACGAGCGGGGCTGGTCCACCGACGTGGCTGTATCGTCGGCGTGGTCTTTACGGCCATCGGTGCACTGGTCGGGAGTTCGCTGGCCAACCATTTGAGCCCCGCGCTGCTGCAGCGACTCATTCCCGCTCTCCTCGTTGTCGTACTCGTTTATACATTGGCGCGCCCGGAGGCGGGTCTCGAACCACATCGGCCAAAAGTCCGCGCTTCTCTCTTCTTCGGCGTTGTCGGCCTCATCCTCGGTTTCTATGATGGATTTCTCGGCCCAGGCACGGGATCGTTTTGGACGCTCCTGATCATTTCCTTCCTCGGTTTCGAATTTCTGCGTGCAACCGCAGCGACGAAAGTGATGAACGCGACCAGTAATCTAGCGGGCCTCGCGTTATTTCTGCTGGCGGGTAAAGTTCAATTCCAAGCCGGGCTCATCATGGCAGCGGGACAGCTAATCGGCGCAAAATGTGGCACATACTTAGCCGTTAGGGGCGGCGCGCAGTTTGTGCGCCCGATGTTTCTTTGCGTGGTCGCCGCTCTGCTCGCGCGATTGGTCTTTGTCCAGTTCAGTTAACATCAATCTCGCATCCGCGCGGACTCCTCGCGTATCCGGTTTCCGGTGACGCTAGTCCCGCGTACTGGGTTCGAAATGCGGATAAAGTACCGGCAGCAAGAAAAGCGTCAGCAGCGTCGCAGTCATCAAGCCGCCCACGATCACCACGGCGAATGGGCGGGACGTTTCGGCGCCGACCGCATGCGACATGGCCGCTGGCAGTAAACCGAAGGCTGCCATCGCTGCCGTCATCATGACCGGTCGCACGCGTGACGAGGCGCCCTCCTCGACCGCATCGCTCATCGAGAAACCATCGCGTCTCAACTCACGAATTCGCTCCACCAGCAGCACGCCATTCTGCACGGCCACACCAAAAAGCGCGATGAAACCGACCAGCGCCGAGACCGACAGCGAAAGGCCAGCCAAAGGCAAAGCCACGATGCCCCCGACCGCCGCAAACGGCACCACCAGCAAGATCAAAGCGGCCAATGTCCCAGAATCAAAAGCGGTGAAGAGCAGAAAATAAATTCCCGCCATCGTCACCGGGACAATTACCATGAGTCTTTTCAAGGCGCGCTGCTGATTTTCAAACGAGCCGGTCCACTCCATCGTGTATCCGTTCGGCAACGTCACATTCGCCGCCACTTTTCGCTGCGCTTCCGCCACGAGCGAACCGAGGTCCCGCCCACGCACGGAAAAATGCACCGCGATGCGGCGAAAATTTTCCTCACGATAAATTCGAGCGAACCCTGGCTTCACTTCGATCTTCGTTACATCCGACAGCGTGAGCTTTTCACCGTTGGTGCCGAGGAGCGGGATGCGCCGAATCGCATCGAGGTCCATGACCGCGCGAGGCATCATTTTCACCACCAGATCGAAGCTGCGTTCGCCCTCGAATACGCGCGTCGCGATACTTCCGCCCAGCGCTGTTTCCACGATTGATTCGACGTCCGAAACGGTCAGCCCGTAACGTGCGATTGCTTCCCGATCCACCGCAATCTGCACCTGCGGTTGACCGAGCAATTGCTCCGTGCCCACGTCATCAGCGCCCGGTACCGTGCGTAGCACACTCGCAAGCCGATCCGCAACCGCCTGCAATTGCTGAGGGTCTTCTCCAAAAACCTTGATGCCGAGCTCACCTTTGATTCCAGAAACCGCTTCGTTAACGTTATCCTCGATCACCTGGCTGAAATCATAATCAACGCTCGGAATTTTCTTCAACTCCGCGGTCATCAGCGTAATCAATTCATCTCGGTTGTGCGCGGTTTTCCACGACTCTCGCGGCGTCAAATCCACGTAGACTTCGGCTGCGTCGAAACCATTTATATCGGTGCCATCGTCTGGTCGTCCGAGCTGGCTCACGACTGTCTTAACTTCTGGAAATTTCGCCAGCACACCGCGAACCTGCTTCACTAAACGATCCGCTTCATGCGGGGAGATGGCCTGGGGAAAATTCACATGCAACCAAAGCGCACCCTCGTCCAATTTTGGCAAAAACTCGGATCCCACGAAAGCCAGCGTGATGCCGCCGATCGCCAGCGCCGCAACCGAGAGTCCGATCACCCATCCTTTCGATCGAACCACGTGACTCAACAACGGACGATAAACGCGCAGGATCATCCGCACGATCCACGATTCGTGCTCAGCGCCCCCACCCCCGCGCATCGCGAAACTCGCAATCACTGGCACAAACGTCAGGGCCAACAGCGTACCAGCGACCAACGCGAAGGTCAGCGTCAGGGCCATGGGTCGAAAAATTTTACCCTCCACTCGCTGCAAGGTGTAGAGCGGAATAAACGCAGTGAGCAAAATGGCTTTAGAAAACAAAATAGGCCGGCCCATCTGCGCGCCGCCTTCGATGATCAAATGTCCGAGCGGTGTATTCGGTTTTTCCCCACGCAGCCGAATAATATTTTCAACAATCACGACCGCCGAGTCGACGATGATGCCGAAGTCGATCGCACCCATCGAAATGAGATTGGCGGGGATGTTGCGCAAATCGAGGAGCAGAAATGCCCCGAGCAGCGCAAGCGGAACCACCGCCGCGACGACGAGCGCCGAACGCCAATGGCCTAATCCCAAGAATAAAATCAGCACCGCTAGCACCAACGCAATGCCTTCGATCATATTGTGTCTGACCGTGTGGAGCGTGCGGTGAATTAGCTCGGTGCGATCGTAGTGCGGCACGAGATGCACGCCCTTCGGCAAGCGATGTTCATTGATGTCGGCCACCTTTGCGCGCACGCGATCAAGCACCTCGAGCGCGTTTTCTCCGGTTCGCAAAAGCACGATGCCTTGCACGACGTCGTCCTCATCTCGCTGCCCTGGTCGAACCATTCCGACCCGGCCGAGCCGCAACTGTTCGCCAGTTTGGACCGTACCCAAATCGCGGATACGCACCGGCGTTCCATGTCTCGTGTCGACCGCAATTCCGCCGATATCTTCCAGAGATTGCACGTAGCCTAAACCACGAACAACGTACATTTCCGGCCCGTGCTCGATATAGGATCCGCCGGCATTGCGGTTGCCGTTGGAAAGCGCATCAAAGACTTGCTTCAACGAAACCCCGTAAGCCTTTAAGCGATCTGGGTTAATCAGTACTTGATACTGTTTGGTCGGGCCGCCGAAACCGACAACGTCTACCACGCCGGGAACCGTTCGTAATTGCCGTTCCACTACCCAGTCCTCAACCGCTTTGAGTTCGGTCAGCGGATATCCCTGAGAGGCCTGCAAAGAATAGCGGTAGATTTCGCCGACCGGCGTGGCGTCCGGTGAAATGCTCGCGTTGGCGCCGGCAGGCAAATCGACGGCACCCAGATGTTGAAAAACTAAATTCCGCACGTCCGCGGTGCGCGCGCTGTCCTCAAAAACGATCGTCACGACGGAGAGTCCAAAAAGCGAAATCGAGCGCATCGACGTGCGTTCCGGGACACCGTTCATCTCATTCTCGATGGGCACGGTGACCAGTCGTTCAACCTCCTCCGCCGCGTGTCCGGGAAATAATGTGATCAGCTGCACCTGAATGTTGGTCACGTCGGGATAAGCTTCGATCGGCAGTTCGCGAAAAGCCGCGACGCCTGCGAAAATAAAAATCGCGATCACCACCAGCACGATTGGCCGGTGTCTCAGTGCGTATTCGATCGTGTGGCGGATCACGATTTTCCCCCGTCTTCGAGAAGCGACTGCAGCAGAAGCCGTCCGCCCGCGACCACGTGTTGCCCCACCGACAGCCCGTTGCGCACGGAAATTTCTCCTGCGTTTTCGCTATCCACTTCGATCACATGAACTTCGTAGGTCCCCGGAGTGATCTCCAAAAACACGCTTGCGTGGCCGTCGTGGGAAAAAACTGCGCTGCTGTCGACGACGACTTCAGTCTCTGCATTCGAAAGCGCGCCAATTTCCACGTCCACGTACAATTCAGCCTTGAGCAATAGATCGGGATTTTGAACGAGCCCAATAATCCTGACGGTGCGCGTGGAAGGCTCGAGCGAGCTGCCAATCATCTCAATTACGCCTTCGAAGACGCGCTCAGGAAAGGCGCGGCTGCGAATTCTAAGAGGCTGTTTTTTTTTCAGATGCGGCAGCTCCGTTTCCGTCGCATCCAGTGCGACCCAAAGTTGTCGTGGATTTGTCACTACAAAAAGTGGCGCGAAGAAGCGCGCATCGTTGGCCAACATCAGATCTGGCCGGAGTTCTTCGCCCACGTTGATATTGCGGTCGACAATGACGCCAGCGATCGGTGTGCAGAGCGCAAAGGCGCCGTCGACGTCGTGCGCGTCGTGCTCGCCGTACAGCGTGAGTCGGGCGTTTGCGCGCTGCTGCTCGGAGTGCGCGCTTTCGAAGATGTCTTCAGCTTCGTCGACCTCTTTTTTCGCGACGGCGCCGTGCGCCAGCAATTCTTGCAACCGCGTCAGATTTCGTTGCGCCAAAGTCAGATCTGCGGACGCTTTGTGCGCATCAGCCTGAGCTTGGGCAAAGTCTGGCGAATCGAGGCGCGCGAGCACCGCGTTCGCGGCAACTTCATCCCCGGTGTAGGCCAAGACTTGCCGAACACGTCCCGTCACTGGTGTATAAATACGGACTGTCAAATCTTCGTCCCACACGAGACGACCTGACACGTGGCTGGCGAGGTTTGATCGCGGCGCGACCGTGAAAAGAGTGACAGCGGAATTTTCGACCGAACCCGGCGGAAGAACGATTCGCGTGCCGGTGACGGTTGGCGTGCTGGGATTATTTTCGGCAAAGGCGCGGGACGTGATCATCAGCGCGATTAGAATGCCCGCTGTGCTAAGCCCGCGTATTGAGTTTTTCATGACAGAAACGTTGAGAGTTGAGCGAGTCAGCGCGTCTCGACTCCGATCCGATTGAGAGCCGAAAGTAAGCTCACCGCGGCCTCCGCGTAGTCCGCTTCCGCGCGCAGTTGCGCGACCCGGATGTCGTGGTCGTCCCGCTCGGCGGCGAGCAGTTCGAGCAGTGAGTTACCGCCACGGCGGTAGGAAAATTCGATGCTCTTCAACACCGACGCGGACTTAGGACCGAGCTCATCTTGATAACGCTGCGCGCGGGCCCGCGCTTCAAGAGCGGCAATGCGCGCCGAGGCGACGTCGGCCGCTGTCTGTATCTGGGTTTTCGCGAGACGCGCGACCGCCTGTTCGCGCGCGGCGCGCGCGGCGTCGATGCCGGCGGCGTTTCGATCGAAAATCGGCAACGGCAATGAGACGCTGACGCCCACGGTGTTATCCAGATCAGGCGGATTACGTTCGTACTGGATTCCCAAGGTAATATCGGGCACGCGCTCCCGCCGCTGTTCCCGCAGATCGAGCTCAGACTTCTGCGCATCGGCTTCGGCCGCGGCTAGATCTGGACGAAGTCCGGCCATGGAAAGGTTTTCGAGCGCGTCGACCTTTGGCAGAAGGTCATGTAAATTTTCAGAAAGACGCAGATGACCATCCGGATTTCTCTCCGCGAGTAGGATTTGTAATGTGATCAGCGCCGAGATCGCAGTCGCGCGGGCGGAGTCGGCATCGAGTTCGCGTTGCCCCGCCGCGATCTCGAGTTGTGATTTGTCAGCCAGCGAAACGTCACCGGCATCCACACGATGAGCCGCGATGTTCGCTTCTGCGCGCAGGGAATGCGCCGTCTCGGCAACGGTCGACGCTTCCTGATTCGCTTCGACGGCGGCAATATAAGCACGATCGACGGCCTCGAGCAGCTGCCGCCTGACATCGTCCGCTTGAGCCTGCGCGCTCTTGACGCCGGCACTTGCTGCGGAGTGACGCAGACCACGCTTGCCACCGGTTTCAATCAACTGGGACAAACTCCAAATCGAATCATAACTGCGGTCGAAAAAACGGTTGCCCATGCCCGCGCCGTTTCCCGAGCCATCCGTCGCGATATGCGCGGTGCTCGCCGTCAAAACTGGATTCGCCCAGGTGCGCGCGCGCCGCGCCTCCGCGAGCGCGGCGAGTACCTGAGCCTGTGCGGAAGCGAGGTCGGGATTTTCTTTTAAAACGCGTAGGCGGGCTTCACGCAGAGTGAGGAGCTCCGCATTGTCTGCATGCAGGATCGAAAAACCGACTGAAACAAAAACCAGCGTGGTTAACCAGGCAGAGCTCTGCTTAACCGCGCGATATGAGTCACGCAGCCACGCAGCCCAAGTGTGCCGCGGCGCCCGAGCTTTTGACCGAACGTTCCAAACCATTCGGTCAGTCTAAACGGATCCGAGCTGCGTTGATATCCGGTGCGACCGGTTAAACCTGTCAGATCACGTCTGACCCGTCTTCGTGCCCTGGAAACGGCGCTTGCCGTGGTAGGCCCGTGGAAAACACTGACTCCACTTTCCAATTTCTACTTTTAACTGATCGAATCTCTTTCGCTCCACCGCACGGCTTCGCGAGCCAAGGCAAGCGCGCTGCTCACGCCGAGTTTTTCCTTCATCCGTGCGCAGTGGGTCTGCACGGTTTTGATGCTCACGCCCAGCTCTTCGGCGATTTTGCGCGTGCCTCTGCCCTGTCCGATAAGCCGAAAAACTTCGAGCTCACGATCGCTCAGCGCCGCCTCGATGCTGGTTTTCCATGGACCGGTGACTCCGGCCAGACGCTCTGCAAGTTGAGAGGCGAAGGCTCCGCTGACATAAGCTTTACCCAGTAAAACCCGTCGCACGGCTTCGAGCACTTTGTCCGTGGTTTCGTGTTTCATCACATACCCCAGCGCGCCCGCACGGAGCACGCGTTCCGCATACACGGATTCATCATGCATCGAGAGCACGAGAATCTTCGGCGGCTTTGGAAGCGCTTGGAGCCGCTTGATCAGTTCAAGGCCTGACTCGCCCGGCAATGAGAGATCGAGAATGAGCGCATCCGGTTCTTTCGCAGAAATTTCTCCGAAAGCCGCGTCGCTATCACCTGCTTGTCCACAAACGCGCAGGTCCGGCTGACGCGTGATCAGCGCAATCATTGATTCACGGATGAGCGGATGATCATCGACGATATAAATCGAACGAATCACCGAAGAAGGAGCTGGGCGGGACGTTGTCTCGATCATGTGGATACAGCTTGTGACAACCGGCAAATGACCAATGTGCCGCCATCGGGCGGAGTTTCCACTGCAAAAGCGGCGCCAATGATCGACGCGCGATGAGCCATGATGCGTAAACCCAGCCCACTTCCCTCGCGCCGTGCGGGTAAGCCGACGCCAAAATCCCGCACCGTCAGCGTCAGTCCTTCCTTCGTTTCGAAAAGGCGGATCAAGACGCGCTTAGTCTTCGCATGCGCGAGGGCGTTGCGCACCGCCTCGTGCGCGATGCGATAAAGATGAGTCGCGACGGCGCCTTCGCGTGTCTTCGGGTCACCTTCGAATTCCAGGGTACATTCGATCTTGAACTGATCCGCGGTTGAACGCGCCATTTCCTGCAAGGCGGTGCGCAGACCTTCGGGATCCACTTCCACTAACAGCAGTCCTTTCGCAAGCAAACGGGTTTGGTTGATCGCCGTTTTGATGAGCGAAACAATTTTGATTGCATCGGCGGTTTCGGGGGACTTCTCGGCGGTCAACTTTTCCACCAAGATCTGCCCGGTGATGGCCGTTCCGGTAAGATGTTGACCAAGTCCATCATGAAGCTCGCGGCCGATGCGACGGCGTTCGCGTTCACCGATCTCGATCACTTCCATTTCCAAACGTTGACGCTCGGCGATTTCTGAACGCAGCGCTTCCGTGCGTTGATGCACGCGCGCTTCCATCGTGCGGTGCGACTGCAGGAGCGTGAACAGCAGCCAGATGAGCACGAAATAGTTGAGCAGCGCGATTAGCGCGTTCCAGATCGGCACGAGTGACGACGCGAAATGCATGCCGCCCGCTACGTCGCCCGCTGTCCAAACGAAAACACTCAGCAGCGCGGTCACCGCCCCGAAACGCCAGCCCAGCGAGATAACTGCCAACGCGATCGGCAAAAAATAAAATGGCAGCAGCGAAACCTCCGTGCTGAGGCGAAAATCCACCAGGCCGATCACGAACAGCAAGCTCAGCGTGAGCGCGATCGTCCACGCTCGCAATCGAGCATTCGTCCCCGCGATCATGACGGAGAAGAGTTTTTTCCACATGCGCCTGCGTGTAGACCTGCCCCGCCGATTCTCAATATCTTTCCGAAAAGGCGGAGCCTCCCGTGGTGAATTCACCATTCCCCGACCGCGCCGTTCGGTAGCTATTTCCAAAAACACAATCACTCCAACATAGCGCGCGTCTTAATGGGCGAAAAGGGGCACCGTTCTTCATTGTGAGCCAATAAATTCAAATGCAAAAACTCGGGTGACCGTGCGCCTCGGTGCCACGATGGCGGATCAAAAGGCGGTGAGTTGAACGCCCCGCCACCCTAACGCCTCTTGCTTGATGCTAACTCATTCATCTCTCTCCGAAAATCCGCGACCTCTTGCAACTTTTCCGAAGGATTTTGCTGAGCGATCGCCAAATAATGGGTAATAACCAAATCATTATTACTATATAGAGTTCGATCAGCACGCGTTGTGCTTCGCTGCTGCTTCAACGTCGACGGAAACGCCCACCCCAAATCCCCATGTCATGGCTAACCTAAAAAATTCCCAACGGATCAGTTATAAAGCGACCTACAACCAGATTAGCCCAACCGCAACGACGACCTCGCCCCGAAAGCCGCTGCCACCGACGCTCCCAACCCGCGCTGTTGAAAAAGCCGCCTTCGTGCAGTCGCTGAGAATTATCCCGCAAGAACTTGTCGTCATCAAAACCCTTTCCGCACGCCAATCGAAGCCACCCGCCGATGTGGCGCCGCAGCTGCCCGCCGCGCTCGATGCGATCGCCCAGCTGCTTGCAGACACCACGGGTTCATCGACGATGAACCAAGCAGCGCGCTTCGCATCGATCAGTCCCGCAACGCTAATATATATCGGTCAGCTTGTCGCTGATCAGCGACAAGCCACAGCGGACAAACTGAACGGCTCGATCGCCCAAGTTCTGACGGCCTATCGCAGCAGCCTGGCCCCGGCTGTCTCAGCCGCACCTGTGGCTACCACGCTCGTCCCCGCCGCAGCCCCAGCTACAGGCACGAAAAGTACGAAATCTACCGCGAATAAAACGTCGACCAAGGCAGTCGCGAACGCTGCCGGTATTCAGATTCTAGCGACGGAAATCGTGCACGAACCGAAAGGCCGGTCCACCGCAAAGGCGGTTCAAATTCGGGGTTCGACACTTCATGGCATCGTCGATGCCAGCAAACCCGGAGCTGCCGGCGCCGCACCCGTGCTTACAATAGCGGATACCGCGCAATATACACCGTCGAACAATGAGGCGCTCTCCTGGGCAGAAAAATTTCAACCAAAGCTGTTTCAAACGCTCGTTGACCAACTTCAACCGTACTTGCCGCTCTCGGAAAACGAACGCACTGCACTCGGCAATAGCGCGGCGGTACTGGCCCATTTAAACACTTCTTTCGCGGCCACGTTTGACGTCAAAGGTATCCGCGGAGCGATCAATGGTTTTCAGTCGCGCATGACCGTCGAGCCGGTTGGCAATCTGCACCTCGAACGGCTCGAAATGTATCCGGCAGGTGTCGAGCGCGGCGAACTCGCCCACTCCGTGCCGCTCGCACCCGGCGAAACAGTTAACATCAGCCACAAGGAATGGTCCGTCACCGAGAAAGAATTTGAGGATATCGTCGATGACTATTTCGAAGGCTACAGCGAACAAGGTGTCGCGGAGAAAAACGATATCGCGATGTCGAATGACTCGCAGTCGCAGCACACCACCGCGCTCAATATTGGTGCGTCGCTGTCGGCCAGTTACTCAGCCGTCACGCTGAGCACCAATTTTGGATACACTGCCACGTCGAACGATTCTCAGTCGAGAAAGGACAGTCGCAACGACAGCATGCAGATTACCAAGAAAGCGTCTTCTCGCACGAAGAAAGATCACAAAGTGACCTTCAAAGTCACGTCCGTGGCGGGCAGTGAAGATCAATCGGTCCGAGTGATTTCCAATCCGAGTCCCACCGACTCGATGCGGATCGACTATTTTCAACTGGCCCGAAAATGGAAAGTGGACCTGCTACGCTACGGCCTCCGCATGACCTACGACATCGTGATCCCAAATCCGGGTGCGGGCATCGTCACGCTGGTGGAACAAGTCAAAGATCTCGATGCGCTGATCAACACACCGTTCTCCTTCACGCTCCCACTTTCCGCGATTTATTATAACTCACTGGCCACCGATCCGCACAACGTTTCGAACTACGACCAGCTTGCTGCTCAATATAACGCGACTGTGAGCGCGCCACCGGAGGTGTCGAAATGGGTAAATGTCCACAAAGAGACCCCACGCCTCAGCGACGACGACTACGGCCAGGTTCACTATGACTCGGTCGAATTCGTCATCGACGACAGTTACTATATCTACGAATATAGTTTTGAGTGTAATTATCAAACGAAGGGCGACGAGACCAACGATCTCTTCATGATGCTGAGCCAAGAAAGCATTTCGGCCGGGCTCAGCAAATTGATCGGCCAGTCGGGCACTCTCTCGTTCGATTTCCTCTACCAGAACGTCTATAACTACGCGATCAACATTACCTTCACCTGTCGCCCGAAGGTTGAGATCCTCCTCGATTGGCGGCTGCAGGCTTGGAATCAAATCCGCCAAGCGGCCGAAGATCAGTATAACAAAAATCTGCAGAACTATAAAGATCAGCAGGCGAAATTGACCCAGCAGATCGCCGATTTCGATGCGCTCACGTTGCGGCGCATGGAGCAGGAAGAAATTATGAAGGGGGTGCTGCGCTGGTTGCTCGGACCGCAATTCTACCTCGTGCCTTTCAATATCTCGAGTCTGTTCAGCTCTGACAGCAACGATCCCGAGGTGAAGGACGTGCTCGATCCAAATCGGCTGACGCAAACCGAATGGGTCAACGTGATGGAGCACGGCGAGTTCATCAAATATCTCCACAACGCGATCGAGTGGGAAAACGTTCTCTTTTTCACGTATCCGTATTTCTGGGACGACAACACGCTCTGGGATTTTAAGAAATTTCTTTTCCATCCCGACTCCACCCATCGCACCTTTCTTCGCGCGGGCGCGGCCCGCGTGGTGCTGACGATTCGGCCTGGCTTCGAACCGAGCTTCACCAGCCTGATCGAATCAGGAGCGTTCAATACCCTGCCGGGTTCGCATCCCTACGTCACCATCGCGCAAGAAATTCAGGACTTCGCCAACACAAACTACCCGGGCTTCCCGCCTGCGAATCCCGAGCAGGACGCGCGTCCCCTGCTTTACCTCGAGCAGCGTCGCGTGTGGCGCGAGATGCAGTATATCATCCAGTTACTAAACGCATGCAAAGCCGCCACCGGCGCGTTTCCGAGCGACGGCGGCACGCAAACCGTGCCCGCTGCAGCGTTGGCCCCCTATCTTGATGGACCCATCGTTCTCAATGGTACGACCTACAACGGTATCAACGATTACAATACGCAGAACAACGCGCAGCAGCTCGCGCTCGATCCGACGACGCCGACCGAAGCGCTGCTGCCAACCTATACAGCTGTGCCTGTAAACGACTTGGCCTGGAATCATCCGTATTTCTATCAATGTCCAGGAGACACTGGGGACTTTGATTTAATCAGCTATGGAGCCGACGGCGTGCCCGGCGGGACGGACAAGAACGCGGACATTTCTGCAAACTCGGAAGCCTCGCTCATCTCTACGTGGTACGAATACACGCCGATCAACGCGCTTGATATCGGCATCACCATGAACGCGCCGAACGCCGTGCCGCCGCAACCGAGCCCGGATATCGCTTAAGGCACTGTATTGCTCGACCGCGCAGCCGCCTCAATGGCAACCCAACACTTCATTCTCGTCGCAGGTTTCAACTACGAGAATGATAAGAATCCGACGTTCTTGCAGAGTTGTAACAACCGGATGACACGTACGCTCGAGAAAGCCAGCGCACCGGAAAGTATGATTTTCACGCTTTTCGACGTCGCTGGCGGCACGGTCACACAAAGCAAAGTTGATCCGAAAACCAAAAGGCGCGGCTGGACCAAACTACAAACCTTCACGGCGGTCACGCGTGCAAACTACAGTTCCTTCAAAGTCGGCGTCGAAAATCACTTCGACACCAAACCCGCTGGCATCATGTCGATCACCGATGTCTACAAGTTCGTCGAAGATATCGGCGCAAGCAGCGACAAAGGCACCGTGGAGGAACTGAACTTTTTTTCGCACGGATGGATGGGCGGCCCCATTCTCGTGAATAGTTTCGACCCGACGTCCGACGATCCATCGCAGCCCCGCAATCCAAACGACAAGGATGCGCGTATCTTTAAAGATTTTGTCCCGCCAACGATGGACGCTACGGCGCTGGTCAACTTTAATACGGCCTTTGCGGGAGATGGATTCGTGTGGACCTGGGGCTGCAGCTTCGCGCGTGCTGCACACGTGGTTCTGTCGCAGCTTTTCAAAACGAGTAAATACCGGACTACCCCTCCGGCGAAAATAAAAGATACGGACAAATTCACGTTGGATTTTTCCGAGGACGCCAAAACTCCTTCGCCAACGGACGATTTTAACACGATCGTAAACACCCTTTTGCCTGGGGGCAAAAAGTCCGGACGCAGTTATACAATTACGGTAACGTTTAAACAGATCAAAGACCTCTTTCATCTAGAGCTGGACTCAGCATACGCGGCCGTGCTCGCAAGTTCGACGAACATCACGGGCATCGGGGCGATGCCAGGCACGTACGCCGACACGGAAAAAAATGTGCGTTTGCCCCAGATGCTGGTTCCACAGCGAATGCCACCCTACGATGACGACCTGAGTGCCACGGTTAAATTCTATACAACCTTCATGGGCATGTCGCTCGATCCGGAAAATCGCGGTTACGGGCAATTCCCATAATTCATCCGTAGATTATCGTCCGATATGATTATTACTAACGAGCAACTCAGCCAACTGGTTTCCGCCGGCGGAAGCGTCTCGCTCGATGCGTCCTCAATGACGTTTAACCAACTCCGGCAACTCACCGTTGCGGCCGCGGGCAGCAAAGCACATCTCACCTTCACAAAACTAGCCGGCTATACTCCCCATCAATTGATCGAGCTAGCGAGTCTGGCGCCGACGTTGCTGGAGTTTGATTTGACCAGCTGAAGCGGACGCTGAGGGCGCGTAGTACTGTTGAGCGAAAGGCTCCGACATGGAGTGTGGTGGCTCGTCAAAGCTTAGACGGTGTGAATGAATTCCCCCGCACTTCTTCGCTCTCTCACCGGAGCTACGTTTTTCGAAGGCGAAATAAATTTCGCCTTTCAGGCGGCGACGAGCCGCCCGCGCTCCATGTCGGCCCGCCCCGCTTAAGAGATCCGCGGCTGGAATCCCAGTACGAGCAGATTCGCTAAGTCTATTTGTAGGGAAACGGCTCGTTCGCCACGAGCGCATTCATCGGGCGTGATGGAATCACCGTCCCCACCGGAAGGGCGAAACCTCGCATGAAATCGGCCGCCGCGAGCATTTTGCCGCCGGGGCGCTGAAGTTTTCGCAACTTCAAAATGCCACGACTCGTCGCGACACTCACCGATTCACCACTTGTTGATATTACGGTACCAGGCGAAGCAGGTTCTCCAGCCGTCGCTACGGTTTCAGTATCTGTTTTCGTTTCAACGTCTGTTTCTGCCTCGGCCAAACCGATTTTAATGATCTGAGTGCCGATTTCCACCGTGCATCCAGGCCACGGATACAGGCCATTAATCCGGGCCGCGAGTGACTCAGCAGAGGCGTTAAAATCAATTGCGCTATCCGCCTTGGTCAAACGCCGACAATAGGTGGCCGATGGGCCGTCCTGCTCTGCAAAATTCAACGTCCCTGCGCGCAAACTCGCCCAGTTTCGCTCAAGCAACGGCACGCAGGCTCGCGATAGTTTGGCCTCCAGGTCCGCTGCCGTGTCCCGCGACTCAATCGTCACCCGCTCCACATCCGCGACCGGACCGGCGTCGAGCTTGCGCACGATCCGCATCAATGAGATGCCAGTTTCGCGTTCTCCGCTGGCAATCGCGGTTTGAATCGGTGAGGCTCCGCGAAACTTCGGCAGCAGCGATGCATGCAGGTTCAACGTCCCTAAGCGGGGAGTGGCAATGAATGCATCACGCAAGATATGCCCATATGCCATTACCACTGAAACGTCGGGCCGCAGCTCGGCGAGCTGGTGGCGCACGTCATCGGTTAATTTTTCCGGCTGCAACACCGGCACTCGGTACGCTAATGCGCAAGTTTTGATTTCGTTCGCGACGATGTGCTGGCCGCGTCCCACCGGCCGGTCGGGCTGGGTGAAAACGGCCGCGAGCGTGCCGACGTTTTCCGGATTCGCTATGATCCACTCGAGCAGCGGCCGCGCGATCGGATCAGACCCGAGGAAAACGATACGCATCAGATAGTCCGCTTCACCTAGACAGTCACGGTCTTCTTCAAGAGGACGGTCTCAGTTAGACGGTCTTCTTGAGCCAAGTCTGAACCGCCGGCCTTAGCTCGTTGTTGAAAACTTCGTCCGTCGACGGACGCGCCAAACCATTCAAAAGCGTCCAATATTCGACCAACGAAACGCTCTCCCCCGGATTTAATTTCGCGAGCGGGCTCAGAGTTTCGAACTCGATCATCTTGCCGTTGGTGAAGGTTTCAAAAGCGCATCCGAGATCTGAATACATCGCGCCGGAAACCACCGGCGCATACTTCACAAAGGTGACCCCATCGAGCCAGTAGGCTGACCACCCCGGATAATTTGAGATGCCTAGCTTCTGCGCTTCCTTGGCCTTGCTAACATTGATGCCCAGATAATCGCGATGGAAATCCCAGACTGGCATAGAGAGGTCCGTATACGTCCAAGGAATTAATGTATAATTCGGCAGCAAATCGCCACCTGCGTGACTGCCTTTCGGCAAAAAGGGCAACACACCATAACCACCGGGGCGGAGCATCGTCAGTGCCCAGGCCGCGCATTCCACCGACCAAAGGGCATGGTTGGTTAACACATGAGTCAGCTTGACGGTGTTTTCGCCGAGCAATTCCAGCTTGATCGCTTTCTGGATGCCGGTTTTCGGCTCGACCGGTTGCGCCAGAGCAACGCCCTTGGGCAGCGGCTTGAGCGCGACCGGATCATCGTCCGGCTGATACGTGCGCACGATGTCCTCCGGCGAATGCCAGAGGCGATGACCGCCGCGAAAATAGAATCCATTCGCGCGCTGTTCGTTGGCAGGAAACTGCAGGAAAAGATTCCCCGCCTTGTTCTCTTCCAACGAGCGGAACGACAAGATGCGCGGGCCTACTCCAGTCGTGACTACCAACTCGATCGCTTTCGTCGAAAGCACCAGCGCTTCGCCGCCGCGATAATCAGTCTTCGAGAGTTTCATAATTTTGCGGAAAATCCTCGGCCGATTTGTCTGTATCCGGCGCCCCGCTACGCGAGCGTCCGCCCGAGCGTTTGCCGTCGCGGCGTTTGCCCACGAGGTCGAAATAGACCGGGCAGCCATTAAGCCCGAACTCTTCGACCACCCCTGCTTCGAGAAAGCGCCGATAGCTTTCGGTCAATTTCTCTTCGCGGTTGCAGAAAATGCGAATTCGGAAGGGCCGATTCATGGTCTGGGTCGCGTAATAAATGCGGAAACGTTTTCCCGCGATCGCTGGCGGCGGCGTTTGATCGGCGAGTTTGATTAACGTCGTGTTGAGTCGCGCGGTTGGCAATTTGGTGTCGAGCTGACGATGTAGTTTCACCGCCGAGTTCAGCATGCGATCGATTTCGTAACCGCTCATCGCAGAAACAAAGACGACCGGCGCGCCCGGCGTGAAGAAGAGGCGGTTAAACATCTCCTTCTCGAACTTCTCGCGAAACTCGCGCTCGGTTTCGTAGCCGGGAATGCCGTCCTTCGAGCGAAACGCTTTATGCACGAGATCCCACTTGTTTACCACGATAACGATTGGCTTGCCCTCTTTGATGACTTCACCGGCGATCGCCTTGTCTTGCTGAGTGACGCCGTCCATCGCGTCCAGCACGAGGAAAACCACATCGGTCTGCTTGATCGCGTCGAGCGAGCGCAGACGCGAAAAATATTCGACGGGCGAGGCGAGTTTGGTCGCGGCTTTAATACCCGCGGTGTCGATCAACTTGAACGGATACAATTTTCCGTCGCGTCCTTTGAATTCGAAAGGCAGTTCGATCGCGTCGCGCGTCGTACCGGGAACATCACTAACGATTAAGCGATCGCTGTTGAGCAGGCGATTGCTGAGCGAAGACTTGCCAACATTTGGGCGGCCAACGAAACACACGCTGAGCGGATCGGCGGCCGTTTTCTCAACCGCCGGTTTTTCCTCTGCGGGTCCAAGGCGCGCTAAAACGGCGTCGCGAAGATCGCTCTCGCCGCGACCATGTTCAGCGGAGACCAGCACCGGTTCGCCGAGGCCGAGACGATAGGCGTCTTCGATTTGAATCTTCTCGTCGCCGAAATCAGCTTTGTTGACGACAAGGAGAACCTTCTTTTTTCCGCGGCGCAGCTGGGAAGCAATGCGCTCATCGAGCGCGCTGATACCACTGAGACCGTCGATGATAAATAGAATGAGATCCGCGGTTTCGATCGCAAAAGCCACCTGCTCTTCGGAGGCCTTGGTGATTCGGGCCGGAGTATCTCCTCCGGTGAGTCCGAGGCCGCCTGTATCTAATAGAATATAATCGCCGTCGGCGATTTCCGTAGAAATCACATCGCGAGTGACGCCGGGCTGATCGTGAACGATGGAGATGCGCTTCCGCGCTAGCCGATTGAACAAACGGCTTTTGCCGACATTAGGCCGGCCAACAATAGCGACGGTACGGGACATGGAAGAAAATGAAGAGTGATGAGTGCAGAATGCAGAATGTCCTGCTACTTCCACAAACCCGACACCTTGCCCGACAAAGCTCGGAAACAGAAGTGTAAAGTTCTGAAGAGCCGTTATCCGAATTTCCCCCAGCCGTCCCAAAAGAAACCACGGCGCCACTAGCTTGCTCCGCACAAACCATACAATTCCACGCTTGCGCGACAACGCATCGCATTGAGCCGTCACCATCTTTGGATCGCAATCACTCGAAGGGCTTTGCTGATCGGGAGCCGGTTTTCCGCCGGCTAAATCGAGGCGCGCGCAGCGAAAGTTGCTCTATAAGTTTAAATGCAGAGGTATTTTCCTCTGCATTCTTCATTCAATCTGCACTGGCGAGCAGCGCATACCACGCCGCCCGCGTGAGATCACTTTTTTGCTGCGAGCGTCTGACAGTACTTCTCGATCTTATCAGTAGCCTCGATGAGTTGTTCGTAGCTGGTGGCGAAGCAGGCGCGGACGAAATCGGTGCCGTTGGATCCGAAGGCAGCGCCGGGAACGACAGCGACTTTTTGCGCTTCTAACAAACCCACAGCGAAATCGCGTCCGGATAGCCCGGTGTCACCCACATACGGGAACGCGTAAAAGGACGCTCGCGGCAAATGACATTTCAGGCCGGCTTCGTTCAAACGACGCACGATGAAATCGCGGCGGCGATGATACTGCTCGCGCATCGCCTTCATCGCGTCTTCGCCGCGCACGAGCGCTTCGATGGCGGCCTCCTGACTGATGATCGAAGCGCACATCATGGAATATTGATGCACCTTCATCATCGCTTCGATTAAGTCCGCGGGTCCGCACGCATAACCGATGCGCCAGCCGGTCATCGCGAAGGCCTTCGAAAAACCGTGCAAGAAAATCGTGCGCTCACGCATGCCGGGAAGGCTCGCGATGGAAACGTGTTCGCCCTCGAAAGTAAGCTCCGAATAAATCTCGTCGCTCAGCACGAGCAGATCTTTTTCGACCGCAAACTTCGCGATCGCCTCGAGCTGCGTGCGACTGCAGGTGCCACCCGTCGGGTTGCACGGCAAATTCAACATGAGCAGTTTACAGCCCGGCTCCCACGCGGCGGCCAGAGCCTCGGCGGTGAGCGCGAAATTGTCTTTCGCGTATGTCGGCACCGGCACGGCAACACCGTGAGCCAGCGTTACGCTCGGGTGATAACTGACATAGCACGGCTGGTGAAACAGCACCTTGTCGCCGGGATTAATCAGCGCGCGAATCGCGATGTCGATGGCTTCGGAAACGCCCACTGTGACGATGATTTCGTCCTCCGGCTTATAGGTGATGGCGAAGTTCTTCTCGACGTACTTGCTGATCGCGCGACGCAATTCGATCAGCCCGAGATTTGATGTGTAGTGCGTTTTGCCTTTTTCGAGGGCGTAAATGGCAGCTTCGCGAATGTGCCAAGGTGTGTCGAAGTCCGGCTCGCCGATGCCCAGCGAGATGACGTTCTTCATCTTAGCGACGATTTCAAAAAAGTCACGAATGCCGGAGCGCGGCAGGTCGATCACGTGACGGGCAATATAGCGTTTTGTATCCATTTTGTGGGTGCGCAGAAACGAAGTCTCCTCGCGCGAGCCATGGTGCGGCGCGGGTGAGTGCTTCGCTGCTGGGGCTGTTAGGGCGCGACCTTCAATCGACCGGTTTCTTCCGTCGTTCCTTCCATCAGGAAGTGCTGCTCTTTATAGGAACGGAGCATGAAGTGCGTCGCCGTCGAGAGGACGCCTTCGATCGTGGATAACTTTTCCGACACAAAATTTGCGACCTTTTGCAAGCTCCCGCCGGTGACGAAGACGAGCAAGTCATAGCCGCCCGACATCAGGTAACAGGATTCCACTTCGTCGAAGCGGCTGATGCGCTGCGCGAAGTTGTTAAATCCTCCACCGCGTTCTGGCGTAATTTTCACTTCGATCACGGCTCGAACTGCTGCGGCGCTCTCCTGAGATAGGTTGAGCACCGGACGCCAGCCGAGAAAGATTTTGTCCTTCTTCAACTGTTCCAGGTGACTATTAATCTCTTGGTCGCTCAGTCCCAACACCTGCGCCATTTGCGCGGTAGAGAGACTGCCGCCCTCGATTAAAAGCTTAAGAACAGGATTCATACGAAGGTTCTCGAAATCGGAATTCACCGCTCAACGCAAGCCGCCTTTCCGCGAGTGATTTGGGCATTTACCTCTGAAAAGGTTAAAGCCGACCATCTGTATAGCTGCGAAAAGGACTGGGCTGGCAGGATGATGCGAAGCCTGCGCGATACGACACGCACCTACTTCGGAGGGCGGGCGGCTCGCCCGCCTCTATGATTGAGGCGAGCCGAAGGCTCGTGCTTTTCAAACGAGAGCACCCAGAAAAGCGCGGCGTCATGTTTTCGCCTCACGATATGGGTAACCTTCGGTCCTGAATTTTTCGACTGCGGGCGGGCCGCCCGCGCTCCGAAAGGACGCCCTCTTTTCGT
>FTDT01000038.1_pt1 | contig 24048 bp, 17 predicted proteins | sample 1640021 | NCBI WGS metagenome assembly FTDT01 (sample SAMEA3914869, study PRJEB12502) | metagenome | biome: forest; material: soil | place: USA | collected 2012-03-12 | depth 0.1 m | reverse complement strand
TCGCGCAGGGCATCGCGGAGACTCCATAGAAATGATCAATCAGGCGAGTCACTCCGGGGATCTTAACCAGTAGACGAGCGAACGTTTTTATGAAGCGTCCTCGGACCGTCTTAATGGCTTTGAAATCGACTACGCCGCGATACCGAACGTCGATCGGTGCCAAGCCGGCGCCGTGGTATGCCCGTTTCAGGCATACTGGATCGAACAGGCTGATGTGGATCTCGCTAACGCAATAGCGATAGTTGAGTCCTTTTTTCTTTGCGACCGGCGAGCTGAGATTTCCTGTCGTCAGCAATAAAAGTCCGCCGGGTTTCAGCAAATGCGTCGCGAGCGAAAGTGGCTCCTGGGGATAGGGAATGTGCTCCAAAACCTCAATCATGCTAATGATATCGAACGTGTTCGCCGGGAGACGGCGCAGTTCTTCCAAGGTGTAGATTGAAAATTGATCATTGTTTTTGAGCCGATCTGCCCATTGGCCGACGTCATGCCCGCACGGGAAAATTTTTCGATCTGCTCCCTGCGCGCTCAGAAATCGTTTGTCTCGGAGAAATTTGAGAAAGCCGCCTGATCCGCAGCCGAAATCTAGCCAGTTAACTGGATCGGTGGATCTTTCGATCTGCGCTTCGGCGACGCGCGCGAGGTCACGAAATTCCAGTACCCGGTCGGTGCCACGATAATCATCATACTCGGTTGCATAATCGACGTAGGGGTCCGGGCCAGAGCCGTTGTAGTAGTTGATGGTATAGACCTCAGGTCCAAGAAAAGGGAAGACGAAGAGGAAATTGCAATCGGCGCAGCGGAAGTAATCGAAAGTTTGATTTACATAGGTGCCCAATTTATGGCCGGCAGAAATCACGTTCGTACTGCCACAGCAGCGACAGGTCTGTTTTCCAATTGAAGAACCTGAAGCCGTTTGTTGTTCGATCACCGGCACGCGAGGTTTTTATTTTGGTTTATTCGCGCGAGAATGCGCGCGACTTTCTCCGCACTGAAGCGTGAATTAACGAGGGTTAATGAACGATCGCCAATCCATATTCAAGATGCGAGTTGGCCTTCGCGGGCGGACGAAAGATCCTTGTAGAGCACGCAGCGAGAATTGAACCCTAGCGGAAAAATTTGATCTAAAAATAAATGTTTGTATGAAAAAATTGACATCAGTAATTAATTAAAACTCATGTGTCTGTGTCTCTGCGAAAGCGATTTTTTCTCTCACCGGTGGGGCTTGCTCGCTAAAAAGCTATTTTCCTCGAAAATGTCTTGTGGCAGCTTTGACCCCGCCTAAACCTCGCGACACCCACCGTTCCCATGGCCTACCTGAATAAAGTTTTTTTGATCGGCAATCTTACCCGCGACCCTGAACTGCGGGTTACTCCTAAAGGCACAGCGATTTGCCAGTTCGGTCTCGCTGTGAATCGCCAGTTCAAAGACGAATCGGGTCAAACGCGCGATGAAACGTCGTTCATCGACATCGAAGCGTGGGGCAAGCAGGGCGAACTCGTTTCTAAATATTTGACGAAGGGAAGCCCGGCCATGGTGGAAGGTCGTTTGAAACTCGACCAGTGGGAGGACAAGCAGAGCGGGCAGAAGCGCAGCAAGCTGAAGGTGGTTTTGGAAAACGTCCAATTTCTATCCGGCGGCAATCGCGCCGGCCAGGCCGGTGGTGCCGGCGGGGAAGCAGGTGGGGAAGAGGGCGTCGACCAAACGCCGATCGAACGCAACTCGCCTCCGGCCCGCAATAGCGGCGCCAGTCGCAAACCGGCTCCACCTCCGACGCAGGACATCGACGAAGACGTTCCATTTTGATCCAGTCGACGGTAGAGAGGTTTTGAAAGATACTATAGCTGGAAACGGGGAACGACGTTACTGACGGTCGTTGCCGGGCCATGACGGCGCTCCGAAGTGCAGGCGGCTCGCTCCCGACTTTTCGATAAGCGAGCCGCCGGCTCGGGCTAACTTTTCAACAAGGGGCACGCGGCCTTTGGCCGGAGGTTCGAATGCGCGCGGACGTCCGCGCTGCAGAAGAAGGTTGGTCCTTCGACGATTGAGGTCTGCGCGAGCGATAACTGGCTCACGTTCTCGCGCTACTTGGCTGCTTTTGGTTTTTCGCGCAGCGCCGTGGGCTGTCGGCCGTTTTGATCCAACGTCAGCGAAATGACTTTTCCTGCTGAATCGCGGTGAAAAATAATTTCTGCGACCACGCCAACCACGGCGAAGCGATCTTTGCCCGACGGGCGAAGTCCAAAAGGCGGCTGACGCGTCGCTTGCGCCCAAAGTCCCCCGTCTCGCTCCGAGATGTCGATCGCGAAGGCAGGCGTGAAAGGGTAGTGGCCCACAAACTCTTCGCCGTGCTCGATCTGCGCGGTCTGCGCGCTTGGCGGGGTCACCTGCAGCAGTTCAAAACCCAAGCGCTCAGAGGGCGCCGGGCTGTTCGCGAGAATAACTAGCCCGCGACCGGTTTTTCGGTCGAAGGCCATAAAGCTGTGACTGCCCACAGTGGCACCATTGTGCCAAGCGACAGATTGATTCGCATCTTCGATTAGCATCCAACCCAGCGCGACTTTCCCGCCATTATCCGCGTCGCTCTGCGTCTGTAAGGTCGCATCCGCGTCTGCGCTGAGAGGAGATTTTGTTTTGTGCAGATAAACGCTCATCAGCACGGCCAGATCGCGCACGGAACTTTGCACTCCGCCCGCTGGCGCGAGCGCTTGCCAACGCAGATTTGGGAGTGAGCGTGTGCCCACATGTGCGGGCGCGAGATTCGCTGATGCCGGAGCATCGATACTGCCGATGCGCGTTTCTTTGAGGCCGAGCGGCGTGAGCACCCGGGTCTTGAGCGCATCCTCGTAACTTTCGCCCCAAGCCGACGCAAGCGCTTCGCCAAGCAGCGCGAATCCGAAATTTGAATACACCATTGCCCGGCCGGATGGCGCGCGCGGGCCTTCGCCGCGCAGCGCGGAAACGAGAGACGCGCGGTCATATTTTGCCTCTGGGTTGGAGGAGTAATCGGCGTACGGCTCGACGTTAGCTGGCATGCGCCCGAGACCAGAGGTATGTGTCGCCAGCGCGAGCAGCGTGATTTTTGCCAGCGCGGTTTGCTCGGGATCATCTTTTGGCAGCAGAAATTTTGCAGCCGAATCGAGGCGGGAAGCTTTTCCCGCACGCTCGCTATTCGCGAGCAGCAGCGCGGTGAAGACCTTTGATAGCGAACCAATTTCAAACTGTGTGTCCGGTGTGATTGGACGGGGATCTTCTCCAGAGAATTGTCCCGCCGAAAGGAACGTGGTGCCGTCCTGATCAACCCAAGCTAGCGCAGCGCCGCCCGCGTGGCCGTTAGCGAACGCTAAAAATTTATCCTGCAAATCGGCCGGCGGCCGAGCGAACGCCGAAGACATAGAGAGAGAAGCAATCAATAACCAGCGTACGTTCATAGGGTAGGGACGAGGTAAGTCCCGCCCCGCCTTACTGAAATATTCTTACTGCGTTAGCAAGGTCACTGCGTCGGCGGGCGCGCCGATGACGATTTTGCGGAACGGCTCAGCGTTTTCGTCACTGCAACGAAGGGCTGTGGCTTGAGCCACGCACTCAGCTCGTCCGCCATCGCCTGATCATCGGCCACCCGTGGATGCTGCGTCGTGAAATGCGTGAAAACGAAATGCGCCACGCGCGAATCCATTTTCTCGAGCTGCTCGACCGCCGTGGTCCACGCCGCGCGCAAATTCGCGTCCTGCGCGCCTCCACCCATGCCGCCACGCAAAAGCACAATCTCAGCGGTGGGATAGGCGCGCCGCAGAGATTCGACAAAGGTGACGTAGCCCGCGGAAAACGTTGGCGGAAAAGGCTGGCCGTGCCCGTGGGTGTACGAGGTGTCGTTCTCGCCGTAGTTCACGAAGACGACATTCGGCTGCCACTTGCCAACGTCGGCGCGCGCCGAATCTGCTTTTGGATAGATACGGTCCCAAACTTCGCCCGCGCGCACGGGCACGTAACCGGTGATGATGCCCATGCCGCTGATGGAAATATTTTGGAAATCTGCGCCGAAGGCGTTTGCCGTGAATGCGGCGTAACTCTTGTTCGCATTGTGCGTATGGCGGCTTTCCCATTGGTCGAGCGCTCCGTCTTCATTGCACGCGCCGGCCGTAATCGAGTCGCCGAAGAAAATAAATCTTAACCGATCATGATGAGTCGCAGGCGTGCTCACCTTGCTGTCGCGATCGAGGGTCAGGCCGTCGAAAGTCGCGTAACCGGCCGCCGCTTCGCTGCGTTTGGTTAACGTGAAGTGATGAGCCGCGCCATCAAGCGGATGGGGCCATACATAGGTTTGATGCTCTCGCCCCGGTTGCACCGCGACGATTTCGCTCGCGCCGTCGACGTCCGCGTCGAAGTAGCTTTGATCCACTGACGGACCGAATTCGATCGCGAGGTGTTGCGATTTGAAATCGGTGCTGATGCGCGTCGATTGCCAGATCGCGACCACGTGTTTCGAATCGTGTTCATCAAAGCGACCTGTATAGGAAATATGGTGATCGGAAGCGGGAACGAGTTTGCCGTTTGAGTCGGCAGCCGACACAATTGTAGCAAGAAAGGCGCCGATGAAAAGAGAGGCGAGTTTTGAGGAAGTGAGTTGCATGAGAGAGATAATACGGAGCGTGGGCGGCCGGTTCGCATCCCCGTTTGAACGAGCCGAACGCTCGGGATGAAAGTTCGGAACCAGATAACTCAGGTCAGTGGACTTCGTGAAAGTTCAGGTCGTACGAGGTATGTGATCCTCGATTTTAAAATGCGGGCGAGCTGTCCGCGCTCCGAAGCGCTTCTACGTCATTCACCATCCATAACTGCGTTTTATTTTGAGGGGCTCGTAGAGGTCGCTAGAGACCTCTGCCAAAAATCGGCTCGGGCTTAACAGCATGCCGCCGGGGCCGGCGCGCGTTGCGACTTTCGGGTAGCACAAGTAGAGTTCGTTCTTCGCGCGGGTCACGGCGACATAAAATAAACGCCGCTCTTCTTCGACGTCTCCAGCCTCGATCGAGCGCCGCCCCGGAAACATGCCGTCGGCGAGGCCGATCAAGAAGACCACGTCGTACTCAAGTCCCTTGGATTGATGCACCGTAGTTAACTTCACTGCTTCGGCGTCGGGATCGACTTGGCGATCGCTGGTCTCGCCGTTCAACAAAACAATCTGCGCGAGCAAATCCTGCATCGATTCAAAACGCGAAGCGAAGCCGACCAAGGCTTTTAATTCCTCCAATCGATCGACGTAGTCGGCGAAGGCGCCTTTCAAATAATCGCCATACCAACCGTCGATCGCCGATTCGACAGCGTCACTCGGCTTGCCCTCGCGCATGGTGTCGACGACCTGGCGGAGAGAGAGGCAAAATTGATCCCAGTCGTTTTTCGCGTCTTTCGGCACTTTTGCCTTCACGTCGTCCGTGGCTAGCGCGTCGATAAAATCGCGCTGCATGAGGCGCGCATGATCAGAGGCTGCTGCGTGAATTTTCTGAGCACCTTTTTCGCCGATCTTCGGAAGAAGAATCGCGATGCGCAGCCAGGCCATTTCGTCCGAGGGGTTATAGACGAAGCGCAACAGCGCGACCAAATCGCGCACATGCTGGCGCTCGAAAAATTTCACGCCGCTGGTGATGTGGTACGGAATGCCGGCGCGCGAAAATGCGAGTTGCGTTTCGAGTGCGACGAAGTGCGAGCGGTAGAGCACTGCGATTTCGTTGAGCGAAACGCCTTCGTCTTCATTGAGTGCGCGAATGCGTTTGATTAAAAACTCAGCTTGCTCGCGGTCGTCCATCGCTTGCACCACGAGCGGTTTTTGCGAGTGTCCGCGGGAAGCGCGCAGCTCCTTGTCGAAGTGCCGACCCTTCGGCTGTGCGAGCAAAACGCCATTGGCGAAATTCAGAATCTCCGGCGTCGAACGATAATTTGTTTCGATGCGGTGGATGACCGTGCCCGGATGGCGGTCGGGAAATGTCATGATGTTTTCAAAATTCGCGCCGCGCCACGAGTAGATGCACTGCGCGTCGTCGCCCACCGCCATCACGTTGTGATGCTTGGCGATATTATCGATGATCCCGGCCTGCAGTGTATTCGTATCTTGATACTCGTCGACCAGTACGTGGCGAAAGCGATGGGCGAAGTACGTGGCGACGTCGGGAACTTTCGTGAGCATGTCGTACCAGTTTTCCAAAAGATCATCGTAGTCGCAGACGTTGAGTTCTTTTTTCTTTTTCGCATAGGCCGCCGCGAAGATTGGGAAGACGTGTTTGATTTCTGAATACTGCGGAAATTGTTTTTCGACCGTTTCAGCCAGCGTCAGCCGCGTGTTACGCGCGAGCGAGATGACGTTGAAAAGCGGGCCGGGACGCGGATTGGTTTTGTCTTTGAAAAACAATTTGTCTTCCGCTTCGACCACTTGTTTGAGCAGCGTTTCCGATTCGTCCGCGTCGAGAATGGTGAAATTTCGCGGCAGCCCGATCGATTCGCCGTAAATGCGCAGGGCGCGGTGACCGATCGAGTGAAATGTACCGCCCCAAAAGCGCGTTGGCTCGATCCCGGTGAGATCTTGTACACGATGGAGCATTTCCTTCGCGGCCTTGTTGGTGAAGGTGAGCAAAAGAATTTCGCTCGGCTTCACACCTTGAGAAAGCAAGTAAGCGACGCGGTAGGTGAGCGTGCGCGTTTTGCCGGAACCAGCGCCGGCGAGGACGAGGAGTGGGCCGGAGGGGGCGGTGACCGCGTTGAATTGTTCGTCGTTGAGTTGCGTCCGAAAATCAATCGCCGGGATCGCCTGCGCAGATGCAGGCGATGGGTCATTGAGAAAATACTCCATGCAAACAAAGAGAGTCGACTTGGGGAAAATGAGAAGTGGGAAAGTGATCTGGAAGCGGCTTTCTCCGGCCAGCGCTCATTGGCCAAATCAAGGTTACCCACCGGCTGGTCGAGTAAGATCAACGTTGGCCGTTGGACGAGCCCTCGCGCACGGCGTTGTTTCGAGGGTTTTCTCCGAGATGTCGCAACTCGGCCGCCCGGCGTCGGCCGCACATTTTACTGCGTCTGCTCGCTCTACCGTGATGGTCACTTCGCGCTTTCACGCCGCATTAACTTCGGCAAGACTGGTCCGCTCGGCATGAAGCGCTTGTTCGGTCTTCTATTGTTCTGGTGTATTTGCGGGTCGATTCGCGCGGACGCGCCGGACGTGGCTGCAGACATGGTCAGAACCTTGGCTGGCGAAACCACGCTGCATCTTTCCTTCGTGACGACGGCGGCGCCGGATAAAATTTGGAAGGCGCTCACGAACGCGGACGAGTTAACCAAATGGGCTGCGCCCCTGGTGAAAGTGGATTTTCGCGTCGGCGGCGCGTACGAATATTATTTCTATCCGAAACATGAGCCAGGTCACCGCGGCATGGAGGGGACGAAAATTCTCTGTTATGTACCGGGCAAAATGCTCGCGCACACGGGCGCGTTGATGGACACGTGGGTCGTGTGGACGATCGAGCCCGCGGGCGATCAGCAAGCCGTGCATTATTATATCGTGGGCAACTCGCCAGACTGGAACGACAGTGCGAATGCGCGCGGTTCGCAGGCGCAGGAGATGGTCGAGCGCCTAGCGAAATATCTGCAGCCGTAGATGATTGCCTAAGCCCGTTTACTGGAAACGCAGCGACCGGCGCGTCTTATTGTCGCGGCCACACTAAAGCAAAACCAAGTCGTTGCGGTGAACGACTTCGAGACGTTTGCGCGCGGGAAAATGTTGACGAATTTCATCGGTTGTTTTTCCGGCGATCTCGAGGACTTCCTCACTGCTGAACGTGGCCTTCCCGCGCGCGAAGGGCGTGCGTGCATCGCCATCGAACGCGATGTTAATCACGTCTCCCGCCGCGAAATCACCGCGGACTCCGGTGACGCCGATCGCGAGCAAACTGCGACCTTGTTCTCGAAGAACGGGCACGGCGCGCTCGTTGACTAAAATCGTGCTCGTGGGCCGCTGAAAGTGCGCGAGCCAACGTTTTTTCGAAGCCATCGGCCAGCCGCTGGGAACGAAAAAAGTGCCCGGACCGTTTCCGCTGAAGAGTCGCTGCAAAATATCCGCTTCCGAACCGCTCGCAATAAACACACCGCAACCAGCTTTCGTCGCCAATTTTGCCGCGGAAATTTTACTGATCATGCCACCGGTGGCCGTCTCGCTTGTCGTGCCCCCGGCCATTGCTTCGATTTCAGGGGTGATCTTTTCCACGATCGGCAAAATCTCGCCTGTGCCCTTCATATCGATGAGACCGGGTGCGGTCGACAAGATCGCGAGGTATTGCGCGCCGGTGAGGCTCGCGACCATCGCGGAGAGCGTGTCGTTGTCGCCGAATTTAATTTCCGCCGCGCTGACCGTGTCGTTCTCGTTGATGATCGGAATCGTTTGATAATCGATCAACTGCTGCAGCGCCGCCTTCACGCCGAGGTAACGGTTGCGCACGCGCAGGTCGTCGTGGGTGAGCAGCACTTGGGCGACGGTTAAGCCGTGCGGTTCGAAGCCGCGCTGCCACGTTTCCATGAGCAGACTTTGCCCGACGGCGGCGCAGGCTTGCTTCTTCGAAAGATCTTTTGGTTTTTTGCCCAGCTTGAGCCGGCCCATGCCGAGACCGACGGCGCCAGAGCTGACCACGATCACCTCGGTGCCGCTCGCGCGCAGTCGCGCCAGCTGCGCACACATGTCCGCAATCCGCTCAGTATTCAGTTCGCCAATACCGGAGGTAAGCACGCCGGTGCCGAGCTTCACTACGACCCGGCGCAAACGGAAAGGCGAAGGACTGAAAGACTGAAGGCCGAAGGCTGAAGGTGGATTCATACAGCGAAGCTGAGTCGCAAGAAATGCGAAAGCTGATGGCTGAAAGACTGAGCTGAAGGTTGCAGGCTGAAGGACGAAGAGCGCTGGGATGAAGACTAAGAGGCTGAAGGCTCAAGAATGACGGCTGAGGTACGAAAGTGCGGAAGGCCGAAGAATGAAGGATCAAACGCGCTCATGTTTCAGCCTTCGGTCCTTCAGCCTTCAGCCCTTTGGCTTTCAACCTTTTCTCAAACCGCCAGCAGCTCTTTTTCTTTTTTCGCCAAGTGATCGTTGATGTCCTTAATCGTTTTGTCAGTCGCAGCCTGGACCTCTTTTTCGAAGCGCTTGAGATCGTCTTCAGAAATTTTCCCGTCTTTCTCGGCCTTCTTTAATCCGTCGAGAGCATCGCGGCGAAGGTTGCGGATTTGCACGCGGCCATCTTCGGCCATGCGGTTAGCGACCTTCACAAATTCTTGGCGGCGCTCGCGGCTGAGCTCGGGCAGTGGTACTCGAATCACTTGACCGTCGACGGCCGGATTCAAACCGAGGTTCGCTTGCTGGATGGCCTTCTCGATCGCTTTCGTGAGGCCCTTGTCCCATGGCTGGATTTGGATCAAGCGCGAGTCCGGCGTGGTGATCGCAGCGCAATCTTTGATGCGCATGCTGGAACCGTAGGCTTCTACCATCACGCCTTCTACCATGCTGGGCGACGCTTTGCCGGTGTGAATACTGCTGAATTCATGCAAGGCGTGATCGAGCGCTTTTTGCATCCGGGCCTGCATATCGGTAAGTATGGGGTGTGACATCGTAAGAATGGGTTGAAAGACTCAGCGCACTAAGGTGCCAACTTTTTCGCCGACGACCGCTTTGCGGATCGCGTGCATTTCGTTTAGGTCGAACACCAGGATGGGCACGTTGTTGTCTAAACAAAGAGAAAACGCAGTCGAGTCCATGACGTTCAAGCGATTCTTGAGCGCATCGATGAAGCTCAACTCCTCGTATTTGACGGCGTCAGCAAATTTCTTCGGATCTTTGTCGTAGATGCCGTCAACTTTTGTCGCCTTCATGATGATGTCCGCGTGCAGCTCGCTCGCGCGCAGGGCGGCCGTTGTATCCGTAGAAAAATACGGATTGCCCGTGCCGGCGGCGAAAATGACCACGCGACCTTTTTCGAGGTGTCGCATCGCGCGGCGCAGAATAAAGGGCTCCGCAATCTGATTCATCGGGATTGCGCTTTGCACGCGCGTGGTCACGCCCATTTTCTCGAGACAATCCATTAAGGCCAGCGAGTTGATCACGGTTGCGAGCATGCCCATGTAATCCCCGGTAGTGCGATCGACGCCGCGTTTTTCGCCGGAAAGGCCGCGAAATATATTGCCGCCGCCGATGACGAGGCAGATCTGCACGCCCATCTCGTAGATTTCCTTCACCTGCTGGCAGATGCCTTCAAGAATCGCACTGTCAATTGGATCGCCCGACTTGCCGCCGCGAAGGACTTCGCCGCTGAGCTTCAGCACGATGCGCTTGTACTTCACCGTTACCGGTTGCGAGGAATTCATCTTCCTAAAAAACGGGCAGGAAAATCCAGCGTCAATGCCGGAGCGGACCGACTGCGCGGGTAAGTCGGCCGAAAGCATCAACCCCGCTCGAACTACGCCCGCCATTTACGGTCTGCGCCGCATCCCGCTTCGGCTGTGAATAGTAACGTCTCTCGCCCCTCTTTTTTTCTACGCACTTGGGTCTTAATCCGCGAAACGGTTAAGGCCTATTTCGACGATAATATTTCCCGTCTCGGTGCGGCCCTCGCGTATTATACGACCTTCGCGGTGACGCCGCTGCTAGTCCTCGCGATCTCAGTCGCAGGAATTTTGTTCGAACAACAGTCCGCTCGCGATCGTGTCATCGGCGAAATTCAGCGCCTTGCTGGATCGGACGCAGGGCACGCGATTCAAGCCGTTAGCGCCAATGCCAGCGCGAACCCCACGTCTAACCGAGTCGCCACGGTGGTGGGCGTGATCACGCTGCTGTTTGGCGGCTTCAGTGTTTTTCTTCATCTGCAGGATGCGCTCAATGCGATCTTCCGGGCGCCGCAGCAACCGGCGGAGCCGTTTTGGGTGACGATGAAACGGCGCCTTTTCTCGCTCGCAACGGTTTTAGGAACCGGATTTTTGTTGATCGTCTCGCTGATCATGAGCGCGGCCTTGAACTGGCTCGCTGAAAACGCCGGATCTCGTCTCAATTGGCCCGCGAGCCTCATGGAGTCGATCAACGCGCTTGTCTCGCTGATCGTGATCGCGTGCCTCTTTGCGATCATTTTCAAATTCCTGCCGGACGTTCCGGTTAAATGGAAATCGGCGGCCCGTGGCGGCATCATCACCGCGATTCTCTTTGATATTGGGAAGACCGGCATGGGTATTTATTTCGCCAAAGCTAACGTGCTCTCTTCCTATGGCGTAGCCGGATCATTGATTCTGCTGTTGTTGTGGACCTATTACGCGGGCCAGATCGTTTTTATCGGCGCAGAGGTAACGCGCATTCACGATTTGACCCGCGGCGGCCGCGAGCCGGAGCGGATCAAACCGCCAGATCCCAATGCACCCAAAACTCCCGGCACATAAAAAGCGCCTCCGTTTGGGGAGGCGCTGGCGCAAGCTAGAGCTCGTAGTTGAAGAATAAATACACTCATTACGCGTGCTGACCCGCGTGAACCCCTTCAGAAATTTCTTCGAGCATCTTCTCGTTGAATCGCGGAATGTCTGCAGGCCGACGGCTGGTTACTAAACCTTGGTCGGTCACGACAACTTCATCCGACCAAATCGCGCCGGCGTTTCGCAGATCGGTTTTCAGTGACGGATAGGAGGTCATACGGCGTCCTCGCACTACGTCCGCTTCGATCAAGAGTTGCGGGCCGTGACAAATCGCGGCGACGGGTTTGCCCGCTTCGAAGAAATGATGCGCAAACTTCACGGCCTCCGGAATTGTGCGCAATGTATCTGGATTCATAACACCGCCGGGAAGTAGCAATGCATCATAGTCTTCTGGGTTCGCTTCTGACAACGGCACGTCGACGTCAAATGAATCGCCGAAATCATCTTCGTCCCACGCAGTCACTTCCCCGTCTTCTGGCGAAATGACATAGGTGGATGCTCCCGCATCCTCCAGCGCTTGGCGAGGTTGCTCGAACTCACTTTGCTCAAAACCGTCGGCAACGAGGATGGCCACTTTTTTACCTTTAAGATCTGTGCTCATGATTTTTCTGATTTAAGGTTAAGATTGGCTGGATAGTTCCCCTTTGCTCAAAGCATGCCCAGTCTTGAGAGGCATAGTCTATTATAAGTAACTATAAGACAATAAATAACTTATGAGATATTGGCGAACGACTGCTTTCAGTTTTCTCCAGGCAAAACGCATGTTGAACCGAGCGGCATCTTTGCAGAAATCGAGCGTAACACCGTTAGTTTAGCAGCTGGACGCCACTCCGATAATTGGATGCGCTAACCCGCATGCTTTCTTTGCGGGACTGGTCTGCCCCGGCGAGTGCTAGCGTGCGTAAATCTTTCGTTGCAGTAGCGGTTTTGATTTCCCGGCTTGTCGAGTGGGGTTGTGAAGCCCAGCTCGTCTTTGCTCATGCCGGAATTCCGACCGACGGTCGCTCGCGACGCTTCGCCGATCGACGCGGCTCTTCGACACGATGTGGAGGTTGCTGTCATGGCTGAAAAGCAGGAGCCGGCCCCACGCGATTTCTCCGCACTCTATCAAGCGACGGTTGCGCCGCTGCGCCGTTATCTCTCGCGCATGTTGGGAAATTCTGCGGAAGCGCAGGACGTCGCTCACGATGCTTACTTGCGGATTTATCCAAGCATCACGGAGAACACCGCGCAGCGTCCGGAAGCGCTGCTCTACACCACGGCACGGCGACTTGCCATTAATCGTCTTCGCCGCCGCAGCATCGCTCCATTCGCGACCGAGGCCGCCAATCAAGAAAGCGCGGCCTGTGCGCAACCCGGCGTCGCGCAACAGGTGATGGCACGGCAGGAATTGTCCGCTCTCGAAAAAGCGATCGCGGATCTTCCGGCGGGATGTCGCGCGGTTTTGCTGTTGAGAAAAGTGGAATTGCTTTCGCACCGCGAAATCGGCGAACGGCTCGGCATCGCGGTGAGCACCGTGGAAAAACAACACGCGCGCGCCTTGCGACTCTTGCGAGCCGCGCTTCCCGCCGAAACGGCGGACACGCTTAAATCATCTTCAGAATCATCGGCGGAGGGACGCCCATGAACAAACCCGTTTCCAAATTTTCCTCGAAGGCCGAAGATCAGGCTGCGCTTTGGGCAGCTCGCATCGAAGGCTCCGAGTTGTCGGTTGAGCAGCGCCGCGATCTTGATCGCTGGCTCGCCGAAGATCCCGGCCACCGCAATCTCTTGTCGGACTACTGCCAGTTGTCCGCCGATCTCGAAGTGCAGCTTCCTGCGCTCGTGGCCGCCGGTGCCTTTGCGTCCGAACCAGCACCGACGAAAACCGCGAGCCCGCTTCGGGTCGTTTGGTTCAGCGGCGGCGCGATGGCCGCGGCCGCCGCGCTTGTATTCACTTTCTGGATCGTGAAGCCGGTTGCGCCGCGCGAACTCGCCACCACGGCAGGCCAGCGGCAATCGGTCATGCTGCCCGATGGTTCGCATGTCGACCTAAACGCGAACACGCGGTTGCGCTTCGAAAATCGCAGCCACGAACGGCACGTCGTTCTCTCCGAAGGCGAAGCCTACTTCATGGTCACGAAGGACAAATCGCGGCCTTTCATCGTAGAAACTACAGAAGGTTCGGTGCGCGTCACGGGCACGATGTTTGATGTGAAGGCCGCCCGCGCGGATCAACTCACGGTGACCGTGACTGAAGGCTCCGTGCAGGTGCGCGTGAGCGCTGATGCGTCTGGTAAACCGTCGATGCTTCATCCCGGTGACCAACTTTCCGCGCTCGGCGCAATCGTCAGTCACTCCGTGTTGAGCAAATCGGCACTGGCCGATACGACGGCGTGGCGCGAAGGACAGGTTGTATTTGACGGCGTCCCACTCAGTGAAGCCTTGGCGCGTTTTGCCGCATACCACAGCCGCGCGATTACCGCCACTTCGGGAGCTGCAGCGCTCAAGCTCGGCGGACGATTTAACCTCGATGATCTCGACGGTTTTCTCACTGCGCTCGAAGAAGTTTTGCCGGTCAAAGTGAGCCGTGAGGCCAACGGTGCTGTGCACGTGTCGCTGCGAAACGAACATTGATCGACCTTGAACAGCAGATTCTTGCCCGCTGGGCATCGACCGTTCTTCTCTTTCGTTTCGATCTTAGCGGTGTGCTTTGCCAGCTCGGCATTGCGCGCTGAGCCAGCGGCCTTCGACATTTCCGAAGAGCCAGCGAGCGAGGCGCTGCTCACGTTTTCGCAGCAAGCGAAAGTGGAGGTGTTGTTTTCATCCGAGGCTCTTTCGGGTGTTACCACGCGCCGCGTGCGAGGCACCTTCGAACCGGATGATGCGCTCGATCAATTGCTGCGCGGAACGCATTTCGCAGGCTCTCGCGATCGCCGCGGCCATTTCGTGATCAAGGAAGTCGCCATCGGTTCGATCGAGGGCCGACTGCTTACGCCCGATGGCCAGCCGGCGCGGCATGTTCATATCTATATTCCGAAGGCGTATCGCGTCGCTCAGACCGACGATAATGGCGAGTTCAGTTTCAAAGATTTGCCGGCGGGCCAGTATGAGCTCATTGCCTCCGAGTCGGGGTATTTGCCTTTGCGCATGTCCGATGTGCGCGTGGAGGGCCGGCGTCGTTTAAAACTGGATACACAAACGATTCGCTCCGAATCCGAGCCGGAGGCGTTGGCGCCCTTCGTGATCGAAGAAAAAGCGGCCCATCAGCGTTTGTTCGATCGCGGCGAAACGGCGCTGCCGCCGCGCACTGCGGTGGGCAACCTCGATTTGCCGCGCTCTGAAAACGATGCGCTGCCGTACACGATTTACGATCGCAGCCAAATCTTGCGCAGCGGAGTGGTCAGCGTGAATGAATACCTCCAGCGCGAGTTGCTCGACAGCAATGCGGGCGCGCTTCCGCCGGAGCAGAATGGCACCGCGGCCGCTTATGTCGCCTCGAGTTCGAATCTTCCTTTGCGGGGTTACGCAACGGATGAAACGGTGGTCTTGGTCAATGGCCGGCGCTTGCCGCCCGCACTCACGCTGGGTGCGCAAGCCATTCCACCTGATGTCAATTTTATCCCGCTGAGCCTGGTAGAGCGCATTGAGGTCCTGCCAGCTTCAGCGTCGGCGCTTTACGCCGGAAATCCGGTCGGCGGCGTGATCAATATTGTACTGCGGCCAGGTGCAGATGCGCGCTCAACTGAGGTCACGACGACGTACACGAACGGTCTCGGCAGAAACGATGCACCGGAAAAATCCGCGTCGCTCGTGCACAGTCAAAGTTTTCTGGGTGGCGCTCTCCGTCTGCGTTTCAGTGCGAACTTTACGACCGCGGAACCGCCGAGCGAGGCGCAGCTCGGTTATCATCAAGCGTACGACAACCACAATTTACCGGACACTCAGCCGATCTATCGAGCCACTCCCAATATTCGCTCCGACGACGCCACGTCGCTCTTCGGGCCAGGCACACCTTCCGTAACTTCGGTGGCGCCGGGTGCTAACGGAGAAGGCGGAATGGCTGCATTGACTGGGCGCGAAGGCGTGCGTGATTTCGATTTTTATAAAACGGCGGGCGGATATTCGTCGTCGCTCGACAGTGTGAATTTTGGATATGGGCGCGAACAAACGCGCGGCGCATACTACGCCTCCCTCGTTTATGATGTTCTGCCCTGGTTGCAGCTCGGATTTGATGGAACGTATTCGCGCACCCGCGCTGACCGCGGCTTCGACGTTTTCCGCGGAGACTTCACGCTCAAGCCAGGTTCTCCGTTCAACCCGTTTTCAAAAACGATCGACATCAGTTTGAACGAAACTGCACCCGCGCTCGGTGAAAATTACAGCGAAGCGCGCATGGACTACGGTTATGCGGTGCTGGGAGCAGTGGTCAAATTTCCAGCGGATTGGCGCGCCTCGATCGACGGTCAATTCGGAAAAAGTATCACGCGTTTTCGCGGATTGGACGGCGTGGATCGGAAACGTTGGCAGCAACTCGTCGATACCGGAGTTTACAATCCGCTGAGAGACACGGAAGTGTCGCCGCCGCCGCCGGCATTTTATGATCAGGTGCTCGAGTATGTCGGCGGGAAGAACCAGTTCGAGACCCTCGGTGATTCTGACACGGTGGACATCGCCGGGCGCATTACCAACGAGGCGCTGCGTTTGCCGACTGGGGTGAGCACGATCAATCTCGGTGCGGATTATCGCCGGGATCATATGGCTTCGTCGGTCGAGGAGGATCGGTATGGCGATGGCACGGTCGCGGGCACGCCTGTGCAATGGCTGGGTCGGACCCTGCAGCAGTACAGCGTGTTTGCTGAATTACAGGCTCCTTTGGTGCCGCCACGCTGGCTGCCAAGCTGGATCCACAAACTGGATACAGATTCAGCGGTGCGTTACATCGCCTCGGCTAGTTCGCACGAGACGAACGTAGCGCCGACCTTCGGGTTGAAAGTCGATTTCGCGGGCGGCTTCTCCTTGCGGGGCAGCGTCACGACCACCAACCGGTTTCCTTCGCCGCTGATGAGTTCGCAGCTCGCGAGCTATGATTCACTTTCAAGCAAGATCGCGAGTCAGACCTTGATCACTGATCCCCTTCGTTTTGATACCACGGGAAGAAATTCGCAGTACGGAGTCACCGTGCGGACGGTGGTGGATCCGAACCTGCGTCCCGAGGCTGCGGTCACGCAGACCGGAGGCCTTGTTTTTGAACGGGGTCACTCGCAGCGACTGCGCGTCAGTGTTGACTTTGTGGATACACACAAGGTGAACGAGTTGGTCAATCTTGAGGCAGGAACGGTGGTGGCGCTCGAAGATCTTTTCCCTGGCCGCGTCGTGCGTGCGCCTCTCGCTCCCGGCGATACACAGAAAGCAGGCATCATCACCGACGTCTTGGTCGGCGAGACGAACATTGCGTGGCGTCATTCCCAGAATTGGAATCTTTCGCTCGACTACGCCCGCGACGGCGTGTGCGGCGGCACCATCGAGGTTTACCAGCGCAGCGTGCTTTTCACGAAATACGACTACGACCGAGAAGTTGCGCCGGGAACGACCACCGCGGTGTCGCATGTCGTCGATGAACTTGATCATCCAGACGACCCTGCCTTCGACTTACTCCGCTATCGCTCTAATTTTGGCGTCGCTTGGTACAAACCAGCGTTTGGGTTCGGGGCGGATGGACACTTCTATAGTTCGCGGAAATTGAATCCTTCCGACAAGAGCCTACAAGGTAGCGATCACATCGATCCGTATTGGCAGTTTGATGCTTATGTTCAGACGGATCTCACGCGTTGGCTTTGGACTCACGCGCGTTTCGGTCTGACCGCGCAGGTGCGGGTGAATAATCTGCTCAACAGCGGATTCCCGCGCTACGATGCGGAAAGCTCCGGCTCCGGAGTAGAGCCGTACGGAGACTGGCGCGGCCGCGTGTACTCGCTGTCCTGCACAGCGACGTTTTGATCGTCGCGCGCGTTAGGTGCGATGCTGTGGGGTTATCCAATCTCACGAGCGGGGGCTACATGCAAAGGCTACCATTTTTAATCTGAGTAGCGGATTCGCGAGGGTGACGTGTCGCAATAGGTAGCGGATCTCGAGGAACCCCCAATCCGCGTACTATGGCTGAAAAAAATTTCCTGCTCAGTTACCCCGCGCACGTGGAAATGTTGCGGCGGACGCTTTCCGAAGAAAGCGCGATGGAGGCTGCCGTCGGCGGCGAATTTGTCGCGATGGGCAAACTTGAATATTATCTGCTTAAATCGCTCGGTCTTTCCGCCGGGCAGTATGTCGTCGATATCGGCTGCGGCAGCGGCCGCCTAGCCTATCAGCTCGCCCCGTATCCGGAAATCGGGTACATGGGCACGGACGTGGTTCCTGATCTGCTGGCGCATGCGGAACGCGTTTGTCAGCGCGCCGATTGGTTGTTCGCGCGTGCGCATGGCACCTCGATTATCTGCGAGGAAGGAAGCGCAGATTTCGTTTGTTTCTTCTCCGTCTTCACGCACTTGAGTCACGAAGACTCGTTTCGCTATCTGCGGGAAGCGCGGCGGGTGCTGAAGGATGGCGGTAAGATCGTTTTTTCATTTCTCGAATTTCGAATCCATTCTCACTGGGAGGTTTTCGCGAACTCGCTGCTTCAGCGATCCGACGCGGTGCTCAACCAATTTGTCGATCGGCACGCCATCGCCGTTTGGGCAGAGCGACTCGAACTCGACCTCGAGCTCATCGCGGACGGCGACAAACCGCATTTTCCTATCGACGAGATGATCAAGTTTGGTGACGGCCGTACTTTGGCCGGGTACGGCTGCCTCGGTCAATCGGTCGCGGTGTTGAGTAAACAAAAATGATGAACACGATTGAACCCGCCAAATTTTGGAAAACGCCCGTCACCGGCGAAATCGCGTTCGATCGCGCGAGCCCGGCGGCGGCGCGCGACGATGGCGATCGCGACCTCATGTTGCGGAGCACGTTGAAACGCTGCTCGGAAGCGACGTTGATTGCCGCGTGTGAGTTTTGGCGAACAGGACGCACCGCGTATCTGCCGACTATCGTGATCGGCGTGATCGAGCGTTTTGTGGAAAAAGATTTGCGGCCAAAATTGGCGTCGCCCACGGACAATCTGCGCCTCGTCGAGGACCTCGGCATCGACTCACTGACGATGATGGAAATCGTCTTGCTCGCCGAGGAGGTGCTGCCGATTTCCATCAACAACGAAGACCTTCGCGATTTGCGCACACTCGGGGAACTGCAGCAGTTCGTCGACCAGAAGCTGCGCGGCTTTTCAGTGCCGATACCCGATTTTGTGGAGACGAAGAACTAACTGCGGACGGCGATTTTTGGCTCCGGAGGAAAACGGCCCGTTGCAAGACGGGCCGTTTTTTTCGGCCAGCCTTGAACGGGAATCTACTGCTCGATAGATGGCAGATTAAATCTGTTCGCTGATTTGCTTGCCCGCCGGGTGGTTGCATAGTGGGGCATCATGTCCGCCGCCGAAACGTTCCCCATCGATCTGTCTGTTCTCAAGCCGCTCTCGCTGAGCCCGAAAGCGCTCACGCTCACTCCGGAAGAAAAAGCTACGCTGCAATTCAACATTCAACTTTGCCGCGACGCTATCGTGTTTTTCACTGCGTATGCCGGCGCGAAAGGTTTGTCCGGCCATACAGGGGGGGCCTACGACACAGTTCCTGAGGTGATGATTGTGCGTGCGCTGATCGCGGGCGGTGCGCCGATCGTGCCGGTGTTCTATGATGAAGCCGGCCACCGCGTCGCTACCCAGTATCTATTATCCGTTCTCAACGGCGCGATGCCCGCGGAAAAACTACTTCACTATCGCGAATACAATTCGCAGCTCCCCGGACACCCTGAAAAATTTCTCACTCCCGGCGTCGAATTCTCGTCCGGCCGACTCGGTCACATGTGGGCCTTCTGCAACGGCGTCGCGCTCGCCAATCCCGGCAAATCAATCGTCCTCCTCGGTTCCGATGGCTCGCAGATGGAGGGCGACAACGCTGAAGCGGCGCGCCTCTCCGTGGCGAAACAACTCCCGGTGAAAGTGCTCATCGATGACAACAATGTCACCATCTCCGGCCACCCGCAGCAGTACATGGTCGGTTACGATCTCACGCGCACGTTGTCGGGCTACGGTCTTTTGACGGACACGGTACTCGGCGAGGATCTCGACGCACTTTTCACGGCGGTCGCACGGGTGTTCTCGGATGATCGTCCGCACGGCCTCGTTGTCATGCGTCCGATGGCACCTGCGATCGCGGGCGCCGAGGGCAGCCCACATGCGCACGAGGTATTGAAGGCGGAGATCGCGATCAAATATTTCGAGTCCCGCGGCGGAAACGCCAAAGCGATCGAGCTGCTCAAATCCGCCAAAGGCGACAAATCACCGCTCACTTACAAAGGCTCGAGCGGGCAGGGCAAGAATCGCGACGATTTCGGCAAGCTCATCAACGAACGCCTCGACGCGCTCTCACTCGAAGAGCGTCTCGCGCGGGTGCGTGTTTTCGACAACGATCTCGAAGGTTCCTGCGGAACTCATCATATCCGCAAGCAGCACCCGGAAGTTTTCATTCAGGCCGGCATTATGGAGCGCGGAAACTTTTCTGCCGCGGCCGGTTTCGGTTCTTCAAAAGGCAGGCAGGGCGTCTTTGCGACGTTCTCCGCGTTCTTGGAAATGTGTGTGAGCGAGATCACGATGTCTCGGCTCAATTTTTCCAATGTGCTCGCTCACTTCTCGCACTCCGGCGTGGACGATATGGCGGACAATACCTGCCACTTTGGCATCAACTCGATGTTCGCGGATGGTGGCGTCACACCCGGCCACGGAGACGATACCACGCGTCTTTATTTTCCGGTGGATCAATATCAATTCGCCGCCTGCGTGCGTCGCATTTTCGATGATGAAGGGCTGCGCTTCCTATTTTCCAATCGCTCCGCCGTGCCGGATATTCTCAACGAAAAAGGGGAGCCTTTGTTCAAAGACAAACCCTTCCAGCCGGGCCATGACGATGTCGTCCGAGAAGCAGAAGGCGGTGGTTACATCGTTTCCTTTGGCGAAGTTCTCTACCGCGCGCTCGACGTTGTTGAGCGACTGCGTGAACAAGGCGTTCGCGTGGGTCTGATCAACAAATCAACGCTCAATCTCTACGATGAAGCGGTGATGAAGAAGCTCGCCGCTGCGCCTTTCGTCCTCGTTGCGGAAGGTTGGAATGTGAAAACCGGCCTCGGCTCGCGCTTCGGCACGCAGCTGCTCACGCGGGGTTTCAAAGGGCGTTACAACAATATTGGCGTGAACAAAGAAGGCTCTGGCGGCCTTTGGCAGCAGATCGGTTTTCAAGGATTAGATCCTGTGGGGATTGAAAAAGCGGTCCGAGCTCTGCTCTGATGCGTCTTTTCTCCCGTGCGCTTCCTCTCATCGGCTATTTTATGGATCAATGCTGCGTCCTTTTTGGCTGCGGCCGCGTGGGCGCAGTCGGCCGAACCTAGCGCGCCGGTTGCTCTCGACAGCGTTGTCATTACAGCCACGCGCGGCGATCGCCACCTCTCAGATCTTCCGCAAAGCGTGTCGGTGATTTCATCGGAGCAGTTGGCAAACTCGCCGGCGGTTTCGCTGGATGACGCGCTTCGGCTGACGCCCTCGATCGATCTTCCGATTGGCGCATCTTATCAACTTCATCCGACCGGCTCGGGGATTTCTATGCGCGGCCTTGGCGGTCTGCGCGCGCTCGTGCTGCTCGATGGCGTGCCGCTCAACGATCCGTTTTTTGGATACGTGCAGTGGAATCGCGTGCCAATCGACTCGGTCGAGCGTGTCGAGGTAGTGAGCGGTGGGGGCGCGCCGCTCTGGGGAAATTACGCCATGGGCGGGGTGATCAATATTATCACGAAAACGCCGCAGCAAAACAGCGCGCTCGTCGATGGCGCTGTCGGCAGTTGGGGCACCTATCGCGCATTCGCGGACGCCAGCGCCGTCATCTCCGACAAAGTCGCTTTTTCGGTCGATTACAGCCACACCCATACCGACGGTTACGAACAAACGCCTTCCGCTTATCTTCAGGCGGTCAGCGTGCCCACGACGTTCACTGCGGATAACGTGGACGCGAAAGGGGATTTCAAATTAGCTTCCACTCTGACCGCTGACGCCAAAATCGATTACCATAAAAACTTCGAAGACCTGCTGACCCCGATCGGCGTCAATACGCAGAGGCTGTGGACATTCTCAGGAGATTTGCGCGAGCAGTTTGATAACGGCTCGCTCACGTTGTCCGCATTTCACGATGCGAGTGAATTCCGGGTCGATACTGCGGGGAACACGCCGGGCGTGCCGACCGGCACCGAGCAGTTTTTGCAGAATCGCCATTTCACTCCGACCCACGATACCGGCGTTTCCGCCCTCGGCACAGAAAATTGGAACGGCTGGCTTCGTTCGGTTACAGTCGGCGGCGATTTCCACGGTATCAAGGGCGCGGATACGAATTTCATTTTCGATTCCAAGGGCAACTTGGTGCGCACTGACGTCGGCCGAGGAGAACAGGTTTTCTTAGGCGTCTTCGCCGAGACCAGTATCAAGCCGATCGACTCGTTCGAATTGCTCGGCAGCGTGCGTTATGAACACTATCGCAACTTCGCTGGTTACGATGGCTCGGCCGGCGGGATCGGGGCCGTGCCTGATGAATCGAAGAATTCCTTCGACCCACGTTTGTCAGTTCGGCAAGCGATCGATCGGCACTGGGCCGTGCGCGGCGCCGCGTATGAGGCGTTTCGCGCGCCGAATTTGGATGAACTTTATCGCCCGTTTTCGAGCGCGACGGGTATCCAGTACGCGAATGCCTCCCTGCGGCCTGAGACGCTCTCCGGTGGAGAAGTTGGAGTCGACTTTACTCAGCCCGGATTTCGCGCGCAGGTGACGGCTTATACTAACACGATTCAACACGTCATCACGAGCGAGTCGCTGCCGGTGAGCGAACTTCCCCCCGGCTACCATTTTGGATCGCGCAACATCAATGCGGGTTCGGCGCGCTCGCGTGGGGTCGAAGCCGAGGCAACCTGGGTCTTCGGCGCCGGTTTTTCTGGTACGCTCGGTTATGACTATGCTGAGTCCACGATCACCGATAATCCGGTCGACCAAGCCAGCGTGGGCCAGCAAGTCGCGGGCATCCCACGGCAGCGCGCAACGGCCAGCGTGAGTTATCTGGCACCGTTTCGTTTACGGGTGACCCCGCAATTGCGCTGGCTCTCGGCTTCGTATGGCGACAACGACCACACCTTGGTCGTGCCGAGTCATGTCGTCGTCGATCTTTCCGCCGCGTATCCACTCCAGCATGACATCGAGGTTTATCTGCAATGCGAAAATCTTTTCGATCGCTCGTACATTTCAACCAACAATGGGTTCCAGCCACCTCGGCTCGCCACTCCGTTCACGCTCTTGGGCGGCGTGCGTTTAACTTTTAACTAGGCTGTGCCAGCATCCGTTTCATTGTCGGGTTCGGAGCAACAATCGCTGCGGACGCGGCTGGCCACGTTTCCCGCTCACGACGGTCGGCGCGGTCAGGAATATTTTCGGCAGGAGCGGGTGAAACAGATTCAACCGCTCGAGGGCGAAAGTGGTTTTCGCGCAAGTGTGCAAGGCACGCGACGCTACGTGGTGCAGTGGAAGTATGAAGACGACCAATGGGAAAATGACTGCAATTGCCCCCTGGGCGGCGATTGCAAACATGCTTATGCCGCCGCGCTCGCCGCGTTGCGCGCCTCTCCTGAACCGCCACCGGCAGCTGACACCGAAACCAGCGCCGCAGGTGCAACCGCCGGCGCGGCTGCCCGTGGACACCGCGTCGATCCACCTGAACTCGCACCGTTGATTGCGCAATGGGAGGCGGGACGCGGCCGGCCTTTGTCAACGAAGGAAAAGTCCATCGCCCGAGAACTCGTGCTCGCATGGCATCGCATCATCACCGGCGGACTTTTGTATCCGCGCGATTTTCGTGCACTTGGCATTGGCGAGTCGGGTTACTATTTCAGTGACCCCCAGCCGGTGCTGACGGAGTGGCAACATTTGCTCCAAGCGTCTCCGTCGCCAATCGAGTTTTGGCAATACCTCGCCCTCTACGCGGAGCGCAACCGCATCGCAGTGCCAGAGGTATTACGCCCATGGACCGACACAGCACATGTCCGCGCACAAATCGCCGCGGAAGAACGCGCCCAGGAAATCGAGCGCTGGAAAAAGCTTTTGGGCGAAGACGAGGAAGTCGAAGAAATCGTGGTCACGGAAAAGTTGCCGCGGGAACTTCGGCTGAAGCTGAGCACGCCGCGGTTGACCTGGGAATTTCGCGAATCTCCCGACGCCAATTGGCAAATCGCGCGCTCACCTCGCGTGAAGAGCTGGCTGGACGCCGCCACCGAAGGGAATGGTGACAATCCACTCGCGCTCTTGCTCCTGCAAGAAGTGCAGCTGCGGCATCTGCGGGCCGGTCAATGGTATTCTTCGGATGCACCGAGCTTGCGTATCGACGATACGAATACGCGAGAGTTGCTCCGCTGGATGCTGCAGAGTTC
>FTDT01000303.1_pt1 | contig 24154 bp, 17 predicted proteins | sample 1640021 | NCBI WGS metagenome assembly FTDT01 (sample SAMEA3914869, study PRJEB12502) | metagenome | biome: forest; material: soil | place: USA | collected 2012-03-12 | depth 0.1 m | reverse complement strand
GATCACATGGCGCTGCAGCTCGCGCGACTTTATTGGGGGCTGCCGAAGGATGCGATCAAGATTGGGACCGACACTATTTCGCTGATGGACAAGGCCGGACGCGCGCGCGCCGTGATTCCGCTGACTCATCATCAAGATTTGGAAATCAACTGGTTTTCCTCGTGGCTTTCCAACGACTACAATCTGCGCGCAAGCTTTGCCGAGGTGCTGCAATACGCCCGCGCTCTAAAATCAACGGTGCCCGCAGAAAGAAAAACCGCCGATGATTTTTTTGCTCAATTCAAAGATTCCGTCGTGTTGATCGGTGCCGTCGATTTGCTGATGCACGACGTCGCGGTGACGCCGCTCGATCCCTTTCCGGTGCCGCGCGTCAGCGTCCACGGAAATCTGCTCAAAACTATCGTATCCGGAATCTACTTACGCCGCCTCCATTTCGCCGGCGAGATCGCCATCATGCTCGTGCTCACCTTCGTTGTGCTGCTGATGGCCGTGGGTGTGGGACGTTTTGTCGGCTGGGGCAGAGTTGGGGCGGCTGCGGTCCTCGCGCTTTATGCGGGCGCGGTCTTTTTTGTTTTCACGCATTTTCACTGGGTGCTCCCGCTGACGGCCCCGCTCGGAGCGGCTTTTACGACCAGTTTTGCCGGCGTGCTTTGGCAGTTGGCGCAGGAGGAAAAGCAAAAGAGTCGCATCAAATCGATGTTCGGCGCCTATGTTTCACCAGCCCTGGTTGAGCGGATGATTGGCTCGCGCGAAGACCCGAAACTGGGCGGCGCGGAATTGCCCATCACCGCCTACTTCAGCGATATTCAAGACTTCTCGGTTTTTTCGGAACGCCTGTCGCCGACTCAACTGGTCGAGGTAATGAACGAGTATCTGACGACGTGCACCGACGTGATCACGGCGGAAGGCGGGACGCTCGACAAGTACATCGGCGACGCGGTGGTCGCGATGTTCGGCGCCCCCGTCGACTTGCCCGATCACGCCTATCGCGCGTGTCTCGCCTCGCAGAAGGTGCAGTTTCGCTTGGCTGAACTCCGCGAGCGTTGGGCCGGCTCGCGTCATGGTTTACCGGATACAGCGCGGCAGATGCGCACACGCATCGGCCTGAATACGGGAGCGGCAGTGGTCGGAAACATGGGATCGCTGACGCGTTTTAACTACACGATGATGGGTGACTCCGTGAACTTGGCTGCGCGCCTCGAGTCCGGCGCGAAGACCTACGGTGTGGCCACGCTGGTCACCGAAAGCACCAAGGAAGGTTGCGAGCGGCATGGCGCCGAGTGCGTGTTCCGTTTTCTCGATCGCATCGTGGTGAAGGGTCGTACGCAGCCGGTTTCGATTTTTGAGCTGGTTGGTTTACGTCAGTATTTGAAACGCGAATACGAAGACTGCATTCACGAGTTCGAACTCGGGATGGCGGCCTATCTCCGACAGGACTGGAATGTCGCGCTGACGGCTTTTCGGAAATCCGCTGATTTGGAAAACACCTTGGAGAGTGCCGACGGCACGATCGTTCACAGCCGCAGCACGCCCGCACGCGTCTACCTCGAGCGTTGCGAGTTGTTGAAGCAGGCGCCGCCTGCTGCCGAGTGGGATGGCGTGTGGATCATGCGAACGAAGTGAAGCGGCAGGTTTCCGGCGTGCCTTCCGACCCTTCATGTTGGAAACCGCGTGTTGCTTCCACGCTTGATCGCCCACGAAAAAAAACCGCGCTCAAAAGCGCGGTTTGAAATTGCCAGCGATCGCCTTCGATCACTTCAAAATCATTTCCTTCACGGACTTGCCGGCCGGGATCATCGGCAGCACGTGTTCGGTGTAGGGAACGATCACGTCAAGGACGTAGGGACCGTCGTGGTCGAGCATTTCCTGAATCGCTTCGCGTAGTTCAGATTTCTTGATCACACGTCGGCCTTTGACGCCGAAGCCTTCGGCGACTTTTACGAAATCAGGATAGAGCGCGCTCGGATTGTCCGGACCGCCGACGTTGTTTTCGTCGCCCAAAATCGTATTGCCACGGACGCTACCGTAGAAGCGATCTTCCCACTGCACGACCATGCCAAGGTGCTGGTTGTTCAGGATCATCGCCTTCGCAGCGATCTTCTCGATTTTCGCAGTGGCCAATTCCTGAATGTTCATCACGAACGAGCCATCGCCATCGATATCGATGACCTGCTTGTCCGGGCAGGCGACTTTGGCGCCGAGCGCGGCCGGATAACCGTAGCCCATCGCCCCGAGACCGAGTGAGCTGATCAAACGACGCGGCTCGTTGAAATCATAAAACTGCGCCGCCCACATCTGGTGCTGGCCGACGCCCGTTGCGATGATCGCATCGCCCTTGGTCAACTCGCACAGTGTGCGCACTGCTTCCTGCGGAACGATGTGTTTGCTCTCATCGTAGCGGAACGGATTTTCCTTTTTCCAAACCTTAATTTGATCGTGCCACGCCTTCGTGTCTGGCGCGGTGAATTTGTTAACCGCCGCGAGTTCGTTAAGCCGCGTCAACGCGTATTTAATTTCGGATACAATCGGGTATTGAACCTTCTTGTTTTTGTTATGCTCGGATGCATCGATGTCGATGTGGACAATCTTCGCGCCGGTCGCGAATTTGTTGACGTCACCCGTGATGCGATCGTCGAAACGAGCACCGAGAGTAATTAAGAGATCGGACTGGTCGACGGCCCAGTTGCCATACGCGCTGCCGTGCATGCCGAACCATTTCATCGACAAGTCATGTGTTTCGGGAAACGCACCCACGCCCATCAACGTCGTCGCGACGGGAATGTTTGTCTTCTCGGCAAACGCTTTCAATTCCGTGTGAGCTTCGGCTGAGATAATGCCTCCGCCGGCGTAGATCACCGGACGTTTCGCTTCAGCGATAAGTGCGAGCAGTTGCTTCAGTTGCTCATCGCTCGCTTTCGGATTGTGGCCCAGCGTCGGATTGCGGAACTCGACTGTCGCCGGAAACACCGGCGTGAATTTCGTCTGTTGAATATCCTTCGGAATATCAATCACCACCGGACCGGGCCGGCCGCTGCGCGCGAGCTGAAACGCTTCTTTGAAGACGCGCGGCAAGTCGTGAACATTGAGCACCAAGTAAGAGTGCTTCACAATTGGCAAAGTCATGCCGAAAAAGTCGGTCTCTTGGAACGCGCTTTTGCCGATATACTTCGAGTAAACTTGTCCGGTGATGGCGACGATGGGCGTCGAATCCATGAACGCATCAGCGATGGCCGAAACCAAGTTGGTGGCGCCGGGGCCGCTCGTCGCCATACACACGCCGACCCTGCCCGTCGCGCGTGCATAACCTTCGGCGGCAAATGAGCCACCCTGCTCGTGGCGTGGCAAAATCGTGCGAATTTTGTCCGTGCGCGCGAGCGATTGGTGCAGCTCCTGAGAGGCACCGCCGGGATACGCAAAAATGACGTCGACACCTTCGCGAATCAGGCACTCTACGACGCAGTCCGATCCTTTCATTTCTTTGCCGATTTCGGGCTGAGGAAACGCAGTGGGCGAGGTGTTAGATTTCATAATAGGAACGTAACGAAAAGAACGCTGATTGGATGACGTTTGTACGAGCGAGGCAAGCGTGGAAACGGCAGGGGAAAAACAAGAAATCCTGTTGCCACACCCTTCGCGGGCACGAGTGTCAGCCTATGCTGAAGTTCTTTTTCATCGGCGATATCGTCGGTCGGCCGGGTCGTGAGATCATCGTGGAGCGTCTCGCTCGCGTGCGCAGCGATCTCGGGGCTGACTTCGTGATTGCCAATGGAGAAAATGCTGCGGCGGGCTCTGGGATTAACGAATCAATTGCTAAGACGCTGCTTCAGTGCGGCGTCGATGCGATTACTCTCGGTGATCATGTTTGGGATCAAAAAGGGTGGGAGAGCGACATTAACAGTATGGAGCGCGTTTGCCGTCCAGCAAACCTCCCGCAGGGTGTGCCTGGTCGAGACCATTTGATTCTGGAGGCGAAAGGTTTTCGCCTCGCTGTGCTTACCGTGCTGGGTCGTCAGCATATCGGACTGAAAGCGGATTGTCCGTTTCTCACGGCAGATCGCATGTTGAAACAACTAGAAGGCAAAGCCGATGGGGTGTTAGTGGAAATGCACGCCGAAGTAACTTCGGAAAAGCAAGCCATGGGCTGGTACCTCAACGGGCGCGCGCTGGCAGTGCTCGGCACGCACACCCACGTGCCGACGGCCGACGCGTCCGTGCTGACTAAAGGCACGGCGTTTATGTGCGACGTCGGCATGACAGGACCCTACGCGTCGGTAATCGGTCGCGAGATCGAACCAGTCTTGAGCCGTTTCCTCGATGGCATGCCGCGCAAATTCGAAATCGCCGAAAACGACGTGCGTATGTCCGGCGCACTGGTGGAATTCGATCCAGAAAAAAAGCAGGCCGTAAAGTGCGAGTTGATCACCGTTCGCCGAAATCGGTGAGGCAAGGCGCCGGTATTCCGCGCTCGAACGAGACTCATCGCAGGCGTTAGGAAGTTTATTGAGAGCGGCAGCTTACTGGGCCCCCTCTTTACTGGTAGAGCGGGCCAGTCGCCCGCGCTCCCAGTGAAGGCGGGCTTCCGCGAAGGCGCGCTTAAAGTAAAAAGCTGCCCTTTAACTCTTAATCTGCCCGTCCTCGGTGTACACACCGAGGCGCCGGTAGCGTTCGTAACGGTTCTCAACTAACGCTTCTTTCGAAAGCGCGCGTAGCTCGCCCAAATGTTTGAGCAACGTTTTCTTCAGCGCGGCGGCGGTGCTCGCGGGATTGTTATGAGCGCCGCCGAAAGGCTCTGGAATCACTTCTTCAACGATGCCGAAGTTTTTGAGATCATCGTTGCGGCCGAGCCAGAGCACTTCGGAAGCTCGCGGCGCTTCCTTCGCATCGCGCCACAAAATCGAGGCACAGCTCTCCGGCGTGATTACGGAGTAGTAGCTGTTTTCCAAAATCAAAACGCGGTCCGTGACGCCGATGCCGAGCGCGCCGCCGGATCCGCCTTCGCCGATCACGATCGCGATTGTCGGGGTCGAGAGCATGGCCATTTCGCGCAGATTAAAAGCGATCGCTTCAGAAACGTGTCGCTCTTCCGATTCAATTCCCGGAAACGCGCCCGGCGTATCAATAAACGCAATTACCGGCAGGCCAAACTTTTCGGCCATGCGCATCAGCCGAATCGCTTTGCGATATCCCTCGGGCTGCGGCATACCGAAGTTGCGCTGAATTTTATCCTTCGTGTCGCGCCCTTTTTGCTGCGCGATGATCATGACCGCTTCGCCGTTGAGATAGGCCGTGCCGCCAATCAAAGCGCGGTCGTCGCGCACTTGGCGGTCACCGTGCAGCTCTTGAAAGTTTTCAAAAATCGAGTCGACGTAATCGAGCGCGTATGGGCGCTTCGGATGACGAGCGATCTGAACTTTCTGCCAGGGTGTGAGGTTGCTATAGATGTCTCGTTGCGTGGCTTCGATCTTGCGCTCAAAGCCTGAGATCTCGTCGGTCAAATCGACATTGTGTTCGAGAGCACGCTGACGGATTTGGTCCAGTTGTGCACTGAGTTCGCGCAAAGGCTTCTCGAACTCCAGAGTGTAAGCGGGCTTATCCATTCGCGGAAGCTAGCATCATGAGTGGAGGAAGAAAACCGCTGAGCTTTTCGAGTGAGCCCAGCGTGGAGACTTAGCTCGCGGGCACAATCGTCACGCTTTCCAATACGACGCGTTCGATCGGGGTGCTCTTCTCGCCGCCCGCCGCCTTCGTGGGGACATTGGCGATTTGCTCGAGGACGTCGTCGCCGGCGACGAGTTCACCGAACGCGGTGTATTGACGATCCAGAAAACGGGCTTCGCCGTGAACGAGAAAAAACTGACTTCCAGCAGAATCCGGATGTTGCGAGCGCGCCATTGAGATCACTCCGCGAACGTGTGGTTTAGCGTTGAACTCAGCTTTCACTTTGTACCCCGGACCACCCGTGCCCGGCATGCCGGTTTCGCCTTCGCGCGTGTTGGGACAGCCGCCCTGAATCATAAAGCCTTTGATAATGCGGTGGAAAGCGGTCCCATTATAGAAGCCTTCGCGCGCGAGTTTCTTGAAATTCTCCACAGTCTTCGGCGCAACATCGGGCCAGAACTTCAGGCGCATTTCACCATAGCTGGTTTTCAAAATGGCTTGTTCGTCGGCAGCGGCGGGTGCGGGTGTACTCATAGAACGCGCAGCAAAGACTTTGCCCGGCGGTTCCCGCAAGAACCAATTTCATATGCCCGGCCGCTCGACGTTAGCGTGATTCCGCGATTGCCCAGCACGCGAGCGGGTGCCATAGACGACGGCTCTTCTATGCTTCCTTTCTTGCTCGGCATCGGTATCGGCGCCCTCGCGCTGTTCCTTTATTACCACCGTGCCCGCCAGGAGTTCGAGCGAATCCATGAAGAGAAACAGGTTGTCTCCCAAGAAACCCAGATCGTGGTCGACTTCATGCACCACATGGCCGAGGCGCTCGGGGAAAATCCGCGGCGCGAAGAGCTCTATCAACGCATCGTGCACGCCTCGATCCTTTGCACCGGCGCGCTCAGCGCCTGCATTTTCGAGCGCACTAGCGAGGGGATGATGCGCGGCGTAGCCATCGAGGGCTTATTTCCGCCGCATCGGCCACTGCCAGAATCCACACGTGGGAAAATCACCACTCGCGCGAAGTTCATCGAACAGATTTTAAAATCCGAAACGTTTCCGATCGGTGAGGGCGTTGTCGGCGAAGCGGCCGCCACGAGCAAAGGCATTTTAATAACCGATGCGACCGTCGACCCGCGCATCGTCAAACACGACGATCCAGCGCTCGAAGTGAAGTCGGTGATCGCAGTGCCGCTGACCTTTCGCGATCGTTTTTTCGGAGTGCTGGCCGTCACTAATCCGGCGGACGGCCTGCCTTTCAGCGAAACGGATTTCTCCCTCGTGCAATCGCTCGCCGAACAGGCTGCGCTCGCGCTGCACAACGCGGACTTCCTCAGTTTCCAAATCGAAAAAAAGCAACTCGATCTAGATCTCTCGCTGGCAAGCGGTATTCAACAGATGCTGTTGCCCAAGAACGCTCCGGCGATCGGCGGCTTTGACGTCGATGCGCGGTATGAGCCCGCCCAAAAAATCGGTGGCGATTTCTACGACCTCTTCGCGCTCTCGGAAAGCCGCCTCGGCGTAGCCGTCGCTGACGTATCCGGAAAAGGCATACCGGCCTCTTTGCTGATGGCGATTTGCCGTACGAATCTGCGGCAGATCGCGCCGCGCTTTGACTCACCGGCGAGGGTCCTCCGCGAATTGAACCGTGTTCTCAGCGGCGATATGCAAAAAGAGCTCTATATAACGATGCTCTACGCAGTCATCGATACGGAGTATAATGAGGTGATTTTCGCGCGCGCCGGCCATGAGCTGCCTCTTTTTTTGCGCAACAACCGCGCGGATGGAAAATTCAACGCGGACTTCGTTGGTGCCGACGGGATGCCGCTGGGAATGGTCGATGATGAATTGTTTGAGCTGTCTATTGCGGATCGGCGCGAATCGCTTCAGGTCGGCGACACGCTGATTCTTTATACCGATGGCGTAACGGAGATGCCCAACGAAGAGGGCAAAGAATATTCTGGTGCGCGTTTGGCGGACCTCACGCGCAAGCTGCATGCCGCGCCCGCGCGCGCGATCAACGACGCGATTCTCGAAGCGGTGCAGGATTTCGCAGGCGTCACCACGCAGCGCGACGATCTAACATTGGTGACCGTTAAGCGGGTCATTCCCTCCGCGCCAAGCATGTGAGACGATGAACAATTTCAACGGCATCATCGTCACGACGGATCTGGATCGCAATTTGATCGAGACCGTTTTCCAAGGCTCAATCACGCGCGCCGAGATCGAACAGTATGAAACGGATATTGCGGCGGCGCTCGCCCTTGTTCGTGCAGAGTTTATTCTTTTCTCGGATCTCACGCCGCTTGAATCGATGGCCCAGGACTGCATTCCGCACATCGAGCGCGTGATGGACAACCTGCGCAAAGGCGGCATTGGCCGCATCGTGCGCGTGATTCCTCATCCGAGCAAAGATATCGGGTTAAGTATCATGTCGCTTTTTCATTATCCGAGAGGATTGCCGATCGTGACCTGTCAGACGCGGGACGAAGCTGAACGCGCACTGCATTAATTCAGGCTGCATTGGACTGAAGCGTCCTCCGCGTCCCCGGGCCTAAAAATCACCCACGCGTCGGTGGGAATTATTCTCCCGCGTAGGAGCGAAAAGCGATTTGCCAGCAGGAGGACAGACCTGCAGAGTTTTCCTTCCATGTCCTCCGTTGCTGAAAAAACGAATCTCGACCGTTTCTCATTGCCCGACTCTGGCGGCCATTTTGGGCCCTACGGCGGGGTCTTTGTACCTGAGACGTTGATGACTGCGTTGGCGGAACTGGGCGCAGTCTACGAAGAAGCCAAAAAAGATCCGACGTATCTGCAAGAACTGCGGCAGCATTTGAAGGAATTCGCGGGTCGGCCAACGCCATTGTATTTTGCGGAGCGACTGACACGCGAATTGGGCGGTGCGAAGATATATTTTAAGCGCGAGGATTTGCTTCACACCGGTTCGCACAAAATCAACAACGCGATCGGTCAAGTTTTGCTCGCGAAACGCATGGGCAAGAAACGCGTGATCGCGGAAACCGGTGCGGGCCAACACGGCGTCGCCACCGCGGCCGCGTGCGCAAAATTCGGTCTCGAATGTGTTGTCTACATGGGCGCGGTCGACATGGAGCGCCAAGCGCTGAACGTTTTCCGGATGCGCCTGATGGGCGCGGAAGTGCGCAGCGTCGAGGCAGGGCAGAAGACATTGAAAGAAGCCATCAATGAAGCGATGCGCGACTGGGTCACCAACGTCCGTTCGACTCACTACGTGCTCGGGTCCGCGTTAGGCTCACATCCGTATCCCATGATGGTGCGCGATTTTCACCGCGTGATCGGCATGGAAGTGAAAGAGCAGATTTTGGCGCGCGAAGGTCGGCTGCCTAACGAGATGATTGCTTGCGTCGGCGGCGGCAGCAACGCGATCGGATTTTTCTTCGAATTTCTGGAAGACAAAAATGTGCGTCTCGTTGGCGTTGAAGCCGGCGGCCGCGGCATCAAACGAGGCGATCATGCGGCGCGTTTCGAGGGCGGCAAACTCGGCGTGCTCCAAGGCGCGAAGACGTATATTTTGCAAAATCCCGATGGTCAAATCGAGCTGACTCACTCGATTAGCGCCGGCCTTGACTACGCGGCGATTGGACCCGAGCACGCGTTTTATCGCGATCGCAAGCGCATCGATTTCGTTTATGCGACCGACGACGAAGTGATCGAAACCTTTCAGTTTATTTCCCGGATGGAAGGCATCATTCCCGCGCTGGAATCAACCCACGCGTTGTCACATGCGGTCAAACGCGCCCCGAAGATGGGCCGAGACGAAATCTTGATCGTCAACGTCAGCGGCCGCGGCGACAAAGACGTGCAGCAAATCGCTGCTATTCTTAACGAGCGCAAATGAGCCACGCTGCGTTTGCCCAATGAAAAGCATGACAGGCTACGGCCGAGCGACGGCCACGCTGGAGAATGCCACGCTCACGATCGAAGTGAGTTCGGTGAATCGCAAGACGCTCGATCTAACGGTTTCAATTCCCGAAGCGTGGGATGCATTGGAAGCGACGGTCGGTGAAACCGTCCGTCGCTATGCGGCGCGCGGAAAAGTCCATGTGCGCATCGAGCTGACCGGCGATGCTTCTGCGGGGCCAGTCCAGTTTGACGAAGAGGCCACCGCACTCACCTTTGCGAAATTGCGCGCCTTTGCGGAAGGCCGCGGTATTCAGTTCTCCCCTACGGCAGAGTTGCTTTGGCAAATCGCCAACAGCCAACGTCGGGAACAAAAGCTTCCAGAAGCGGAAGCGGCTCAGCCGGTGATTCTGTCGGCGCTGGAAAGCGCGTTGAAAACCTTTGCCCAGATGCGCGCGAGAGAGGGCGAGGCGTTGTTGAAAGATTTTCTCGAGCGCATCGCAATTCTGCAGACGCACTTGCAGGCAGTGACTGCGCGCGCGCCAGAAGTGACGAGCAGCTATCGCGAACAACTTTTGCTACGTTTGCGGCAAGCTGGTCTCGAACTCGACGTCAGCGACGAACGCGTGCTGAAGGAAGTCGCGCTTTTCGCGGACCGTTGTGACATCGCCGAAGAGCTGACGCGTCTGCGCAGCCATTTGGAGCAGTTCATCGCGTTATTGAAAAGTGGCGGAGAAATCGGCCGAAAATCAGAATTTATTTTGCAGGAAATCGGCCGTGAGATTCACACGATCGGCAGCAAGGCGAACGATCTAACGATCTCGCGCCACGTGATCGAATTAAAGAACGAGCTCGAACGAATCCGCGAACAGATCGCAAATGTGGAGTAGGAGGACTTTATCCTTCGCAACCTTATAGCGGCATTACCGGGGCACGACCGTCCCGCCCGTTCCGAGACGAACGCATTACTCGGCGATTTATTTTCGAAGTGAGCGCGTGGCCCGCGCTCCCAGTAAAACCACTAAGCGGCGATGACTTGGCAGCGCCAAGCTATGTCGATTTCGCTCATCGGCGCAGCCGCGCGCAGCAAGGCCGGGGCAAGGGGGCTCCAGAGCGATTCGCGGACTCGGTTGAGCAGGCGCTTCGCGATGTCGGGCTCGGCGAAATTTTGCAGCGTTTCCAACACCGCGCGGGTGGCCGGGAGACCGAGCCAAGTCAGTACGCCGAAGATACCGCTACGTTCGTAGATGGCCGCAATTTCCGTCCACGCGGCGCGCGCGCAGCCGCGCAAACGGGTGTGCGCCGCAATGAAGGCGGTCAGCGCCGGCGCATCGACGAGTTCATCGAATAAGCTCGGGCAACGCGCGATTACGATCAACGCCGCCATGCGACCCAGGTGAAAGGTTTCCAAAAAATGCCGTTCACGCGCGGGCACAAAATCCAGATACGTTTTCCAGTCGCGACGATCCAGCATCCCCGCCGCGCCCGCGACGATCTCACTCGCCGGATCAAGCTCCGCCGAAATCCAGGCGCCTTCGTGCAGCGTGTCGATCGCAACCTCCGGCCATGCGGTTGCGCGATAAAGCACGCCCAGGTGGGTCCAAGTCAGTTGAACAGGAGAGGCAGTTTTTTTGGCAGCGCGGGTTTTCATGATGTTGCCAAGATACCCCCTCATGTGAGACATTGGTTGTCCCACCTACAAAGAACTTCGTGCCATGCCTGTTTCCCAAGAAAAACTTTCTCGCCCACCGCTTGAGCGGATGATGCGTATCCACGACGAATTGCGCCGTGGCGCACTCGTCAATTGCACACGGCTCATGAAAACGCTCGAAGTCTCGCGCAAGACGGTGGTTCGAGATATCGCGTTTATGCGCGATCGGTTGGATCTGCCGATCGAGTACGACGCGCCCATTCGTGCCTATCGCTATACCTATCCGGTCACTTCGTTTCCGACTGTGCAGGTGACGGAGGGTGAGCTACTCGCGTTGTTGGTGGCACGCCGCGCACTCGAACAATATCAAGGCACGCCGTTTCATCGGCAGCTCGAGCTGGCGTTCGAAAAGTTGACCAGCGGATTGAAGGACCGGATTTCGTTTTCGCCCGCCGACGAGTTGCAAGCCGTGTCGTTTAAAAACATCGGTCTCGGCAAAACCGATTTAGCGGCCTTCAACGCGCTCAGCGGCGCGGTGCTGCGCCAATTCGAAATCGAGTTCGTCTACAAAAAAGCGGGCGCCTCATCTGCGGAGAAACGACGGGTGCAGCCGTACCATCTCTCTCACCGCGAAAACTTGTGGTATTTGATTGGTCTCGATTTGGAGCGCGCGGCTTTGCGCACGTTTGCGCTGCCACGTTTGCACGATGTACGAGTGACGAAAACCAGTTTCGTGCGTCCGGCGGACTTCACCCCGGAACGTTATTTTGCCAATGCGCTCGGCGTCGTCCCGGGCAATGAAATTCACCAAGTTCGTATTCGCTTTTCCCCTACGGCAGCGGACCGCGTGCGCGAACGCGTCTGGCACGAATCGCAGATCGTACAGGAACTGCCCGACGGTGGAATCGAGCTTTCCTTACGCCTAGGTACGCTCAGCGAAGTGGAGCGTTGGGTCCTTGGCTGGGGACAACTCGCCGAGGTCCTCGCACCCGCGTCACTGAGAGCGCGCCTGCTCGAGGTGGCGGAAAACGTCGCCGCGCTCTATCGTGGCGGGTGATTTGCTCGCTCAGCCGGCCGCGACTGGGTTGATGGCAAGTTCCGGCTCAGACTGACGTTCGCTCGCGCCGGGCATCGATTTGCCATCAAACCAAGTTCCTTCGACGAATGTGGTAGTGGGAATTTCCGGCACGCCGCGTTTGTTGTGCTGCAAAAGTCCGGCCAGCATTTCCACAGCGATAGCGCCGACGGTTTCGTGGTTTTGACGCACCCCCGCGGTTTTGCCCGTAAAGTCGTCGAGAAATAAATCGGCAAAGGCGGTATCCTGCGGCATGCGCCAGCCCAGGGTTTTAAGCGCGCCCTGAATAAATTCGCGTTTGCTGATGATGATTTCCGGGCGGTGTTGGCGCAACCAATCGGGCAGAGATTGTTTATTGGGAAACAAGTACGCAGGCAGACGATCCTCGGCAGCAAGACTTTGCTGTTCCCATAAAAACCCCGCGCTCCAAAGACGATCTACCGTGATGTCCCAACCTTCGTCCATCACAAAGGCGATCCGACGATAGCCTGCGGCGATGACCTTTTGCATCGCGAGGCGAATGATGTGCAGATGGTTGTTGGTGACGTTGGGCAACTCGGGTTGATGCGGAAAATAATCAATTTTAACCGCGCTGAAATTTTCCCAATCAAATGCCAGTGTCTGGTCGATCTCGCGCACGTGCGATGCGATAATCACACCGTGAATTCCGCGGGCCGTGAGGATTTGACTAAGACGGCCGTGGGTCAGGCCTGGTTCCCGCATCCAAAAGTGTTCGAGATTGAAGCCGAGTTCTTGAGCGGCCTTGGTTGCCCCGGCAAAAAATTCGGGATTCGCGGTTGTGTTTTTCCAGCCCCAACGCGTGTTCCAGTTGGTGACATAGGCGAGGGTGGGGACGCTGCGGCGATGGGCAACGCGGCTGCGGTAGGAAACCAGCGCACGCAGCCACGGATCAGGGCGATAACCGAGACGCTCGGCGACTTTGTGGATGCGGGCGCGGGTTTCGGCGGGAAGCCGTGGACTATTGCGAAGGGCGAGGGAAACGGTCGTGACATGCACGCCGCAGAGGCGGGCAATGTCGGCCAAGGTGACGCGACGTTCGTTCATGATTGGGGGAAGGCGAAGGGCGAGGGGAAAGCTAACGCGCCGGAGTTTCGAGGGGGCCAAACGTTCGGCAAGAGTAGAACTGCGCTAAAGTTAGCACCCAGGTATGACAATTCAAGGCGGATGTTTTACGAAATATCCTAATGTTAGGACTGGCCTTCTCTTTGAGGTGGGTCAGTGGCCTCTAGCTTGCGCTCCTTTGCTGCCATCTAACCTTTTCCCCATGGCATCCCTTCGTCTCAACTTGGCTGATCGGCTTTTGCGCGCGTTTCGGCGACCGCGCGTGTTCGGATCCATAGCCGTCCTGCTCGGCGCAACCGCGGTCCCTGTACATGCGCTGACGGATCTGCATTACGTCGAATTTGCCACGGGCAATGGGACTTTGCCGATCGCAGAACACGGAGTCATCGCTCCACTCGTACTTGATTCGAAAGATTTTCCTGGCGTGATCCGCGCGGCGCATGATCTGCAAAATGATTTGCGAGCGGTGACCGGCTTGAACCCAGATTTTAAGAGTAGTGCTGATGCGCACCTGCCCGTTGCGATCATCGCGGGCACGATCGGCCAAAGCGCGCAGATCGACGAGCTCATCACCGAGGGAAAACTCAATGTCGAATCCGTGCGCGGAAAATGGGAGTCATTTCTCGCGCAGGTGATCGAGCATCCCTTTGCCGGTGTGGACCGCGCGCTGGTGATCGCTGGCAGTGACAAACGCGGAACGATTTTCGGCCTCTACGATTTATCCGAACAAATCGGTGTCTCGCCGTGGGCCTGGTGGGCGGATGTGCCCGTGGCGCATCACGAGGCGTTATTCGCGCGTGCCGGACGTTTTATCGAAGGCGAACCAGCGGTGAAATACCGCGGGATTTTTCTCAACGACGAAGCGCCCTCATTGTCCGGTTGGACCAAAGAAAAATTCGGCGGCTACAATCATGCTTTCTACGAGCACGTATTTGAACTCTTGTTACGTCTAAAGGCCAACTTCCTCTGGCCGGCGATGTGGGACAACGCTTTCAACGAAGACGATCCCGAAAATCCACGCCTCGCTGATGAGTGGGGTATCGTGATGGGCACTTCCCATCACGAGCCGATGTTGCGCGCTCAGCAGGAGTGGAAACGCCACGGCACCGGTCCGTGGGACTATTCGCGCAATGCGGAGGTGTTGAAAAAATTCTGGACCGACGGGGTGCGTCGAAACCGTGCTTGTGAAAGTATCACCACGATTGGCATGCGGGGTGACGGCGATATGCCGATGTCCGAGAAGGACAATGTCGCGCTGCTCGAAAAGATCGTTGCCGATCAGCGCGAGATCCTGCTGAAAAATGTTAATCCGGATCTGACGAAGATCCCGCAAGTTTGGGCGCTCTATAAAGAAGTGCAGGGTTACTATGAGAAAGGCATGCGGGTGCCCGACGACGTCACGCTGCTGTGGTGCGATGACAATTGGGGCAACATTCGGCGCCTGCCCACCGCGAGCGAACGTACGCGTGCGGGCGGAGCCGGAATCTATTATCATTTCGATTACGTGGGTGGGCCGCGCAATTATAAATGGATCAACGTAACGCCGATCACGAAAGTCTGGGAACAGATGCGGCTGGCCTATCTGTATGGCGCGGACCGCATCTGGATCGTGAACGTCGGCGATCTTAAACCGATGGAGTTTCCCATCGAGTTTTTCCTCACGCTTGCTCGGGCTCCCGAGCGCTGGTCAGCCGAGCAACTGGAGGCGTACACGGAAGCGTGGGCTACGCGCGAATTTGGACCAGCGCATGCGCCCGAAATCGCCAAATTGATTTCTACACAGACTAAATACATCGGCCGTCGCACACCGGAGTTGTTGTCGCCGTCAACCTATTCGGTCGTCAACTACGACGAGGCCGATCGCATCGTGAACGATTATCGTGTGCTCTTGCGCCACGCCGAGTTGGTGCAAAAGCAGCTACCTCCAGAAACGAAGGACGCATTTTTCGAATTGGTGCTCCATCCCATCAAAGCATCGGCGATCGTTCACGAACTCTATGTGGCCACGGCGAAGAACCGGCTCTATTTCGAACAAGGCCGCGCTTCCGCCAATGCGTGGGCGCGCCGCGTGCAGGATTGGTTTCAAGCCGACGCGAGGTTGACGCATGAATACAATGTCGAACTCCACAGCGGAAAATGGGACCACATGATGGACCAGACGCACATTGGCTACACCGGCTGGCAACAGCCGCCGGCTAATGTGATTCCCGCCACGAAAATGCTGACTGTGCCCACGGGTCGGGCACTAGGAGTGGCAGTGGAAGGTTCGTCGAATGCTTTTACTTCGCGGGCCACGGCGAAGACGCCCGCGACGTTGCCTTTATATGATTCGATCAATCGGGGATCTCACTGGATCGAACTTTTCCGCGCGGCTCAGGATCCGGTGACGTTTGAACTGAAGTGCTCTCAGCCGTGGATCAAGTTGTCGGCGCAAGCGGGAACGTTGACCGACGATCTTCGCGTGGACATTTCCATCGATTGGGCGATAGCCCCAGTGGGTGAAACTCAAGGGGAAATCACGGTCCGCGCCGAAGGGCAGGAAATCGCCATCACCGTCCCGATCCGCAATGTCGCGCCCACGCTGGTGAAGAATTTACGCGGGTTTGTGGAGACGGATGGCGCCATCGCAATCGAGGCGGACGCTTTTATTCGGGCGGTTTCCACGGCCGAAGTCCATTGGCGAGTGCTGCCGGATTTTGGGCGAACTCGTTCGGCCGTGACCACAGAGCCGGCTTTCCGTGAGCCGGTTGAATTGAGCACCGCGTCGCCACATCTTGAATACGCTTTCTCCAATTGGTCGCGGGGACCGTGGAAAACCATTCTCCTGGCCGCACCTAGCCAAGCGTTCCAGCCCGGTCGCGGTTTGCGTTGTGCCGTTTCGATCGACGCGGAAACACCACGACTCTTGGATTTGGCGCCGGCCAATAATCGTGAATGGGACCAAGAAGTATCCGATTCGGTTCGCACCGTTTCTTGGCCGCACGAACCAATCGCACCAGGAGCACACGTTTTGAAAATTTGGGCGATCGATCCGGGCGTCGTTCTGGAAAAAGTCGAACTCGATTTTGGCGGACTTCGCCCAAGTTATCTCGGTCCGTTGCAAACCGCATCGGTCGAGAAACGCTAAGATTTCCAAAAAACTTTGTCATTTCAACCGGACGGCGGAGCTTTCAACGCGTTGAATATATTTCCATTCGACATTGATGTGGTGTCTGTCTTGGGAAGTACAGCGGCAGATGGCGCTTAGGCCGGCAGGCCGCTCCTGTCATCGTCAGCGTTTGTTTCGCATGAAAATCGCATTCGCTAGCTCGTTGATTTTAGCATGGGGGATTGGGTCGCTGCATGCGGCTGACTCCACCGTCGCTTTCAAATGGTTCGAATACCGTGGCAACGACGCTGTATTCGATGCGCCACTACCGAGTGGCACTTATCGCAATCCGATCTTACCGGGTTTCTATCCCGACCCGACAGTGTGCCGCGTAGGCGACGACTATTATTTGGTCAATTCGACGTTCTCCTATACGCCTGGGCTGCCGATTTTCCACAGTCGTGATTTGGTTCACTGGCGACAAATCGGCAACATCATCGATCGTGCGCGAGAAATAAAATTCGATGGGCTGGCCGTTTCGCGTGGACTGTTCGCGCCGACGATTCGCTTTCACGACGGAATTTTCTACGTGGTCAACACGGCGGTCGACGCGGGCGGAAATTTTTTCGTGACGGCGAAGAATCCCGCCGGGCCTTGGTCAGAGCCGCATTGGTTGCCAGAAATCGACGGCATCGATCCTTCGTTTTTTTTCGATGACGATGGCAAGGCATACCTCGTCAACAACGGTCCGCCACTCGGGACGCCGCTTTACGAGGGACATCGCGCGATTTGGATTCAGGAGTTCAACGTCACTCAACAAAAGTTGGAGGGACCGCGATCCGTTTTGGTCAATGGAGGAACGGACATTTCGAAAAAACCAGTTTGGATCGAGGGGCCACATCTTCTCAAGCGCAACGGTTGGTACTATCTCATCTGCGCCGAGGGCGGCACATCGCAAGACCACTCGGAAGTTGTTTTCCGCAGCAAATCTCCGCTTGGCCCGTTCGAATCGTTCGAGAACAATCCAATTCTCGCGCAGCGAAATTTACCTGCGCATCGGACGAATCCGGTGACTTCCACCGGCCATGCCGATTTCGTTGAAACTCCCGACGGCAGCTGGTGGGCGGTTTTTCTCGGATGTCGCCCGTATCAGGATGACGACTACAACACGGGGCGAGAAACGTTTATGTTGCCGGTAACCTGGGAGCACGATTGGCCGATAATTCTCAAAAGTGGCGAGCCGGTCCCTTATGTCGTACCCGGCCCGAAACTCGCCTCGTCTGGTACTCGCGGTGGCACAACTCCTCGGGGTATCGGCGATCCGCGGGGCAATTTTCCGGTGACTGGAAATTTCACTTATCGCGATGATTTCGATCTGCCATTGTTTTCGTTTGATTGGATGTACTTGAGAGATGCGAAAGTCGATTGGATCGATTTCAAATCTAGGCCTGGCTATTTGGTGATTCACCCTTTAGCCGCGGCACTCTCGGGGCGCGAGCAACCCTCGTATTTGGCGCGCCGCCAGCAGCATAGTCATTTTAGTGCGGACGCGGCGATGCTTGCACCGGCCTCGAGCGATGTCTCTGGCGGGGTGGTGGCATTTCAAAACGAGATGCACTACTTTTATTTCGGTGTGCGCGCGGTGTCGTCGGGATACGAAATTTTTCTCGAACAGGCGAACAATGCGGCGCCGCAGACGGTCGCGCATCGCAAAGTGGCCATGCATGCGGGCGACACGATCCAGATGAAGATCGAAGGAGCGGGTCCGACTTACAGTTTCTCCTATCGAGTTGAATCTACCGGCTGGAGCACCTTGGTGCGAAACACCGATGGAACGATTTTGAGCACGGCGTCTGCGGGCGGTTTTGTCGGCTCAACTGTCGGGCCTTTCGCGCGGAGTGAAGCCACGATTCAGGATCTGCCGTCGCGCTTTTGATCGCGGCAGATTCATTTTAGTCGGGCTCGAATGATTTCTGGATAAGCACGATATCTTCTCGCTCTTTCCACCTAGAATTCTTCCAAAACGTTCTGCCAGCCGTGTTGCCCGCGTAGACAAAAATACTGCACCGGTTAATCTTTTCATTGTGCAATGCAGTCAGGCACGCATCGATCAAGGCCCGGCCGATCCCACGTTTCTGAAAATTTACGTCGACCGCCAGATGGTGAAGGTAACCGCGCCGGCCATCGTGCCCGGAGAGCACCGCGCCGACAATCTCGCCGTCAACTTCGGCCACGCGACTCAGTCCCGGGTTGCGCCGCAAAAATTTCTCCACGCCGTCCCGCGTATCCGAATCGCCTAAGCCCATGCCTTCGCTGCGTAACCACAAAGCGAATACGGCGTCGTAGTCCTCGATTTCGAGGACACGCAGCGAGAATTTCCCCGCGTTTTGTGACGCGTTGCTCAAAGCTGCACGGGCAGGCCGATTTCGATGATCTGCGTGGGCAGGATCTGATAGTAATCTTTCACCGGGGTAGCGTTTCGACTGAGAAACGCGTAAAGACGTTTCTGCCATTCCCACATGCGCGCGTTGCCGCCGGTGATGATCATCTCGCGGTTAAAAAAGTAAGTGGTCGCAGTCGGATTGATCGGCACATTCCGCTCGCGGACTCGGTTGACGAGTGAGCCGACGTCGGGTGATTCCATGTAACCATATCGACCCACGGCACGCCAAACGCCTTCGCCCATCTCGTCGACCGTCAAACGGTCTGCGTCGTTCACTTGAGGAACTTCTGAAGTGGCGATGGTGAGTAGCACGACCGTTTGATGAAGGCATTTATTCGCCTTCAAGTGATGGAGCAATGCGAGCGGTGTGCCCTTCGGAGTGGCCACCATGAAGACGGCGCTGCCGGGAACGCGCGCGATCATTTTGCTTTTTGCGATGCTCGAAAGCTCCAGCTCGGTGATTGCGCCGCCGTAGACTTTTTCTTGAATCTCATTGCGGCCGCTTTTCCAGGTGTACATCACCGCGAGCACGCACAGCGCGATGGCCACCGGAAGCCAGCCGCCATCGACAAATTTCTCCAAGTTCGCGCCGAAAAACGTCAGGTCGAAAATCATAAAGGCGAAGCAAAGCAAACCGGAACGCCAACGCGGCCAGTGCCAGAGGCGTCGAGTAACGTCGTAGAACGCAAAGGTCGTGACCGCCATCGTGCCGGTCACCGCGATCCCATAAGCAGCCCCGAGCTTTGCGCTCGTTTTAAATTCGATCACGATCCAGATCGCGCCGATCGCCAGCGCCCAGTTGACCAGCGGCACATAAATCGTTCCGGAGTGTTCGGCGCTCGTATGGGAAATTCGGAGACGAGGAAAATAACCGAGCTGAATTGCTTGGCGTGTGAGCGAGAACGTGCCGGAGATGAGCGCTTGACTCGCGATCACGGCGGCGGCGATTGACAATCCTACGAGGCAAAGGCGGGCGGCCCCCGCGGGTGCCAGCGCGAAAAATGGGTTCAGTGTATCATTAGGGTGGGCGATCGCGTAAGCGCCTTGGCCGAAATAATTCAGTGTCAAACCGGGCAAGACGATGAAGGTCCATGCCTGCGAAATCGAGCGACGACCAAAGTGGCCCATGTCGGCGTAGAGCGCTTCGGCTCCGGTAATGGTTAGGACGACGCCACCTAAAATTGCTGCGCGGTGTGGATGTTTGAGCAAGAAATCCAAGCCGTACGCGGGGTTGAGCGCGCGGAAAACCATCGGCGCTTCTTTGATGTGTAAAATACCGAGACCGGCGAGAACCACGAACCAGGTCAGCATGATCGGACCGAACACACGGCCGATCGCGTGCGTGCCTTTGATCTGGACGAGAAAAACTCCCGCCAAAATGACGACCGCAATCGGCACCGCATAGTGTTCCAGATCGGCGTTGAAGCTCGAAAAACCTTCTGCGCCGGAAAGCACGGTGATCGCCGGAGTGATCACGCCGTCGCCGTACAACAAAGCGGCGCCCGCCAGGATGATAACGGTTCCGATTCCAAGGGTCTTCCTCTTCTGTCCGCCTCGCGCGCGGTCGCCTTGAGAAAGCGCCAGCAGAGCGAAAATTCCGCCTTCGCCGTGATTGTCCGCGCGGGTGACAAACATCAGGTATTTGAAATTCACTACGAACATCAACGCCCAAAACATGAGCGATAAAATGCCGATCACTCCCGTCGTGTAGTCTGCTTTGGATACTTCTCCCAAGCACTGCTGCAGCGTGTAGAGAGGGCTCGTGCCGATGTCCCCGAAGACAACACCTAAAGCACCAAGACACATCGCTATCGTTCCCGAAGCGGGCTGGGATTTTGAATCTGACATGTCGGTATATCTTCACTGCTGTCCGGCGTCGCTGCCAGCAGTTTCGTTAGGCTTGGGAAATTTCCCCTGCTCCGCCTGCGGTTGACCTACGCGGCATTCTCGCTTGGGTTGCCACAATGAGCGAAACTCAGTGGAAACGTGTAAAAACGTATTCGGATGTTCTCTACGAGAAGGCCGACGGTGTCGCAAAAGTGACCATTAACCGCCCCGAGAAGCGGAATGCTTTTCGGCCTGAAACGGTTTTCCAAATGTACGAGGCTTTCACCGATGCGCGCGAAGATCCGTCGATCGGCGTGGTCTTGCTGACGGGTGCGGGACCACACACAGACGGCAAATACGCTTTTTGCGCCGGCGGTGATCAAAGCGTGCGCGGCCATGCTGGCTATGTCGGCGGAGATGGCGTGCCGCGGCTCAACGTGCTCGATTTGCAGAAATTAATTCGGTCGATGCCGAAGGTCGTGATCGCGTTAGTTGCGGGTTATGCCATCGGCGGTGGTCACGTGCTCCATGTGGTCTGCGACCTCACGATCGCGGCGGACAATGCGATCTTCGGGCAGGTCGGTCCTGCGATGGGGAGTTTCGACGGCGGCTTTGGCTCGAGTTATCTTGCCCGGATCGTGGGCCAGAAGAAGGCCCGCGAGATTTGGTATTTGTGCCGCCAATACAGCGCGGCTCAAGCGCTCGAAATGGGTTTGGTCAATACGGTCGTGCCCGTGGCTCAACTTGAAGCTGAGGGTGTGAAGTGGGCTCAAGAGGTCATGACCAAGAGTCCGCTGGCGATTCGTTGTTTGAAGAGTGCGTTCAATGCCGACGTGGATGGGCAATCCGGTCTGCAGGAACTCGCGGGGAACGCGACGCTGCTTTATTACATGAGCGAAGAGGCCAAGGAATTTCACGGCGCGCAGCGCGAAAAGCGAAAGCCCAACGCACGGAAGTTTCCCTGGCTGCCGTAAAGTTACCCGCGAATTGATAGATCGGCACGGAGCGAGTCCGAGATGGAGTACGATGGCAAGTCACCGCACTCCAAGTCGGGAGATGGGCGCAAACAATCATAGGCCGCCGTCAAAAGCGTCGTCGTGCTGCCGCACCCCCGACGCAATGGCTCCGTTATTTTTCGCTTACGGGAATTCTCTCTGCTTCGTCGGGCCGGCGCACTTCTAAGACGACTGCGGTCAGCAAATACTCCGAGAGATACTTAAAGGTCGCGCGACCGTAGCCGGCTTCCCCCCAATGGGGGCCATACGAATTTTTGAAAATAAACTCCGTATCCTCAAGTTTTCCAGAAGAGCAGGTGTAACCGACTAGCGTCACTGCGTGCCGCGATTCTTCCGTCGGCCTTTGCTCGTTGAGTCGGCCGGTCCGCAACGTTCGTGGCAAGGGCCACCGCAGACCAATCGGGACCGGAATCGATTCGTTGAGCGCGTGAATTACGTTGCCCAATCGAGCCGCGTTGTCCTCGCCGGGGAGATAGTGAATCGACAATTTCCGGCGCATCGACGAATCGCGAATCAGCGCAGGCGACGGCGCCGCGATGTCTCCGATCTTTGAATACGTGTCCGGCATGTCGGCTGCCGGAGCAATTCCAAACACTCCTAGCGAGGCGAGCACGGCGGCATAGGAAAACCCGAGATCACGATCATCGTCAGCTGGATCTTCTGCAATTTGATCTGGTGAGATCAATTGAGGAGCTCGCTTCAAAGTCTGGCAGGTCGCCCAGATCAAATAATCTTCCGAAAGTTTTTCCGGTCGACCAATCAGCTGTGCATTCTCGAATTCGTAGGCGCTGACGACTGCGAAAATGGCGCAACTCGGGCGGCGCCCTTGATCTTTGACTCCGAGCGTCAATTCTTGAAATTTCGGTCGCAAATCGACGAGCGGCTCGATCACCGGTGGCTCTCGAAAGCTCTCCATCAATTTCACGAATTTCGCCGAAGCCTTCTCTTCCGTCTCGGTTGAGATAACCGCCTTTTTCGGCGGCACGCCCCGAATCATGGCTCGTTGCGAGAGCGCCAGTCGTTGGTCGGCAATTTCCTCGAGGGCAGGCTGATACCCGAAGGCTCTCTGCAGATTCGGTGGCAAGGTGTGCAGCGGGATCGAGGCGATTCCGTCTGTATCCGAAAACAAAATACTGCGCACGGTTACCTCGCGTACCTGAACGTCGCGATAGACATTCTTGCCGACTCGCAGCTCGTCAAAGTGAGCGCCTACGCCGAGGGCAGGAGAGGGGTTCGCAGCCGGCGCGGTGGTCGGTTTTCCGATGATCGCAGGCGTTTGCGCCGGAACATCCGCGAAGGTGGTCGTCCCGGCCAACAGGGAGAGCGAAGCAAAGAAGGCGAACTTCACCGCGCGTTTTCTGTCGTAAAATCACGTCGTCCGCAAACCGACAGCAGTGAAGAAATCATAAAAAAGCGCGACCGGCGAGGGTCGCGCTTGAAGGTCAGAACGTGTTGTTGAGCGAAAAGCGCCGATCGCAAAAAATCGGCGCTCGCTGAAAAACCAAACGCTTACTTCTTCGCGAGCGAAGCGCGGAGATCTTCGAGCTGTCCCGAAGAGCCGAGCTTGTCGTTGCGGCTGGCGATGAACTTCGCGTATTCGTCGATGAAGATTTTGCCAGCAGGGCGGAAGTCGAATTCGGAAGGTTTATCGCGGAAAAATTCGCGATGCACGCGGGTCCAAACGAGACGACCATCGGTGTCGATGTTGATCTTGGTCACGCCGAGTTTCGCGGCCGGGAGATACTCGTTGATGTCAACGCCCGCGGAATCCTTGATCGAACCGCCTGCGGCGTTGATGCGATCGACTTCATCCTTCGGCACGCTCGAGCTGCCGTGCATAACCAGAGGGAAGTTCGGGAGCCGCGCCTTGATCTTTTCGAGGACGTCGAAGTGCAGGGACTGTTTGCCCTTGAATTTAAAAGCGCCGTGGCTGGTGCCGATCGCGCAAGCGAGAGAGTCGCAGCCGGTTTTTTTCACGAAATCTTCGGCTTCCACTGGATTCGTCAACGTCGCATGGCCGTCTTCAACTTTGATGTCTTCTTCAACACCGCCGAGCATGCCGAGCTCGGCTTCGACGGAGATGCCCTTTTTGTGAGCGGCTTCGACGACGCGCTTGGTGATCGCCACGTTCTTTTCGAACGGATCGTGCGAAGCATCGATCATGACGGAGCTGAAGAAGCCGGAGTCGATGCACTCGTAGCAGGTTTCTTCGTCACCGTGATCGAGGTGCACCGCGAAAATTGCTTCCGGGAAAATTTCCGCGGCCGAGCGGATAATCGCTTCGAGCATGCGCTTGTCGGTGTACTTGCGCGCGCCCTTCGAGATTTGAATAATGAAGGGAGCTTTCGATTGAATGCATCCCTTGAACAAGCCCATGGCTTGCTCGGCATTATTGATATTGTAAGCGCCGACGGCGTACTTTCCGTAGGCGTGCTTGAAG